>Ga0075113_1000437_pt1 | contig 11978 bp, 18 predicted proteins | sample AntAceMetag02UKA_FD_69788 | JGI IMG/M metagenome (GOLD analysis project Ga0075113, IMG submission 69788) | Saline lake microbial communities from Ace Lake, Antarctica - Antarctic Ace Lake Metagenome 02UKA | ecosystem: Environmental > Aquatic > Non-marine Saline and Alkaline > Saline | place...
TTCGACGCCTGCATAATCATTCCTGGCCATGTCTTCCTCCTTAATTAGGTTGTCAATAAAATAGTTACTTCTATTAACGATACCCGTTTAAGTAGGACGACAATAGCCGATACCCTCTCTGTTACGGACGTTACATTTGCAACTCAAATATACACTATAAAATACTATATGTCAAACATTTTTAGCAAATAGATCAATTCCTTGATCATTCGCCTTAGCTCCTACCTTTTGCATCTGTAAATTAAGGTTAGCTAACTTTGCCTTCTTTATATGCTCTGGCATGTTAGCATCATTCCTTACCGCCAACTTCTGAGTAGATAAAGAATTATAATCTGACTTCAGATCCCCGGACAAACCTACCGGGTCTCCTGGTTTAATGCCCACTCGACTTTCTCCAGTATACTTATCGTGAATGTTCTTACTCAACACGATCATTGGTAAAAGTACATCGTTGTCCATATTTTCGATCTTGGACATCAAATGTGATTTGTCACCAAGAGCTTCTCGCATGACGGACTTAAAAGCCGCTATTGCCGCGGGTTTATCTTCACCTAACACTTCAGCAGACAATGCCTGAAAATCTTGATCCCGGGTAGCTTCTGCCTCGATCATGGGCTTATGATTATCATATACCGCACTTTCGAGTTTAGACATTATACGTTCTCCAGTTGCTTTGGACACCCCTTCTTCAAAGAGGATCTTTTTCATGGTATTGTCCATATCAACATTTCGTTCAACAACGTCTAAACCTTCAATATTAGCAAACTTATACCCTTCTGATGTTTCTGGACGTCCCATCCGGGTATAGAAAGCAGCCATTTCTTCTGCTGTAGCATTGTCCCCAGGGACTACTACTTTATCTTTTCCCAAAAGTTTCTGGGCCCCTGCCATCTTTTCCCAAAGATCTTCTGGACTTTTTATCTCTTTAGCCCAAGGTTCCTTCGCATATTTCTCCGGGACCTTAACCTCAGTAATATTAAGCCGACGATCCGCGGGCCCAGTTCCCCCGGTCGCTCCAGTTCCCGTTCCCGCTGTCCCCGCTGATGCCCCCGTTGGGGCCGCTCCACCTGTCGCTGCTGTCATGTTGTTTTTCTCCTTTTTGTTATTTTTCCCATAAATGTTTTTCTACCTTCTGAATCATGGCCGAAGGAAGATTAGCTCGTACTGTTTCCCATACCCCTTTAGCGCCAAGCACAAGCAAAATCTCTTCCGGGGAAATGTCACCCACTTTGTCTCTCCGAATAGAAGAAGAGTCTCCCCCGCACAGAAGATAAAGATACTGAAGAAATTTCTCACCACTTGGAGTTGAAGCAACCGCTTCTAATGACTGTCTCAATTCCAGAACTCTTTTGTCATAATCTGCTTGTGCTTCGTCTTGCCTCTTCTTCAAACTCTCCCGACTAAATACTTTTCTGTCCTCCATACTACTCGCCTCCCATCTCTGCCATGTTTCGCACAGCCCCCGACCGTGCAGCCGCCGCTTGGGCATTAGCCTGATTAGCAGCAGCCATCTTAGCCTGCGCCTCTACCTTAGCCATTTGCAGTTGCATCTCGGCTCTGCCTTTGCGGATAGTTTTTCTCTCCGCCATCGAACGAGTCACGATCGAATCAGTAGCCGTTAGCCTTTTCAATTTCTCTGCGGTACCGTCCGGATCAATAACATCCACAAACTCAGGACTGAGAGCCCCAGCTTCTCCCATAACAGATATGAATTTAAGAGTGCTTTGTAGTTCCTCATTATTCATTATCCTGGCCGCCGGAGAAATAAACTGTATTTCGTACCAATCAAGACCGCCCATCTGCGCTTCTAATATTGCCGCTGGAATCTGATGGGGGGTTATCCCCTGGAGACGAAGTTCTACTACTACTGGATCATTCTCATCGCTCGGATCTGGCACTCCCAATAATCCCATGCCATACGTTATGTCCACAGATCTATCCAAAATTTCTACCAGAAAAGACATTTGCTGAGAAAATATAGGAGACAACGCATCCGATCGGATCTGTTCTCTCATCAGCGCCTCACCCAACGTCATTCGTTGTTTTGTCTGAAGATCATAAAGTTTATCAAGAAGAAAATACTCAGCCACTTCTCCCTTAAATTCTTTACGCAACTCAAGAATAACCCGAAGATCCCCAATCTCAAACAACGGAAAGATAGGTTTGTCTGTTGGTACCGTACCCGCGACGTTAAATACATTCAGCGCGCCCGCGGAAAGATCCACTGCCAACCCGGCCAAGGATCCATTATCAAACATACCAAGAGCCGGCTGGGCAGTAAGTTCCCCGCCCACTTCCAAAATCTCTGTAGAAACATTGGTCTGCACAACCGTAGGCAACGCTTCCATCCCAGGACCTCTACCATACGACTCATATTCCAGTTTATCGTGGAACAGAACTTTAAGGGGTAAAGACTCATACCCACCATCTTCCAAATAAATATTCTGATTAGGCATGAACCTATCTGCTGAATAAGGCATCCCCAATTTCCCGGCTTTGTTTTTGGTCTCCGCTGCTGTCCGCGGCCGGATAGCTTCAGTCATAACAAACCGAGTAAGATGATCATTACTCTGGATACACTGTGCGACCTGACTTCCAGCTGCTTCGCCGTACCGGTCCCACAACTCTTCCGCAGAATAGTTGTAGTCAATAAACAATTCAGTTATCTCGCCGTCTTTATCATACCCAATATAAAAAGACAAAATAGATTTGTTATGATATTTCAACGGGTTGGCATACCCGCCACTACTTACCGCCATCCCGGAAGTACCATATATCACTGACTCGAGTATTGTTTTGAATAAAGAAGTAGTGAGTCTGGACTTAGGCCGTTCCATAAACATCGCCAGATCATTAGTAATACGATCAAAATATTTTATGGACGCTTCATTATTATCAAGATGTTTAGCCGGAATAATTCTAAAAGTACCTCTTTCATTTTTCCAGATCATTCCCATCAACGCTGAGGCCATAAGCCGTGCGCATTTACTACCAATATTATCATTGATATTCCCGTCGTTCTCAAACTGCCCCTGTATTACCTGGGGCGTGTATACCTGTTGATCAACTTTTATCTGATAAAAATATTGACTCAACGCGGCGTACTGGTTATTAAAATTGACTTTCGCCGTCTGGTAACCTGTACGTGCGCGTTTAAGTTTTTCTAACTTAGTACCACCCGCTATTTTTGCGTTTGCCATTACCTTCACCTGTCCTCGTTGTTACCTCAATTTAGCTGAGGAAGTCTGTCCTTGGTTTTCTAATCCAGTAGGACTTGTAAACATAACACCCGACCGGTACGCTCGCTTTTTTGCTGCTGACTGTGCTTCTTCATCTGCAAGGCCCGCCGCCGCCTGATCTGCTGCTAAACGCTGATCTTCTCTTCTGGCGTCGTCTAACTGCATTGAGTTCTGTCTCTTTGCGCTCTGCGTACTTTGGTACGAACTATACGCTGAAATCCCGGTGTACGCCGCAACAAAAGCTATTCCTACTACTATCCATGACATAACTACCCCCCTGTTTTTTCTTCCAACATATCAAAATTGGTTGCTATTATCTCTGCTTCTATCTTTTTCAAATCAGTTTGCTCAGTGACATGCACCGTCACCCAAACAGTTTCTTCTTTAACATGTATCGCTCGTTTAGTTCCGGCTTTAGTGATCCCCCAGTACGGAGCCTCAATACATTGAGTCCCTTCTTCAGTAACCACATCACATTTCCCTCGTAACACAAAATAAGGATGTTCTACTTTATGGATCTTCGATGTAAGTATCAGCCCCGCCGGCATCGTTATCTCCCGGATATACGCACCAGGAACAAACGTATGTTTCAACGGCGCGCCTTCATCGCCATACTTCGCGTTAGGAAAACTCGATAACGCTTCTTCAAGAGCTCCTATACTCTTCCGAAACTTCTGTTGTTTCTCTACTTGCATCGGTTCTGTCTTTTTTACTAAATCATTCATTTTAATTCTTTATGAATAGTTCGCTTGTCTTTTCCTTTTTAACAAACGACTGCGCTAACCGTCTGGACTTGAAAGGGCTACGCGCCCGTACCACTGCCGGCTCCACTACTCTCAAACTGGTAGCCGTCCGGGCCCGCACCGGGAACGCAAACGTCAACGCTACTGAGTCCGCTATGTCCGGTGAGATCCCGTCGTTATCTTTCTTGATCAGTTCTTTTGAAGGCAGCGCCAGTAACCCACGGGATGTTGTCATCTCAAATCCTGGGATCATCAACAAGTCTCTTACGAAGACGTCTTCGTCTGGTATACTGACACCGCCCTCGCCAAACCAATCTTTCATAAACCCATACATCTGGGCTCTTTTATTTTTATACAATTCAGGCATGAGAGGGGTTGAGCCGAAGTGTATTGCCATGGTTTTAGAGCCATACCCCATCTCAGCCAGCCTATCACGACACCCGTAGCCGTACGCTACATCAAGGAAAACCATGTCAAGACCCAGACTATCTATCTTTTGGGCAACAATGCCAGCCAGGCGCATGGGTTTCACGGGTTCGTCATAAACTTGATACTCAACTATACGTCGTCCTTGTCTGACAGTGAGGACAGTGCGGTCAGCACCTTCTCCACTCCCATCCACTCCCATAACCATCGGAGCCATAGCGTCAAGATACGCAGTACACTTTCGCGCAGTCTCGACCAACTCCGGTTTAAGAAGTGTGTTTCCCGTTGACTGGAACGCTTCCGCGAGGCAGCACGGGTATTCTTGCAAAAATTTCCATAAGTCATTATTATACTCATCCTCCAATTTACGCCGGCGCCAGAAGATCTGGGCGAGGGAGAGATTGTATATCTCCATCAATTCCAGTTCTCTGGAGTTAGGCTTAAATCGGGCCGGGGGAGTTTCCTGGTATTCCTTCTGAATATACCAGGGTATAAAAAGTGTTTTGTATCGCGTAAGTGCATTAGGATCAGTGCCCTTCATGCACAAATTATAAAACATGTTATTCACACCGTTCGCGGTGGACTCCATAATAATTTCAGTTTTGAGATCAGTTGCTACTCCCTGCATCAGCCCGGTAGATAGATCGTCGGTATTGCCATAAAACGCCGCTTCTGATAAATGTAAAAGATGCGGGTTCATACCACGACCAACATCCTGAGCCCCTGCGGTACCCAGACCGTATTCGGAGTCTATACGCCCAAATTTTAATTCTTTTTTGTTGGAGCGTTCGATGCTGGGACGCAGGGGATCAGGTAGGTTTGTATACATTCTCTTTACCATATCAAATAAATAATCTGTAGATTTGGAAATGTGGGCCAGTATGAAAACACTTACGCCCAGGTTCATTGTAGCTTGGTGCAAGAAGCGGGCCGCCGTATATGTACTGACTCCCTGTTGACGTCCTTTTACGACGCATACCCGAACCAGTTGACCCGCATTCTTGATGTCCTCTATGAAATGGTGTAACATCATCTGCGCTTCGTTGAAGACCAAAGGTATCGCTTTCCCGCCGTACTTAGGCCGGATACGAATAAACTTTTCCGCATACTCCGGAAGAGCAGTTCTCAAATGATCGATCTTCAGTTTCGCATCAGACATCTATTTGTGGCCTCTGCCTGCCGGCCTGCGCCCGCCAAGACCTTGCCCAGATATTGTCCGATTACCGCCACCACCACGGGCGGGTTTAGGATCTCCGGGTTTGCCTACAAGAGGTTGTTTTCCACAATCACCTTTTTTCTGTACCGTCATTATTTTTCTCCTTCTATTACCGCGCCTTTCGCCTCAACGCCATTCAAGATGTCATCTATCGTGACGTTAAGATTAGTAGACTCGGATATTAGTTTCGCTTTACCCACAAGTCTATCGGATAACTCTTGTGTCGCTTTCAAATCTCCTGCCGCCGCATTCCCCGCTAACGCTATCGCCGCAAGTTCCAGATGCGTTAATTCCCCTTTATCTAACTCCATCACATCTTCAGTGGTCATTAACGCCGCTCTCGCTAACGCGCGGTTATAGAACGCCTTTATGTTCCCCAGATCCGCTACCTTCACGGGAACACCCGACTCGATTTTATATTTACCTACGTTCCCACGTTCGTCTATCTCGTTGTAGTAAATATCTTTATCAGTCAGTTCTTTTTTCTCTATCACTGCTGGCGCAAACGGGTTTGTCATTTTCTACACTCCCGCGAACGGATTGCCTGACGCCGCCGGCTGATCCCCTGTGTCCGGGAACTCTTCAGGCGCCGCTACCGCTGAAGGCTCAACTTTCTTCTTCGCCTCGGGTGCCGGTACCTGCGCTTCCAATTTCTCGAACTCTGCGGTATCCGCCGTCGCTACTTCTTTATCCCCTCTCATATTGTCAAGTTCAGGGAACGATCTTAGTTTGCCTTCACGATACTCAGCAAGATGTTTCTCATATCCCTTCTCATCCTGTTGACGTAAGGCAACCATCTCTCTCGCCTTCTCAACTGAATAAAACTCTTTTACCGGTACACCCAGTTCCCATCTCTCAACATAAGAACTTAACTGTGAGAGTGTCATTACCCTTAGCGGGATCTCTTCGATACTTTCTGGGTTCTGACGGTTGATAAGTTTGAGGATTTTGATTTCGTAAATGCGTTGCCAAGCAACTTCAAACGGTCCGTACTTTTTGGTAAGAAATTTTGGTACGGAGTAATTGCGCAAAACATACCACGGCATGCGCGCCGAAGCAGCATCTAACTTAAATACTACTTCGTCTTTCTTTTTCTCTTCGATCCCCTGCGCGTTTGTCATAGTGAACGTCACTAAAGTTTTGACCAGGAAAGGATAGTCGTGTAAATCCTCTGCCTTGTTCAGCGCGGTTGTTGGTTGAGTCAATGTCTCTGTCATGTCTTTTCCTCCTTGGGTTGATATACGAAAGAATGTCTTATGAGTTAAATATACATTATATTATAGGACTTGTCAAATTTTTTTGAAAGAAAAAGGCCCTATCCTCTTCCCAATCTCTAAATGTGCTCGCCGGTGGCAGTTTGGGCATAAGATGATCAAGTTGTCTTCCTCGTTTGTACCACCAAACTCCCGGGGCACAATATGGTGTATCTCAAAAAAACTGCGGTTAGAATCCTCCAAACCACATTCCTCGCAGGTGGGAGAATATAAAAAAGATGTCAGCCGTTCGGCTCCAAGACAGGAAAGCCTATACCGAGCGCTCTTTGATATTCCTTGAAATAAAGAAATAGGTAATGTGACTCCTTTTCCTTGGTATAGAAAATTAGCCATCCGGGCATTGGGGGTGTTTGCATATTCTTCTGCAAGCTCTTCTCCGGCGTACTGTTTAATCAAAGCATAGTTTTTAGTGTGTCGCTTACCCTTTCTTCTTTCTTGGATACAGAAACGACATTCAGATCGCCAACCTTTCCCCTTTGCCTTATTTGACGGGGGTTTCCGCCTGCGCCAATTTGAATGCTCTCCATGTATTTTACATTTTTTTGTCATCTTCATATAAAAAGTATATCACGTATTCATCTATTGTCAAGAAGAAAAAAGGGGGTGGGGGTGTTATATTTTTTTGGAATTTTTTATTTACACCATGACGACTGTGTTTGTGGGTGGGTGAGTATGTGGAGAGATAATATACTATTTTATCCGTAGCGTACGGTAGTAGAGGGTTCGTACGTCACTTTTACAGAAGGGGGGTGGGGGTAAAAAACATCATTATGTTTGTAGCTTGAGTAGTAGTACATACATTAAGAACACACAATAGGTAGTTATGGTAGGATAACAGCAAGAGCATAGGTAGTTATGGTAGGATAACAGCAAGAGCATAGGTAGTTATGGTAGAATAAGAACATCATACGCTCATACGTATGGTGGTGCGCCCCGCCCCACGCCTGCCCACGCCCCACGCCCCACGCCCCACGGCAAGCGGTGACCCGTGGCATGATGACCCACGCACCACGGCAAGCGGTGGACAAACTCGTCATTATGGGTAATGTTAGATTTGTCGTGTTTGCAGAATAGTATAACACATAAGGGGGAACTCCAAAGACTTTACAAAATACAAAATATGAATGTTTAGAATGTAGAGTTTCGACAGTGTACCCTACACTCCTATATATACTATAAAAATCAATACTTAAAGTCTTTACACACTCTCCCTCTCATGGGTTATACTAAAAGACAAGAAAGACATAATAAACACTTGACAACATAACAAACATAGTGTAATATTATAGGGTATCTTTATTCTACTTTAAGCAACAAACAAACACAAACGCAACACCAAACGGGAGGAAAAACCATGTTATCAAGAAAAACGTATGTGATGATTGCCCATGTAATCAAGGACAGGCGAGACAACAAATCCGCGCGGGACTCGCAACACTCGCAAACCTACGGAGCGGAAGCGGTAGAGAATATCAAACAATCCGTGCTTTCTGATTTTGCAACAATGCTTGCTTACCAGTTGAGCGGAGACAATCCCGCCTTTAACACTGTGCGTTTTGTCGAAGCGTGTCGCAAAAGTACAGAAGCGGAAATTGTCGAACGTGAAGGCAGAAGTTAACCCAGTCCGAAACTTGAGCCTTGATCAAGGCTCAAGTCTGCGGGTATGTTCCCGCACTGATGAGGACACAACAACGGGAGGAAATATTATGCGATTGATACACACGAAGACGGGCGAAGCCGTCAAAGTCGGCGATGTAGTCGGCGACGAAGGCGCCACCGTCACGGGCTGGGCGAAGCCGTCACACGCTGGGAGCAGTGGAAGAATACACACAACGCACGGACACGGGGAGCACTTTCCGTCAGTGTTTGACTGCGAATGGGTTGAGCGTGAAGACCACAAAAACACATTGAAAACAGATTTTTATGTGTGGATACAGGAATTATGGGAAACGGCAGGAAACGCCAGTCAACTTGATGAGGACTTTATCGAATTACTATACAACAGGAAAACTTGAGAAATAAGTCGAAACCGCCTGCGGGCGGTCTGCGGGTATTTGCCCGTACTGATGAGACTACACAACACGGAGAGGGGAAGAAATAAATAACATCATAACGACTGTCAAAACACAACACGGGAGGAATTATCATGGCAAGAGAAGAAATAATAGTCACATGCGATTATTGCGGGGCAATACTCGATTGTGCCAACGATGAAATAAAATGCAAGGCTTGCGGTTCGTGCCGTTGTGACGCCTGCGACACGGGAACGTGTGAGGACTGCGGTGTCAAGGCTACCAACTTAATGGAAGTGTTTATTGAGGAAGTATTAACTGATGACGAAACCAACGAGAAGAAATCAAACAGACTGGAACATACATTCAGAAGGGCAACGCCCGAACAGCAAGCGGTGATTGATGACGTATTTATGACGCTTTGCGGGTGGACGTTCACAACGCTGTTAGAGAAATAAGTCGAAACCGCCTGCGGGCGGTCTGCGTGGCGTAGTGTGCGCCCGTACTGATGAGACTAACACGGGAGGAAAATATGAAACGTATCGAAGAGATACAAGAAGCTGTGCGGGCGTTGCGGGACGATGATGCCCACGTATGCCAAGCGGACGAAGAGAACGGCGGGGACGGCGGGGAATGTACCTGCCACGGGTACGACGCTGTTATTGATGATTTGGAAGAGTTGAAAGAGGAAGCGGAAATGCTAAAGGACATAATAAAGCATAGCAACAAAGAAATTGACACATTGAAAGCGGTTATCGAGAAAAACATGTGTCACGTGTATGACGTCGAAGCTATCAAGGAAGGAATGAAAGAGCAAGGTATCACGGCGGAGAATGTGAACGACGGCATGCTGGACGGCTGGACTAACGCATTTTGTGACACGTTGGAAACGCTATACCAGCTTGAACACCTTGTTTGTTTAGCGTTTGAGAAGGAAGCGTCAAAGAAATACACCGTTTGGGTGGGTGGTACAGAAGTCAATGACAATCTATTGACAAAAGAAGAAGCCGAAGAAGTAGCAAGGGGATACAAGGACAATGGGTACGATGACGTTGTAATTGATGAGTACAAACACGGGAGGAAATTATGAAGGCAACAATCGCAAGTGTAGCAAGCGCCATGTACGACAACATGGAGCGGGGCAAGCGGGACGACGGGAGTATCTATTATTCGTTGAAAGAGCGTATCGAGTGGCAAAGTGACATCATTCACGGCGCACATTTGGATAGAATGCCCAGCGACGATATTTATGAACGTATCAATGACATATTATCAGCGTTGGCGGACATGGACGACGACGCAACAGAAGACGAAGCAAGTGATAGAATGTACGAAATTGAAACCGACGTATACACGTCAGATCTGACCGCATGGCTTCATTCAGATAATAGGAATGTATCTTATCTTGAAGAAGCGCAAGCATGCGGAGTCACGGACGGTTTTCAATTATTAACCATGGCACAAGCCGAATATATCATGGAGATTGCACGTGCCGTACTGGCGGGCATAGTTAAATACATCGAGGAGATAGAAGACGACGAATAATTTACTCCCGAAACGTCCCGCTTGTTGCGGGGCGTCTGCGGGCGGTTGTTCCGTCCGTACTGATGAGGGAAACACAAGGCGCCACGATCAAAAGTCCAGTACAGGGCAGTACAGGGCGCCGGAAATACCAAAACGGGGGTAAAATAGCATGGAATACAAAAATGACGGTGTAAGTGGGCAGTGTCCCAAATGCGGGCATGATGATTTGGAGTATAGCACGTTTGAAATTGAGGGCACATACTATCCCGTAACGTGTCAAAAATGTAAGTGGGAAGGGCGGGAAGTGCATTCCATGGAGTTTGAATACATGGAAGACGACGCCGGAGTAGTGGAAGAGGTTATGTCAACAAAAGAGATTATCGAAGAGTTACAGAACGCCGGAGAATGGATCATAGCGGTTGCGGGGAATGAGGAAGCAAAGGCAGAGCACATACAGTCCATGTTAAAGGGCATACAGTGCGCCATTGACAAGTTGTAAACAACAAGAGGAGGAAATTATGAGAGAGGACACAATCGTATACAAAGTATACAAGTTTGAAGAGTTGAGCCGGGAAGCGAAGGACAAGGCGATCAGCGCATGGTACGAACATGAAGATTATCCATGGCTGGAAGAGGACATGAAGGAAGAGTTGAAATACCAGTTGACTGAAGCGGGGATTGAGACCGTGGACGGACTGGAAATTCAATATTCATTATCATGGTGTCAGGGTGACGGCGCATGTTTTACTGGGACGTTTAAGCACGCCGGATTTTATGCGCACATAAAGCACACGGGGCAGTATTACCATTCACGAAGCGTTGACTTCGAGTTTGAAAAGACGCTGGGTGAGGAAGACACGGTTGGAGATGATAAAGCCTTGTCTGCGTTTATTGATCTATACCGCGGTATATGTACCAAGTTGGAGAATTATGGATATTCCATATTGGAATATCGTATGACGGACGAAGAGTTTGCGGACTGTTGTGACTCCAACGAGTACGAGTTTCACGAAGACGGACGTATGTATTGATACTCCCGAAACGCCCGTCCTGCGGGCGTCTGCGCCGGGTTGTTCCCGGCGTACTGATGAGGGGAACACTTATATTAAGGAAGGGGGAGCCATGGAACGAGTATTTGAAGTGAAATTGAAAGTCATTATCAACGATGACGAGAAGAAACCCAAGTATGCTGAATATCACGATGACGCGCAAGCGTTTATTGAGACGGAACTGGGTTGGTGCCGGCAGAGTTTTGATGGATTGCACGTTGACGAGGTAGTTGAGATCAGAGACGTGGAAGATGCGAAAGAACGACGTTTTGTTAAGATCGACGGAATAACAAACGAGGTAATGGACGTTGTGCGCGCCAAGTACGGACTGAACCCGGACAGTGACGAGGATGACGAGCTTTATACTGAAGTCCATAACGTAGTATCCGGGAACGTGCCGGAATAACCACGGGAGTATGCCATGTTTATTGTAGAAAAGAAGACAAGGCAAGACGAAGAATGCACCAGTATTATTGAGCATTGGAATGAAGTTGG
>Ga0075113_1000442_pt1 | contig 11841 bp, 14 predicted proteins | sample AntAceMetag02UKA_FD_69788 | JGI IMG/M metagenome (GOLD analysis project Ga0075113, IMG submission 69788) | Saline lake microbial communities from Ace Lake, Antarctica - Antarctic Ace Lake Metagenome 02UKA | ecosystem: Environmental > Aquatic > Non-marine Saline and Alkaline > Saline | place...
GCCGATACGGTCCCCGCCGTGGCTCCTAGCAGTGCTTCCTGGGCCGCAGTAAGCCCAGCAACAGCCGCAAAAGCGCAACTGGTGTTAGACCCTTCATTGACGTAGAAAGCCGTTCCTGCGCCACCATCAGTGTGCTGAAAGACACAGCCTGTCTGATAGCCGGCGGTGGCATCAGTTGGCACAGTTGCTCCACTCGCTGAAAGAAGACCTACATCTCCGATTACAGGTGGTCCCATTCTAATTATACCGCATACTCTTCCAATCATGACTATTCTCCTTTTTAAAATTATTATTATCTATTCAAGACTTCTAATACTTTCCAACCAAGACCAAAACCAGCAACAGAAGCAGGTAGCCACGTAGCCAATTTAGCCTTCCAATCTGATTTTCCTACCATCAACTCTACTTTTTCCATAAATTTAACTTGATTTGCTTTGCATTCTTCAGTGCTTACTCCACCGGTCTTAGCCATTGCAACAATAACTTTAGCAAGTTTGGCAACGACCTCACTCGTTTTTTGGGGGACATCGTCTTTTTCTGCTTTTTCCAAGTTGTCGGCCTGATGGTCCAAATCGTCAAGAAACGCTTCTTCGATGTTTGTTAATTGAGGCATTAGATGAGTTTCCCTTTGTAAGTGATTGAAGAATTACTACCCACAAGACGGCAGCATCGCGAAGTAGAACAGTCTGAGCTTGAAGGGCTCATGCTTCCATAAATAGATGCTCCATTCTCCCGGTCATAAGCAATAGCGGAAACAAGCGAATCAACGAAATATTCCCAATTAACACCATGCTCTTTTTCTGTCCGTTGTTCAGCCATTGCTAAACAACTTGCGAGGATAACCTCTGAGAACTTCATTCCACCAAGCGGATATTCCGTAGTGATAAGTTTTCCCTGATAAGCCTCATAGCGGTAAGTCATTGTATAGATGTCATTAGGGATAGGCCACCACATTACTTCTTTACGTTGCCCCGTGCCAGTGCTAACTTTTGACCTGATAGCGGCGAATTGAGGACGGCCAACATCTATGCTTTGCTGTAACAGTATCCGCATTCGATGTTCACTGATAAGAGGGATAGAGATAGAACTCACATTAGCCTCGAAGAAAAAACCACCAACAACTCGACCGAGGTCTTGAGGTAACTCCTGATACCCTACATGGCTCAAATACCAATCATCTTCATCAACCTCGACATCATCACCTACGACAGTAAGCTCAGTGTCACTATCACGGGAAGAAATGACATATTTAGTGCCATCGAGCATCAATGTTCCATCAGTATAGGCCCACGAAGGCCACACGCCGTCAGTTATAGTGCATGTGCCACTTACAACAGCGATGCTCCCAGTTGCGTATCTAGGGATTGTGTCAATTGTTGCTGTCGGACGGAGAAATGACCATTCATAACCAGCTTTATTTCTTCCTTTAATTTCCGGAGGATATAAAAACTGACGATACCCAGCCTGGATATAACGATCAACTTTTGCGGCCTCTGCTGCTGACCAATCAGCTACAGCATCAACATACCCGACAAAACTACCTACGGCAGCTCGTATATCTTCAAAGGTAACTGAAAGTGTTGACTCAGACATTTTAGTCTACTTCCCGAAGGTTACGTTTTTTTGGTTACACGTTCATATATTTCGGCCATAGTAGCAACAAGAGCGAATCCCTCGATAGAAAGTTTACCAGGATGAACCCGGTCTTTTCTAAGTTTTGTAGCGTTGTAAATCCCTATAAGATGTTCTGGAAGAGGAAGACTATACCCCATAGCCACGAACGTTGAAGCAACTTCAGGATCAACGTGGTTTTCGGTCTCTAATGGCGGAGCCTCTTTCGCGACAACAGCCTTCTCCGCTTCTTGTTTCGCGGGAACGGTAGAGGTTGCTTCTTTGGATTCGACAACAGAACTTTGATTGCTCATTGATACAGACCTTTCATTGTTTTAGAATATGCGGGACAATATGCCCCGCATATTTATTATTCGATAGAACTTTTAAACTATGCTTTGGCCTGTTCGGCCTGACGCAGTTTACGTTTTTCAGCCCTACGCTCAATCCCTACAGCCCTGTTCTTTTTGACTTCGGGCTTAACAACTTTTGTATCACTCATGTTTTATCCCTCATTTTATTGGTTTAAATATGGGGCAAGACAATGCCTTGCCCCGTTTGATCAAGGTTACGCTTCGGCTGCGTCTCCCGCAATATCCTGAGTATGCCATTTAACTCCTTGGAACTGAAGATAGCAGGCATCACCAGCCGCAGCAATCGCATTGATTTCCGCAAGCGCCGTAGAGCCGTCAAGCTGAAGCCCAGCAGAGACCAAATCGACTACAACATCACTTGTAGCCATGGCCCCAAGGCAAATAAACGTTTTCTTGTCACCAGGAAGAGAACCCTGTGCAAGCTCACACTCTGCATCATTAGCAAGAGTTAGTCCACCGCAAACATAGGAGAGACCACCAACCATATAAGGTTGAGTATCTCCACCGGCGTTCGGCAGATTAATAAACTCAATACCGCCGGACTCTTCGCCATCGAGAAGGTCACACATCGCAACTGGATTGCCTGTATAGACATATCCTGTGCAAGTGAGAGCCGCACCAGGAGTAGCAGCGACAGCAGAACTAGTCAATGTAATGTCATTACCGGAAACGGAACTAACCGTATAATTACCAGGGATAACAGTTTTTGACGTGCCTTCATCTTCGCCACCGAGCAAGACAACAATGTCATCTTCTGCCGTATCTCCAGCATCAGCGACAGTCAAGACTAAGCCGGTTGTGTCCAACGAGCCTGTCCCGTCCATAAAGGCTTCCAAAACAGCGGTAACAGTCTGTCTCGGAACAGCCGAGCCACGACCCTTGTTTTTACCAGTGTAGAAACGACCACCTTCTGAACCATCACCACCGGCAGCGCCTTTGCTATACTTGCCATTGACACAAAAAGTGAGCAGGCCAGTATCAAGCACAGTATCAACACCAATCGCAACTGGAACAAACTTTGAACCAGGAACATTAATGGTTATGAGTTGTGGAACAGAACTAGCAGGATAAGTACTATCCGCAGTCCCGGCAAAGTCCATGTTGTTGGATGATGTTGCCCTCTCGACATAGCTACATCTCCGACCGTCAGCCTCAGTTGCTCCATCACCGACATAATCCGAGTCATAACAAACACCTTCGCCCCTTTTGAGAGCGTCAGTGCCTTCATACCACACAGACTCTTTGATGGCATTGCCATCTTTATAATAACTATTTTGACTTCTATCCATTTTTATACTTTTCCTTTCTTCTTCTTACAGGCTAATAAAAACTCTTTTGATTACAGGCTAAGAACTGCTTGTCTGCGGCGATCTGTGCAAACCATGTTCAATGAAACATCACGGTCAACACGGCGAACAGTGTGCTTATCAGCGACCTGATATGGTTTCGTCAGTTTGTTCTGCCACCCAGCAAGAGCCACAGCATACATCCACATCCAATCAAGCATGTAGACAGGATTAGTCGTATCATTGTTCAGTTGAGGAACATAAGTAATTGATGTTCCTTTGAACATTGTCTTGCCGTCTTTGCTCGCAAGGTCGTTGCCGAGACTCATGTTATTAGCCGCAAGAATCTTCTCAAGAGTGATGATAGTTTCCATGTTGACATAGATACCATTACCCATGTTAGAAAGCGTAGGCTCTTTGTGCGAAAGAGGTGACTGAAAGTCAATACTCAAGCTCGCCCTTTTCATTTTGTTGACCAAGTCATCAGTGGTAATAGCCACATACGACCCGGTATAGTTGTTCCAACGCGGATAAGTGGTTGAATTGATTCCAGCACAACCAGCAGCGAAACCTGCCGGATTGCCGCCGTGAAAACCCTCAGTCGAATTTTTTACAACATAGTAAGGGATACCATATGGAGTTTTGACATCTGACGAATCAGCGGGTTTGCTCCAAAAGACTTCCTCAAGATACTTAAAAAACGACATTTGCATCGCGGAATATCTCGTTTTAACGAGATCAACGATAGCGTGTGCCCCGGCCTGAAATTCAGGCTCACGTTGGTCATACTCGTAATGAGCATTAACAAAACGAATAGGAGACTCACCTTTGACCATAGTGTCATTGATGCTGCCGCCGTCTGTCTCAAAAAGACCAACAGCCCGTGCGCTGTGATTGTGGTCCATCTGAATATCAAAACGAAGCGGATGTCCACCTCTAAACGTTTTCTTCTTTTTGGTCCATATCTCACGCAAAGCGACAAAGCGAGTAAGGTCGGTTTGCATATTAACAAACGCGTCCTCGGCGATAAGAGCCTCTTGTGTCAGTTGGACAGCATCATCAATTTGGGTAAATTCGAGTGACATAACTTTTTCCTTCCCATTTTTACGACTTATTTATTGTCGAAAATTTCTTATTAAGTGCGGCTACGGCCATCTCAGTAGGATCGCTACTCACCGACTCTTTTTTTGTTGTTCCGGGCCGCGAAACTATCTGCTTCGATCGGCTCTTTAGTTTTTCTTCTTTTCCCGCGATTGTTGCTTCTGCTTTTACATCACTAAGCGTCATTGCAACAGCTTCCTCAAAGATAGAATTCGCATCTACCTTTTCACCGGTAACTTTGTATCCTGCCTCCAAAACAGAAAACTTTTTACTCAGCATCCCGCGTTTTGCGGGAGCATCTTTCAAAGCCTTAGCAAGCGGTTCGTCAAGACCTGCAACCTTAGTATCGAAGAAACTCTGTTGCTTGCCCTGAGAATTCAATGCTTTTAGCTCTTGATTGTCTTTCAAAAGTTTCCCGATCAGACTTTTCGTGCCCTTAGCAAAATTAACAATAATTTCGTCAAACACGTCTTCGTCAATTTCAGGAAGAGCGGACAAAGCGTCCTCAATTTCCTTATCAGCGGAAACTTTTGGATCTTCTTTATCCCCTGTTACAACCTCGGCTTTGTTCACTGCTTCCATCTGATCGCAAACATGCGTCAAAAGAGAAGCCTTCGCAACCTTAACATCCTTCAAAGGAATGCCAAGTTTCACTGCTCGTTCAATCAACTCATCGGTAACGGAGTTTTTATCATCGTCAACGTCTTCAGCCTTCTCGGTTGACCCTTCTTCTTCACCAGAGGCATCACCTTCTGGGGTTGCATCGTCTGAATGATCATTGTTAGACGGCTGAGGGTCTTCAATAGTTTTTTCAGAATCCTCTTTTTTGGGCTGGCTCTCTTTGACCTCGATCGTTGCTTCGACAACAGCTTCTTTGATCTCACTAGTCAAAGTTTCGCTAACTTCATTTTCAAGAGTATCTGTTTTTGTTTCTTCTTTCATTAAATTTGCTCCTATTTAATTTTTATTTTAAAACAACCTAAAAGTCAATTACTTTTATTCTTCAGAAGCGGAATAAATATCAATATCGAAAAAATCCTCATTGAATAAGTCTGCCGGGAAAACTTGGTCAGGGTTCTTATCCGTGAGATAAAAAAGCTCGTTAGTTTTTTTTAATGCCGTTGCGGCCATCTCCGAGCAAAACTCACCAGGCATATTAAGTGATCCCAGTCGGCGCAACCATCTAGGCAAGATAAACCAAAGCAAATCGATTTTACCGTAAGCATGTCCCAACATAGATTCAAAAGCCAGCGCCCGTGATGTGTCACAAACCAATGGGTTTTTTACAGTTAGAACAGCAATATCATATCCGCCTCGCATATAGCTCTGAATAGTATTGAAGCTAATCGCCGGAGGCTTAGGGTCAACAAGATAACCGTCAGTGCAAACACCGCAAACATGAATCCACCGTGCAGCCTGTTCAGAAAAACCACGGCGCTTTTGAAGCCAATGAATTATCTTTCCTGTCCAATGACGATCATGGCCATCGAACAAAAGAATTTGTCCGCGTTTCAATGGGATTTTCTGGTCTTGATAACTACCTCTAAATTTTATCATTAAACCATTACCCCACTATCAACTAGGAACTGTTGCCATGCATCGGCATCAATTACCAAAACGTCTGAATATTCTTCAATTGCATGGCGATTATCACGTAGCATAACAATGCAAACCGCGATAAGTTTTTCTCCCGCTGCATGTGCCTTGTTCCAACGAACGTCCTTATACCCATGTGAACAAGCACTGTCATAAACGTTAAAAGTTGCGCTGAGAGTCAAAATCATATATTCGCGCTCATCTTCTGTTTCACTTATTTTGCCTGAACCAAGCGAAGACTGAAAAGACATTCCACCCGTTAAACGATACTCGCCGATTTTGATTGTCGGCCCCGTGCCGTTGGGAATCTCTAGTCGGCCACAACGCTGTGATTTTCTAACGATAGTCATAACCTGACCAATGATTGAATCATAAGCAGGAATAATCGGGGTTATTTCCTGCTCAACAACCGTCTCGGTCCCGATTACGCTGTGATACAGAGCATAAGCCTTGTCTTGCAACGCACACCCAGACAGAGCAAGCGTAATAGCCATAAGAGCCACACAAGCCCCTGTGCCGCCCCAACCACCAGGGAAATACCGTTCACCGCCGTTATCGATCGTTCTTGACAGTCTGTCTTTGGTTTTCTTAAAGAAGCGAACAATTGTTTTTTTTAATACACGCAACATAAAATTACCTCCGTTTTAGTAAGAATTTTTATCGAAGAATCCGCGAACTTTAAGAGCCTTTTTGCGATGGCTCGAATCACGATAAATTGGATTGCCACTTTTAGACACTTCAGTAGGAACGCCCTTTGACGCTAAATGGTCTTGAAGTTGCTTCGCTTGTTTGGCATGAACCCCGGAAGCGACACATTCAAGTGGCCACCCCGCTTCACTGGGAACCCCGATCCCTTGTATCTCAATGTCAATAGCTCGCTTCGCTAAAGTGCCATCAATTAACTCAATTTCCTTTGGCGCTTTCCCCGCCTTGTAAACTCGTTCATGGATAAAGTCTTTGTCATCACGATAGCAGTATACCGGCATATAAACCACCTCCCTTGTTTAAATTCTTGTTAGCGCAGCTTTCTCTGCATCCTGAGCGTCTCCACCCATCATAAGCTGACTCAGGACAGCATCTTTCCCGTGCCGTGAGGACCCAGGCGTATTTGTGCGATTATATGTTCTACTCGTATGCGCTGGCATTCCGGTTGTAGGCTCAGAATTACCTTGCTCCGGTTGTCCTTCAATCGGCTCTGCGAACTCGACAAGATCAGTCAACTCAGGAATATTAGCTAGATTTGAAATAAGCGAAACAAGTTTTTTGACATTGATTTGTCCGCCCTGCTGTTGCAATTGCGGAAGCATCGGAAGGATATACTTCTCAAATATTAGCCCTATTTTTTGAAGTTTCTCCGCCGGAGAATCGGATTGCATTGAATACGCATCAATATCAAAATTATAATCGAGCCAATCACCGTCACGCGTTTCGTAAGACCAGACACTACGCACAGAAATGTCTGTCCCGTTTACCGGCTTATCGACCGTGCGCTTACGCACAGGATCAGTCCATTCATACCACGCGAGTGATTTAAAAATACTTTTAATAAAAGCGAAGACCTGACTTCGCATAAAGTCAATTCGCGCGCTTGCGCTTTGAGTCATCATCTTGTCTTGGCCTACCGTGTCACTCATTGGACCAAGACCACCAAGAGCATCAAGGTTTCCTCCCATGTAACTTATCAAATCCTTGACCTGAAGGAACAAAGCCATTGTCGGAGCATCAATTCCACCAACCGTGAGTGCTTCAGGCTTACCACCCGTATATTTAATTCCATCGCCGTCTTCAGCTTCTTTAAGGCGAGCCACATTTTCATCATCGCCACCTTGGAAAGTTGCCACGGTCTTTTTTGCCACAGCTTGTTTTCCCAATTTTCTAAAAATATTATTCCCAAGCTCATGCAAGTCGATCCATAACGAGACCGGAGGCAATGGCAGTAAGTTCCCGGGAACATCAGAAAAACCGAGCAGATGATACGGACCACCTTTGGGACCATCCCAGTCAATAATCCTTAGAACTTTTTTTGAAGTAACGGCATAAGTCAAGAGCTTGTTTGTGCTTGTGATCCAAACATCACGCAACCAAATTTTGTCACGGTAAACTTCCATGTCCTCGCTGACCGAAACCTTCTGCGCCCTGGTGTTTCCAGCAGCGTCCGTATTCGTATATTTATCAGCGGTAAGGTCTTTTTTGTGTTCAGCATACATCTCGCGAGCCTCAGCAAGCGGCATCCAGTAATCGTTTCCTTCAAACTGCATCTCAGCCCGAGTCTTAACCGACATATCGCAAAAGTAACTGTCAATATCCACCAGGTCAGCAAACGGCTCGCCCGTCTCATGCCCCATTACAGCAGCACCAGAAGAACACATACCAACCTTGACAACCGCAAAAGAAAAAAGCGCCTCCATTACTGAGCTTCTCAACGTATCAGCTAATCCGATTTCTTCAGGGATTTGATTTAATGCGATTTCTGTAGCATAAGCGAAAGGCTTGAGCGCATTAACCTTCGTGACAAAGGTGCATCGCGGCGCTCTGGCCGCAAGTTGCTGTGTGAAGATTGTTACAGCCATCTCAAGAAAGTTTGTAGGGACTCCCTTTTCAGAACCGCCATCAGAATAATGGCAACCTACATATTGCTCAATCGCGGTGAGTCTTTCCCTTCTTGGAGTCTCACCCTTTGAAATTGAACTCTCTATAGCGATCATCAAATCTTTTTCATTAACGCCTGAATTAACCATAAAGATACCTACCAATGTTTCCCAAGATCATCTGACTTCGCCGCCCTTTCTTCCGCCGCTCGCCTCTTCATTCGATGAGCAAGCGATCCCACAGGCGGTTCCACAGACTCTTGTTGTTTTTTGTTCTGTTGCCTATCAGTCATTCCAAGACATGCCAGAGCATCTGCGATGACCTCATCACCGTGTGCCGTTCGAGCGCCGTCCGGGTCAGTCGCGTTAGCCGCAGCGGAATGCTCGACACTGCCGTCTGGTTGCTTGATGAATTGCAAACACTCATCAAGGCCCGTCTCGCTGCGGTTAATGTAACGGTGCGTGGTTATCGCCTCGCGATACTCATGCAAAATTACACTCTTTGCGTTCGTGTTCAAAAACACACCAGGCTCATCCGTTATTTCCCGGCCTATCTTCTTTTCGTTCCTTCTGTAATATATATCACCATAGCAACCTCTGACAATAGCTTTCGTAAAAACTTCTCCAGTCGGACCGCTTCGGTCCCAAACCATATGCGCCATATTAAAGTATTTCGCAATCGCCATTGACTCATTAGCAAACGGATCAGGGAGAGTGTTAGGGTCCTTCCAGACCGCAACCTTCTCCCCAGTATCCCTGTCCACCACACATGCACAAGAATGACTCGCACCAGTGCCGGCTGATACGTCCGCTCCCAAGACAAACCTACGGTCAGTCGGAAACCGACCATTCATGCCAGGAGTTATCCATAATTTCAATTTCCCCTTCTCATGCTCAACAAAACGACGCGGCTGAAACGTTACCGGATCAAATTCCAAATCTCCAACCAACTCCGGCTCAATACAATACTTCTTCTTCAAAATTAATATCGTCTCAGCATCAAAAAATTGATATTCCGAACCTAAAAAATCAATTTCAAGCTCCTGCGAGATTTCTTTTTCGTTCGCACATCTCGTGCATTCATAATCAAACCACGGCGAACGCAACTTGAATCGCGTTGTCGGCTGAAACGGATAATCGTCAGGAAACATTAACTCCTGAATCTCTTTTTCACCCTTTGCCCTGAACCGAACCATGCCACGAAAATCATCCAATAACGTTATTGTGCCGTCTTCCTCGCGCGTATACAAGCCCTGAGCAAATATGTCGTGCCTTGACCAATGCAAACGCATAACTTTCGGCGCAACTTTTGTGCATACTTCGTAAAAGTGGTTTTGACCGCGAGGCGTTGAGTTAAATATCCTGCAATTCGTTACATCACGGCTACCAGACAAAGCCTGTGGACCCTGCTTCAATAACGCAAATTCATCAAAGAAAATCATCGTTCTTCGTCCACCAACACCTATATTTTCCGTTGTTGCCTCTCCACTAATAACACTCTGGTTATCAGCATTCCTCAAACTAAGCAACTTACGCCCAGGGTCATTTAGACCACGCTCGCGGCCTGTAGGTAATAACCACCTAGGCTGATAACGGTGCATGAAGTCTATCTTGTAAAATAATGCATCAGAATTCGCGCTATCATCTACCAACTTCTCCATTCGACTCACCATCAAAAACGCCAAAAGCGGACGGAAATGCCAACACCACTCAATAACATTTATCCCCAAATACGAGGCTCCTACTCCTCGCGATTTAGGAAGAGCGCCATCAATGCCACGATCAACACAATCAAGTAAATCTAATATCGTCTCACACTGAAAATCATATAACGTGAATGGCGTTAATGGAGTCCCATAAATACTGTCTTTTGGAGAAAATGAGTAATTAAACGTGTTTATATAAAAAAGCGGGTCTTCGGAACACAACTTAAACATTACGCGCTGCGCAGTAACATCTGTGCTGGCCAATCTAAGCATCTTATTCCTATACCGAACATTGTCAAACGGGTCTCGCGGAACATAAGAATCAAAATGCTTGGTCGTTATCTTCTCCCCTAAGGCATGTCTCATGCTGATCCAGAAGTTTCTTTGATTTTTTCGATCTCATCAAGAATCGACATCGTCTTTGACCCATCAATCTCATCAACCTCTTCGTCTTCGTTCAATAACGCGCGGCTCGGAAGTATCTTCGTATACATCGTCTTCCAAAAATCAAGGCGTAATGACGGATACCGCAGACAATCAGACAAAAGCGCCAATGCATCGCGGCCCGGACAATCCGCAAAGTCTATGGTGTCATATAAATTGCTCGCTACCCATTGAATCATGTCAACAGGCTTTGACTTTTTCGGGATTCCCAGAGAATTAAAAGACTCCAACTGCTTCAAATGGGCGGGCGTTTCCTTCTTCTTCTCACTTCCCGCAGGAGGTGTTTCCTGCTCAGGAACAGTAGTCTTCGGCTGGCGCTTCGTCTTATTCGAGTATACCCAATCTTCACCAAGATACTCACGGATAGAATCCATAAGCGCGTCCCTCGCTGTAGAGCCGTTAGCCTTTAATCCCGCTCGATGCAAGTTGAAGCTCTTTAGCTTGCCCTGCTTCTCTAACTCTGCTTTTTGCTCAGGTTGTAGATTCATAACTCAATATTAACACTACAAAACTCATTAAAGCAAGAACTTTACCTCCACCGCAAGGCACACCTCAGAAACAACGCTCAGAAAATAAGCAAACTAAACAGGCGAGGTAGCACCACCCATTCGCCCCGGACCGCCGGGTGGCGTGGTTAAGATTCTGGAAGCTGCCGGAGTCCCGTTTCCTTTTTGAGTCCCTGCTCTGCTCTGTGACGCTCTGTGTGCCCAGTCACAGGCCATTGGTTCACATAGCATCAGGGGGAAAAGAGGATTCGGGTATTCAGGCATAGACCCAAGGGAACCCTTGAGCCTAGACACCCGGCAGACCTTACGCGCATCCTTAATCTTTGGGGGAAGGCTTGAGGCACCCGTCCCCGCTTCCGTCCCCGCTTCCGTCCCCAGCGAGCCAGTTAATATTAGTGTTTGTGCGTGGTGTGTGTATAGAGAATCATAGAACCAAGGCACCTTGACCTCATTTGTCATGCATAGTATATATATGTCTATATATGTATTATACTGTCATACTCTGTCATACTAATATCTCTCTTTTCTCTAATTTTCTTCATTGGATAAGCTGCATGACAGCATGACAAGCATGACAACATGAGGACATTTTTCACACACAAGCGTCACACAGCCGTCAATGCGACCAA
>Ga0075113_1000443_pt1 | contig 11833 bp, 23 predicted proteins | sample AntAceMetag02UKA_FD_69788 | JGI IMG/M metagenome (GOLD analysis project Ga0075113, IMG submission 69788) | Saline lake microbial communities from Ace Lake, Antarctica - Antarctic Ace Lake Metagenome 02UKA | ecosystem: Environmental > Aquatic > Non-marine Saline and Alkaline > Saline | place...
GAAATCTTTACTAAAGATTTGATAAGCCGGCGAGCAAAAATTTGGTGGCGGAGAAGGAGGAGAGCCTAGCGACGCGGGCGTAGGCAAAAACGTTTACTAAAGATGTAAGATTAGTAAAGGTTTTTGGCGGTAGCTGGTTGCGCCCGAGTTGGGTTGTGGCAGAAGACTGTATGTGGAAAAGAAAACCCTCCGCTCACGGGCAACGGAGGGCTTTGGGGGGGGTTATAAATTAGGCGTCGTCGCTTGAACTTGAACTGGACACGCTTTCGCCCATCAAGGCAACATACTCAAAGCGAGGAACTTTTTTAGTTTTCCCTATGTCTATTCCATCTAACGGAATATCAGGAACATCTATTATTTTATCGTCCAGAATGTAAGTGCGATACTGACCAAGAGGAAGCATTTCCCGAATAGTGTTGGCAATTACATTCAACCGAGCCGAACACTTAATGGGATAATTTCCTTTTCCAACTATAATCTTTTGATGGATAAGGACATTCCGCAAATATGTCTTATTAGTTTCAGCATTGTCATAAACCGATTTGCCAACCTTATTCATATTGTCGGTGACAGTTTTGGGATCGACAATACTCTTGCGAACCTTGGCGATAGCTTCCGCAAAGTCAGCGTCTTTTGGCGTGATAGTTTCCTTGATGTTTTCCTTGAGCGTTCTACCTTTTTTCTTATGAGTATTTTCAGTTCCGTCAGCATCGAGCCAAGTATTGCGAGTAATCTCAAAAGACAGATTTTCGTCCTTTTCGATTGTGTTCAGTTTGTCATAAGAGCGTGAATAAACGCTATCATAACTGGCGTCGGCGTGAACTGTTATGTTAGCGATTTCCTTATACTCATTGACATAGCCGTGGATATGCACGAACATACCCGCTTTCAATTTTTCCGTAGCCTCAATCAAATTGCATTTCTGTTCAAACATAATTTCCCCCGTTGCTGTTGCTGTTGCGAATTTTTACTTTCATTTGGTGGTTTGTTTTCATATCGTTAAGATAAGAATACTAAATTGGTGGCAAATGTCAAGCGTATTCTTTATTCGTCTTCATCTTCGGCTGGCAAGCAATTTTCGCACCACGCTTGGGCTTTGGGGTCTTGCATTGTCAACACTCCATCAGGCGTTGCCCACGTGACTTCGTCTTGTGCAATCCACTCGCCACAACCTGCACACTTGTATTCTTTATACTCACGCCAGAAAAATTATCTGTGTATGTCCGCACTTCGTCGTTTTCTGTAAATTCTATTGCCATGATTTTCCCTTTTTGTTTGTTTCATTCTTTATAACTATATATTATCACAATGACTTTGTTTTGTCAAGGTAAAGTTAATTGGTTTAGATGCAATTTTGCACGGCGAAGCAAACGTCCTGTCACAACCTGTTGCCACCTGTTTGCGTACCGGCTTCTTGGACGGGAGGCTAAAAATAGTTTACTAATGATTGTGAATCCTTAATAATAAGGGGTTTTCTTAATCTCAACATTAGTAAACTATTCCATATACCTCGATGACATTCTGGAGACGGCGGTGGTCATGGATTTCGCTTACGCTATTTATGAGCCGAAGCTTCGTTGATATTCGAACTCTGGAGATGTGAGTCGTTGTTCCTTGAATCAAGGTAGAAAGGTTCACTTATGTTAGAAGGAGGGTTCTTGGCGAGCGCTCATCAGATCCAGGCGTGCGTGGGGAAAGTAGAAAAAAGTTTACTAATGAATAGTATCAAGCGGCTTTACTAACGATGAGAGGAAGGGATTAGGTTGGCATGTCTTACTTTTTGCGAGCTATAAAGTCTTTGATGAACTTCTGCTCGTGTTGTTCTGCTTCGGGGACACAGAACTTCCACTTCTTTCCGCAACCGCAGGGACAGGGGGCATAAGGGTCGTCGGGGATGGCTTCAATCCAAGCGTCAATGGCAATACCTATTTCGTTTTGCATATTATTTCTTCAAGGATTTACCAACAACAATCATAACATACCCAAGTAGAACAATCATAAAACAAATAGCGGTAACGATAGCTTCGGGAGTTGTTGTAGGAAAATCATGGCGTCCATAGGCATAGTTTTGAGTGAAGCCAAGAGTAACTCCGATTACTTCTAGTGCCCATCCATAAAGGATAAAGGGTTTATGATTCATTACTTATCCCTTATCAGCATAAACGAATACAATGTCGTGTTTTTCCATTTCAACTTCAAGCTCGTTTTGGTTGCCAAAAAAATAAGCGTATATATGGCGAGCTTCGCTTATGTCTCCACTATTAAAGAATGTGTAGAGCCTTTCACCGATTCTTACATCTTCCTTAAAAATAAGATTCATTTCACTCATAAAAAGATTCTACCTTTCTTGATAACCGTTTCTCGACAACTCCTTAATAAATTTTTCCATTTTCTTTTTATTTGAGAATATTCTTAGGTCGTAAAACTCACTACCATCTTTATGAGTTGAGACTCCATCGTGAAAATTTAACAAATACTTAGACTTTCTTCGTCCATTTTGTTGCCAGTAGTAGTTTTTGTCCATGATATAATTCCCCTTTCTTTAAGATTATAGTAGCATATTGCAGAGATAAGTCAAGGAGAAAATTAGTCTTCTTTTAGTGGGGCTTTTTCCTTCAGGCAGTCAGGACATATGTCGCCGCCGTCGTTGTTGTTAAAAGGGTCAGCAGGTTGCCCTTCTCTTTCATCAAAGAGTTTTCCACAGAAGTAGCAGTTGACGCTGTGTTTTTCAATCCAAGAAGGAGTATCTTCGCAGGCGGGGCAGGGGCTATCAGGTGCGTCAGCGTAATACTCTCCGTGTTTTGGACACTCATTGATTCCGATACCTTTGTTGCTCATATATGCCTTTATTTAGTGGCAGTCATACCGCAGAAGTAGCAATTGGCTTCAATACCTTTGCCAACCCATTCTCTTTCACCGTGACAGTTAGGGCAATCAGTGGGAGGCATATCAGCGAGCTTGCGTAGGTGAGATACAACATCGGAATGGAGGGTGAGCGTGTGCGAGTTAGTCATCTGTCCACCGCAGTAACAACGGGTAACAAGTTTTCCTTCACTAATGATGGTTTGGAATTTCTTGAAGATATTGGCGGGTTCACTGGTTTCCAATTCCTTGACGATAAGGTTATATTGTTTCTTAAAGTCGTGATGTTCGGCACTCCAATTATTGCCGAGGTTTTTGGAACTAATGGTAAAACATTTACTGTTGATGCGGCTGATGCGAGGGTTATCAGGAAGTGAAAGAATGTGGTTCTTGAGTTGACCAATTAGTTTACTAATGATTTGGGCATGGCGTTCTGTTTCAGCTTGGATGGCTTTAATGTTCACTGGCGTGCCTTTTAGTTATAGGTATAAGTTGAGGCGGGGCTTCAAGATAGGTTGCACCGATATTAACCTTGCATTTCTTGTCCACCTTTTTGATTTGTTTAGCAAGGTTTTTGGCGAATTCGTTTTCACTCATACCACCGCAGAGATTTCCATAACCGTCGCCGTAGATGTAATGGAGTTTACCTTTGGGTTCTGGATGGTTTTCAATTTCCTCAAAATCCCAGTATTCTTCACAGACCTTCAATACTTTTTTGATGTTTTTCTTTTGCACTTCCCGAACATTGACTTCCATTTTGTAAAATCTACTCATGGTTTTTCTCCTTTTTCTGATAAAAATATACTACAATCTGATTGAAATGTCAAGTCTTAATTTTTGTTGGAGTTATTTCTTTCACCCTATAAATGGGCATATCAATATTAGCGTCATATTCAGTTCCGAGTCTGGCGTGATTGGGTCCAACCTTAAACATAGGAACATTAAAATCATCAAACACAATGTCACCTTCTTTAATAGTATCCATATGTTTGAGAGGGGCTACACTCAAGCCGATTGAAGCGAGCATCATTTTTTGTTGTTCGTCCATTATAAAATCTCCCGCAATATGTTTTTGAGATGCCATTTTATTTTCCTGTCTCTTTTAGCACAGATGAGATGAAGGATAATTCTGCCAGCATGATTTGAGGACAATTTGATTTGCATAGCGTTACTCATTGTAGTTCCCCTTCTTGGAATTGTTTAACTGACTTAAATCAAAATGGCTCACCCAGTTATCAAGTTCTCTTATGGCTTGGTCTATTTCGTATTCTTTTGCGTTGCCATATTTACTGGCATAGGGGTTGTGATGGTATTCGTCTTTCAACTTCCGTAATTCTTTCTGTCCGAAGTTTTCCCACACGCCACCTTTCTTGATGGCTTTCTTTATCATTGTCTGCTTGAAGTTTTTTAGGTTCATAATTCTTTTCCCTTTTCTGATAAGATAGTATCAGATTACGATTAAAAGTCAAGCATTAAAAAAATAATTATTTGTACGAAGTTCAGGATACGCAAGTGAGGCAAGTTAGTCGCGTAGGAAAAAGGTTTACTCGTGTTATATCATTAGTAAACTATTTGGAAAATAGTCTTCAGGCCCTGACGGAGCGAGCGGTTGTAGGTGGCTGGTCGTGTTATATCTTTAGTAAACTATTTGGAAAATAGTCTTCAGGCAGCCTGGCAAAGCGAGTGGTCGCAGGTGGCTGACAGTTGGTGAAAACAAAACCCCTACCTGAACTTAATCAGGCAGGGGTTTCATAATCCTTTTGGTGGTTATTTCTTATCGCATAAACGCCAAGTCTTGTCCTTTTGTTACGGCAGCCTTATGTCCAGCCACCGAATTTTTATTGATGGTTTTAAGGGCTTCCACAACCATAACATACATATAATCAGTGTTGTTAATACCTTCTGTCAAGCACTGGTCAACGATGGCACTACGAATGCGATTGATTTTCGCTTTATTCATTTATTTCACCTCCTTTCTATTTATTTAAGGAAAATATACCACGATTTTACTGATTGTCAAGATAATAATTAACTTAATTAACAGCCTTGGCTCGGAGTTTGGGAGAGTCAAGCCAAGAAATAACGGCAGATATTTGTTGGACAGAGATTTTACGTTTGACAAAGGCTTTTTTATCTACAATCATTCTGGACATACCTTTCCTGCTAATGCCAAGTTTCTTGCAAGCCTGATAAGTAATGGAAATTGCTTCCCTGTCCTTGAGGGTTAGGTTGGATTTTCCGTAAGACTTTTTGGCAGTTATTTCCTTGCGGGGCTGAATGAACCAAACTCTTTTAGCATTTTTAGCAGAATTATAAAGGCTCTTATTTTTTGCTTTTAGGGATTTATTTTCCCGCCTATCTTCTTTCACAATATCAATACGTTTATTTCCGATATGGATTCCGACTGTAATCATAGTGGAGTTTACGCCACCCATATAAATAACGCTATAAACCAATTTGGCTTTTTTATTACAATACTTCTGAAACCGATTCAAAATATAGTTTTCAATGGCGACTTGGATTCCTTTGGTAGCATTACCCTTTAACTTTTTAATAATAGCAAGGTATTCTGTTCGGCAGAGTGAATAGGTGACATAATACAATGCATTTTTCATTTGGTTATGAGAAGCTATCTTGATAATTTCGTCAATGGATTTTTTATCGGGATGTTTGCAATAATCAGCCCAAAGTAAATTATAATTATTTATCATTTCACCTTTGAATTTATTGATGCGTCCGAAACCAGCCTTGTTGAAATATATTGAATTGGAAAGTAATTTTTCAATGGTCATACAAGATATGGTGCAATCGTCAGGGCGGTGAAGGATACCTTTTTTCAATATTGTTTTTTCCTTTTCTGCACAATGAAACTTAACTGATGGAATGGTTTCTAAATAACCAAAGTTGTTAGCAAGACGAGCTTGGAGTGCCTTTTCAAAAAAATACTGTTCGGCAGGTAAAGAAACTACAGTTAAGTTAGTAAGTTTATTTACTTTGGCTAATTGCATACCTTGCCCACTAATGTCGCTTCTAATGTTGCTTTTACTTGGAGTGTTTTCAATACTGGAAACTTTGTTTTCAATAGCGGTGTTTTTTGCTTCGTTCATTTGATTTGCTTTCCGTAGAATTGGTTGATGGTTTTTGTTGCTTTCTGAGAATAAGATAGCAGATTATAATTAAAAGTCAAGTAAAAAATAAAAAAAATATTCTACTCTTTCGAAAACACAATGAACTCGTTTGTGTCGTTACTAATTTCTCCGCAACAGGCGTTATGCACTCCATAACGTTTAATAATTATATTGGGATTTTTTTGCTTACACAAAGCCAAGGCTATTGATTCGACATTTATACCAAAAATATTTTCGTTCATTAAAAAAGCAGTTTTGTAAATATTTCCTTTATCAACAATAGCTTCGTCAAAACCATAAACTATGTGAAGAATAATATGCTTGCAAGGTTTATTGTATGGTTTGTAATCTTCTTCACTTCCCTGATGGCGATAAACTTTACCACAAATAGGACATTTTATTTCTACAATTTCATCACCTTCAATTGGAAGATTGTTTTTGTGAAATTGTGAAATACTTTTTTCAACTTGCTTTGTCAATTTGATTTTCATAGCCTCTCCTGATTGATTAATGGTTTTTTACTCTTTCTAAAATAGAACATATCAAATTTTATGTAAAAGTCAAGTAAAAAATAGAACATGAAAACATTTCTTTCCTATGTCAACTTACTGAAGTGACAAGTGGTGGCATGATGATGATGACGTGATGAAGAAGGCAGTGGATGTGTTTTTACCGGTGGCAGGATCAAAAAATATTATGTAAGTTGTTGTAAATGTCATACTTATAAAAAAACAACTTCAGGAGATAATTAGTACGAGCCAGGGTTCGTAGCAGGCAACCTTCTCCGACTTTAAAAGTTTACTAATGATGGAAGTTATTTAAAAGGCTGATTTCATTGGGTTTTTCAGGTGTTTTTCTTTAGTAAACATTTTTAAACGCCCGCCTTTGGCCAGGCCGACCGACGATCTCCTCGTGGATCAAAAGCTCAACTTTATGCGTGCATATTTTTTGTTGTTAGTTATCAATTAACAACTTATATAATATAATATAGGAATCACAGCCAGCACGGAATGGTGGCAGGATACCATCTGAACTCGGAAGAGTATTTATAACTCATTGCAATATAGATAGTTACAACAACGCGTTATGGTATCCTCAACGCTGCGTTGAAGAAAATTTAGTGATGGGATCACGAATTGAGTTCCCCCAAAAAAAACTTTACTGGTTTTATTTATATGATTTCATTGGGCTTTTTAGTTATCTTAAAGATTAGTAAACTTTTGTTGGATTGAAGTTGCCTGATGATCTTGATCCTGGATCGTCGGGCGGCCAGAGTTCCTCCCATCTGAGTCGTGGGTTTCATCCCTTTAAAATAAATGATCTATACTAAATGATTACTATGTATTTACAATACTTTCTAGAGGTAATAGAAGCCCAATTTTGATGTGTTTACGGTGAAGTAACTACCACTTGAGATGAAAATGAATAGGAGGATGTAGCACATACTAACCAGGTTCAGTCGACTCTTGGAATGGCATGGACAAAAGGTTTACTGGTAATAACAAAAGCCCGCATCCTTCTTTGGACACGGGCTTTTACTGCGATGTTAATGTTTAGACTTCTCTATACGGGCTGAATTCCATAGCTGTGCATATGCCTTTGGCGACAAGGTAATCTTCAATCGCATCAGATACTTCACCAATTATTTCCATATCCCATTCAAGTTCTGTGCCTTTGGGATTAAGACGGCTGATGAGGTCAAAGATTTCGTTATGAACAAGATCGTTTCGTTCCAGTTCGGCATTTGTCAAACCAGTAACGTCTTCGTATTCCTGTGTAACCTGTTCGGGAGGCATTATTGGTTCGGTAGGTATTTGGATGGGTGGCACTTTCTTCTGAGCCTTTTTTATTTTCTTAATGTTCATATGAGTTTCTCCTTTGGCTCATATACAAAATGGCTTCAGGGAAACCCTTTATTGTTCAAGTTGCACTGATACGGGAGAGTTGGTGGCAGGTTGATGTTTGCGGATGAGTTCCGAGACGAGCTTTGACTTTGCTTCTTTGTCAAAGGGATACAGGTTGTTGATTTCATGTATCTGTTGTGCCATTGAATCTTTGTGACTTGTGCTGAAAATTACCGCACACGCAATAGAAATAGCCGTCACTGATAAAAAAATAAATAACCATTTACCAAACATAATGTATCTCCTTTTAGTGTTTAACTAACTCTTTGATTTCTTTTAGACTTTTTTTCCGCATTTTAGCTATGGTCTGCATAACCGAATCATAGTTATCTGCGTTGATTCTTTTCATTGCCCAACGCACTAAATAATCACTTTTTCTTCCTGCTTCTCTTGTTTGTTTCATTATATACGCCTACATTCAGTGGTTATGCTTTTTCTACTTGGTCATTATTCCAATCTATTTCAACTCCATCATCCATACGAACATAGATACCTATGCCGCCAAATTTAGTTACCACACCTTCCTGATTTCCATCACACAACACAGTGTCTCCTTCTGAAAGTTCGTAGCCGTTTTTATCCAAATTATCCATTTATACACACATCATTCAGTGGGTTGTTTAATATAGTCTTACAATCTTGTAGTTAAAGGCAATGTTCTTCTTTGCCCATTTTATTGCCTTTGGTTCTGTGTCAAAAACCTTTACTGTTCCGCATCCATCAGATTCAATTACCAAGTTGACGTAGGTAATGTCATTATACTCGATTATTACAAACATCATGTGTACCTTTCAGTGCGTTGTTTATTTATATGTATATCATTTAGTGGGTCGGGATGCTACTTAACGGACTCCATTGAGGGACTTCTTTTTTTACCGTCCTGTGCAAAGCCTTCTGCACCATCCTTTCGGGAAGTTTGTAGGTCTTACCATTCTTGAGGCTTACCGCAAGGATAGGCAGCTTCCTACTTCGCATAGATAAACCTTTGATCTTGTAGTCCGTTCCATTAATGGCAAAGACCCTGTAAAGGTCGGCTTGTTCCAAATTGTAGTCATGGCAGTAGTCCTTAAAGTCCTCTACTTCCCTCGCCCTTCTCAATAACATCTTCAACATTAAGCAATAGATAGCGTTTGTATTTTTTCATAGTTTCTTTTTTCTAATAAAAAAATAACATAATTGAATGATAAGTCAAGAATAAAATGAAATATTTTTATTCTGGTAACGAAACAGATTTCATTACCAGTTTATACAAATGGTAATGGGGCATCCTTTACTACCGGAAGCATTTTCTTGGCGAGTTCGCAACTGGCTTCGTTCCTCAAATCCATAAGGTGCTTATCCCACTTATCTGCAAAAACTTGGATGGAGGGGACAATTACATCACGAAAGTAGTTCTGCTGGAGTGTTCGGTGTTGTTCGCCAAGCACCTCGGATAAGGCGTTCCGAACATTACTTTCGTTGCCCATATGGTTGAGTTCGTTAAAAAGTTTACTAAAGATTTGCTTAATCTCCTTGACTTTTTGGGCATCCATTTCTTCAATATCGCTCATTTCTTTGCCTTTCTCTTGGATTTCTTTTTGCTTTCTTTTTCCGTTTTTTCAGCTTCTTCCGCTTCTTCTTCCGAAATCATCTCGCTAACGTAGAATTGCATGACGTCCCAGTTAAGACCTATGTTGGCATCGTGGTGGCGATCCATACTTGCGATAATATCTTCCTTCTGTTCTTGGGTTAAGGGCTTGTGGTTGGGGTAGTAGTCGAGAATAACTTGGTCAACATCTTCGGTGCGCCAAATTGCGTAGGCTACATCTTCGTTTGGGTCATAACCTTTTAGGTGTTTTATTAGGTCTTTAATTTGCATTGTGTCCTCCTTATAAATAACTATTGGCGAATCTTATTTTTATGACCTTCTCTCTTACCTCTGGGAACGGTCAAGCCAGCGACCAATAGTATATTACATTTTCCTTATTAATATGCCCATCTTTTATTAGTTTTTTTCAGACCTACCGCAGACAAACACAAAGTTTTCAGTTCCCTTATAATTCCCCACACATGCCATCGGATTTTCTTGTCCTGATTGATACAATAAAGATGTAGCAATATCATTCCGCAAGGTTTTCCTGATGATATTAGGTTCATAATTCTTTCCCCTTTCTGATAAGAAGCATATCAGATTTAATGAAGAAGTCAAGCACAAAGTTTAGTCTTTGTTCCTCTTATAGTATTCAATGCTGTTTTGGCTGTCATACCCACGCTTATATAACTCGCTATCAATCCGTTCACGCAAGATACAGTCTTTTGCACCAAAGCAACCGGCAATATCAATGTTGATGTTTAGTTCCTGGACTTCATCAATGAGTTGCTTGTCGGTCTTATTTTTGAATAGTTCACTAAAGAATTTAATTTTTCTTGCCATAACTATTTCCTTTTATTGTTTTCACAACTTTCGTGTTAGTCTTTCTTTCCATTTTTTTGGCACGGTTTAGCAATTCAAGATGTAATTCCTTGAAAGCCATTTGTAACTGTTTGGGCATTGAACGATTACCAGCGTAATTGGTTGCCCAGCCAGCCAGGTAATAAAGGGCAAGACGGCGATCTTGTTTTCTTGGTTTTTCCACAATTAGAATTCCCCTAATACTTTGGCTGTTTCTTTCATTGATGTTTTTCCAATATAGACATTATAGTTCTTGGACATATACTCCTCATCCAGTTCCATTATGTTATAGCAGTCGTCGCAGATAGGAATTTCCAAGGTGTTTCCTTCTTCCATATCTCGTTTGCTTTCCATTTTCTTAACCATTTCCCTAAGTGTTACGAAATTTTGCAATCCACATTCAGGGCATACCCACCGCATTTCAACATCGCAATTTTTCTTTTCTTTTGTCATTAATTTTATTTTACTTTCTATGATGCTACTTGGTAGTTTAATTTCATATCTTTAATATATTTCTTACCCTTAGCAGTTAATTGTCTTCCTTTTAATGTATTTTCAATCAGTCCAATTTCCATAGGTCTGGGTTCTATTTCTGATTCAACATTAGATAGATTGATTCCCATTTTTAAGGCTATACTTTTGGAAGACAATGAATGATTTTCATTTAAGATATTTAAAAAGTCTATTTCTTGAGAATTTAATCCATAAGAATAAATCCCAAAAACCTTTTTAATTTCATCCCATCCCTTATCATCTAAATAATCAATATTTTTCATTGTGCAATATCTTTTAATATTTTGAGAAAGAATAAAAGTATTTCTTGCCCTTCCCCTACAGGCATAAGTTATATCTTCAAAATTGCAAGTGAATTTAATTGTTTTAAGATAAAAGTTTAGCATATCATATAATTCTTTATTAGTATATTTGTTAAAATAAATTTCATTACATCTGTTTAAGAGGGGCTTGAAAATTTTATGAGCATCTGTGGTAGCCAAAATGACATTAATTTGGTGCAGATCGAATTTAATTTTAAGACCATTATAATTAAGATAATTATAATATTTGTCATTAGGATTTAGCAAGGATAATAGAATAGTAGTAATATCAGAAGAAAGTTGTTGAGCCTCATCAAGTAAAATTGTTTTCGGAGTTTCTCCTGCAATCTTCTCAATCAATATTTTTTCCACAAAGTCTTTAGTTGTTTCGTAATTGCTACAATTTATTTCTATAAATTCTCTATTAAGAGCCTTGCTTACTTGAAGGGCGGTATAACTTTTGCCAAGTCCTTGAGATCCAGTAAATAACAGAGTTGGGAATGGAGTTTTTTCAGAATGAGATTTGACAAAAAAAGTTAATTTGTTTTTAGCTTCTTCTTGACCAATTATTTGAGAAAAAACATCCAAATTGGTTTGATAATTGTTTTGCTTAGTAATTAAACTTAAAACAACTTCGTTTTTTTGATTGGTGTTCATAGTTCCCCTTTTCTTAATACCAATGTAGCAGATTTG
>Ga0075113_1000446_pt1 | contig 11818 bp, 11 predicted proteins | sample AntAceMetag02UKA_FD_69788 | JGI IMG/M metagenome (GOLD analysis project Ga0075113, IMG submission 69788) | Saline lake microbial communities from Ace Lake, Antarctica - Antarctic Ace Lake Metagenome 02UKA | ecosystem: Environmental > Aquatic > Non-marine Saline and Alkaline > Saline | place...
ATTTTAACAATCGAACAAGCGAAACATTTGATATTATGCACTAAAAATAACCGAAAATATATTTGGCATTACCGCGATCATGCGATGGTTTATTTGATGATCACAACAGGCCTAAGAAGTGTTGAAATTAGACGGGCAAGAAAGAAAGATCTTAGGATTGTAAATAACCAGCTCATATTATATGTACAAGGAAAGGGAAGGAAATCTGCAGATGAGTTTGTAAAAATAGCAGAAGGAGTCGAAACTGCTATCAATGATTATTTAAATAAACGAAAAGATAAAAATCCTTATCTGTTTATTTCTCATTCAAACCATTCTGATATTCCATATCTTTCAAGAACTTTTTTTATTGGGATGTTTAAACGTGTACTAGAAGACTCAGGACTAGAAGATACAAATATCACACCCCACTCCTTAAGACATACAGCGGCTACACTCAACTTACTCAGGGGTGGATCATTAGAGGCAACAAGACAATTCATGCGTCATACAAATATGTCTTCAACATTAATTTATGCACATCATATAAAGCGCGTGAAGGATGATTCGGAGAATCAAATTGAGCGTTATATTTTAGGTGAAGACACTTTTTCTAATAAGAATCAATAAAGAGTCTTTAACCCATCATCAAAAATAAGATATATATTATTTTTGATGATGGTTCAAGCAAGTATACTTTGTTACACATCATTCATAGAATTGAGGTTAAAATTTTGAAAAAACACCATTTAGAGGGATTAAGTGAGCGATATCTTTTGCAAAAAAATATCGCTAGCACGACAGTAAAATCATACAAAATCGCTTTTAAGCACTATATAATATACTTAAAAGAAAATCATATTGAATACGCAAAGACAAGTGACGTTATCCAGTATCGGGAAAAGAGAAGAACGTTGGGACATTCAACCCACTATATCTACATTGATATAAGTGCACTTAAGGGGTTCTATCATTATTTAAGCATAAACCAAAAAAACCTTGAGTTACCAGACCAGTATGCCTATGATATTATGACACCAATTAAAAATGAACGCATTAAATATCATATTAAGAAACCAATTCTAACGATAGAACAAGCAAAACAGTTGATTCTTCATACAAAAAACAACCGCAAATATATTTGGCATTACCGCAATCACGCCATCATCTATTTGATGATGACATCAGGCTTAAGAGCGATTGAAATCGTACGTGCAAAAAGAACGGACTATCAAATTGTTGATGGGAAGCGGATACTTTATATATCTAGAAAAGGAAGTGGATCAGAAGATGAATTTGTAAATCTATCTAAAGGTGCAGAAGAGGCATTAAATGATTATTTAAACAAACGAAAAGATAATCATCCTTATTTGTTTATTTCACACAGACAGGTTTCAAATGAAGGACATCTTTCTAGAACTTTTTTTAGGGATATGTTTCGTAAAGTATTAAAAGATTGTGGACTAGAAGATTCTCATATCACACCACATTGTTTAAGACATACAGCTGCGGTCATGAACTTACTAAGAGGTGGTTCTTTAGAACAAACAAAAGGGCTCCTAAGACACGTGGATATCCAATCAACACTCGTATATGTACACCACATCGAACGGATGAAAGATGATTCAGAATATCAAATCGAAAAGTTCATTTTAGGAGAAGAACTTTTTGTATATAGTAACAAGATCATTTTCATTGATTTGTACAGATTACTCAAATAAAGAATGTGAGTTTTGCTGAAGTAATAAATCGAACTAGCGCAATGTAAAAGTTGTACTAGTTTTTTATTTCTTATAGGTTATTTTTTTTCGAATGAAAAAAAATCAATTTAGACCTTGATTAGTATTGTAAATAGAGTGTATTTTATGATACAATATAATTATTCGGTAAACGAACACAGGCAGGTGAGTAGTATGAATGATAATCTCTTTTTTAAACCGACTCCTTTATACAAGGAATTTATGATTTTAGATTTAATAGAAAAGAACTCCCATATTACTCAAAGAGTTATGAGTAAAGAACTTGGGGTTGCAGTGAGTATGATTAATGCTTATCTAGATGAATACGAATTAAAAGGTTACATAAATAGGAAATATCGATCTACTAAATCTGTCGATTATAATATTACAAAAAAAGGTAGAGAGAGAATAAAAGTTTTAAATATTTCCTACCTAAACTCATCTCAAGATGTATATCGATCTGCTAAAGAAAATATATTTAAGTTTTTGGATCAAATAATAAATAAAGGATTTAAGAATATTTTATTATATGGAGCTGGAGAAGTGGCTGAGATTTTACTTCAAGCTATTAATGAAGACAAAGATATTCCAATTAATATCTTAGCTGTTATTGATGATGATGAAGAAAAACAAAACCATTATTTGATTAATTCTGAGATAATCTCTAAACTAGATATTAATAATATAAATCATGATGGAATATTGATTTCAAGTTATACAAATAATACAATTATTTACAATGGATTATTAGATATGAATTATGATAAGACAAAAATTATTCAATTTTTTGAACTATAAATATATAAGGCGGTTAATTATATGAAAGAAAAGATATGGTTAGCTTCACCACATATGAGTGATGAAGGTTATGAATTAAAATATGTAAAAGAAGCATTTGATACTAACTGGATTGCTCCACTTGGACCAAATGTAGATAATTTCGAAAAAGAGTTAGCTGAAAAAGTTGGCATTGGATATGCTGTTGCTTTGAATACTGGTACAGCTGCTATCCATATGGCTTTAAAAGCATCTGGTATTTGTGAAGGTGACATTGTATTATGTCAATCCCTAACATTCTCAGCAAGTGCTAATCCTGTCATTTATGAAAAGGCAATTCCTGTTTTTATTGATAGTGATTTTGAGACTTGGAATATGAGTCCTAAGTATTTAGAAGAAGCACTTATAAAATACCCAAATGCAAAAGCGGTCATTGTTGTTCATCTTTATGGTTTATCAGCAGATATGGATAAAATTGTCGAGTTATGTAAAAGATATAATGTTACTTTAATAGAAGATGCTGCTGAATCTTTAGGTACGACCTACAAAGGCAAACATACTGGTACATTTGGAGATTACGGAATATATAGTTTTAATGGAAATAAAATAATAACTACTTCGGGCGGTGGCATGCTTGTATCTAATAATAAAGAAAGAATCGACAAAGTTAGATTTTGGGCAACTCAAGCAAGGGACAAAGCAAGACATTATCAACACTCCGAACTCGGATTCAATTATCGTATGAGTAATATAGTTGCAGGAATAGGTAGAGGACAATTAAAAGTTCTTGATAAAAGAGTAAAAAAGAAACAATACATATATGATTTTTATAAAAAAGAATTAGGTATTTTGCCGGGTGTTAGATTTATGCCGATTAATGATTGGAATGATTCTAACTGTTGGTTAACTTCATTAACTGTTAATGGAAATCCTAATACACAAGATATTATGTTAGCTTTAGAAAAAGAAAATATTGAAGCTAGACCAATATGGAAACCAATGCATTTGCAACCATATTTTGAGGATTACAATTATATAGGTGGAAATACTGCTGAAAATTTATTTATAAATGGACTATGTTTGCCATCAGATACTAAGATAAGTGATACTCAGTTAAATTACATTTGTGAATTCATAAAAGGAATGTGGAGTAATGTATAAACATGTATTTAAAAGACCATTAGATTTTTTCATGTCGTTATGGGCTATTATATTCTTTAGCCCGATAATAATTATCGTTGCAATATTGGTTAGAGTTAAATTGGGCAAACCAATTTTGTTCTCACAAGATAGACCAGGAAAAGATGAAAAGATATTTAAAATGTATAAGTTTAGATCAATGACTAATACCACAAATGAAAACGGTGAACTTCATTCGGATAAAGAAAGACTTACAAAATTCGGTAAATTCTTACGTTCATCTAGTCTTGATGAATTACCCGGCTTGTTCAATATATTGAAAGGCGATATGTCTATAGTCGGACCTAGACCCCTTTTGATACAATACTTGCCACTTTATTCAAAAGAACAGTCAAAAAGACATCTAGTTAGACCTGGTTTAACAGGGTTGGCTCAAATTAATGGAAGAAATGCTATCGATTGGAATGATAAGTTTATTAAAGATGTTGAGTACATTAATAATATAAGTTTCATTAAAGATACATTTATTATATTAGCTACAGTTAAGAAAGTTTTAGTACGTGAAGGAATAAGTTCTAATACTAGTGAAACTATGGAGTATTTTTTAGGGAATAAAGGTGAAAATTTATGAAAGAGATAAATGTGTTTATACCAAGTGTTGGTAGACGAGTAGAACTAGTTCAATTGTTTAAAAAGACTTCGAAAGAAATGAATATAAAAAGCAATATTATTGCTGGTGATTCTTCAAAATTGGCACCTGCATTAGTCTTTGCAGATTCGACTGTAATTTTACCAAGAATTGATGATAAAAACTATATTGATTCGATAATCAAGGCTTGCCTAAATCACAATGTTTCAATTATTATTCCAACTATCGACACTGAATTAAGAGTGTTTTCTGAAAACAGAAAAAAAATAGAAGATAATACATCTGCTATTATTTTGCTTTCTTCTGATGAAGTGATTGATATTTGCAGAAACAAAGTTAAAACTCAAAACTATTTAGAACAAAATGGATTCTTAATTCCTAAAATGTATGATCTTAGTAATTTGCCTAATAATATAACTTTCCCGCTCTTTATAAAACCTAAAGATGGGAGTTCAAGTATTAATGCATTTAAAGTTAACAATCAGGATGAACTAAATATATATTTGAAGCTTGTAGATAATCCGATTTTACAAGACTGTATGATCGGTGATGAATATAGTGTAGATGTATTTTTAGATTTAAATTCTAATATTATCTCAATAGTTCCTAGACTAAGAATTGCTACAAGGGCTGGAGAAATCTTGAAAGGTAGAATAGTATTAGACAAAACTATAATAGATGATGTTAAAACATTAATGGAAACTATAGAACCTATAGGGCATATTACTGTTCAGTTGATGAAAACCATAAAAGGAATTGAATATATTGAGATTAATCCACGTTTTGGAGGCGGAGCACCTATGAGTATTATGGCTGGAGCTAATTCATGTATGTTCATTTATAGTATTTTAATGGGTAAAGATATCGATTTTGATGGTAATAAAATTAAAGAAAATACATATCTTAGATTTGATCAAAGTGTGTGTATTAAGAATGACTAAAAAGAATATGAAAGTTGTAGTATTTGATTTAGACGACACTCTATATTTAGAAAAAGATTATATCAAAAGTGGATTCAAGCATATTTCAAAAGTTATCGAAGAAATTTGTAATAAAAGCTATAAAGAAATCTACAAAATTTTGCTTTCATTATTTGAAAAATCAAGTTCAAAAGTTTTTAATAGATTTTTTGATAAAGAAGGTATTGTATATTCTGAAAGCGATATTTGGTTTCTGCTTAATGAATATCGTAATCACAAACCACTTATTAGTTTTTGTGATGATGTTATGGAAACGGTAAATTACCTTAAAATTAATGGATACAAAACTGGCATAATTACCGATGGATTTAAGCAATCTCAAAGAAATAAATTAAATGCACTTAATGCATATGAAATATTTGATGAAATAATTGTAACTGATGAGCTTGGTAGAGATTATTGGAAGCCTCATCCTAAATCTTTTGAAATTATCATTGCAAAGTTCAATGTTGAGCCAAATCAAATTATATATATAGGTGATAATCCAAGTAAGGATTTTTATATAAAGAAATATTTGCCAATAAAAACTTGTCGTGTTAATAGAAAAGGAATTCACTCTAAAAATGAGTATTTGGAAAATTTTAAAGAAGATTTCACTGTAGAGAATCTACACAATATAACGAAATTGTTTTAATTAAGAAAAGCGGTAAAAAAATGAATATATAGTTTTTATCATTATCAGATTTCGATAATATTGCAGAACAAGGAATCTATACAGATTTACTTAGTAGATTTTCAGAAGAGGATAACAATATATATATAATATCTCCTGTAGAGAAGAGAAAGAAAATTAAAACTTATTTTATTATAAATGATAATGTAACTATTTTGAAACTTAAAATTGGTAATATAACAAAAACTAATTTAATTGAAAAAGGGTTTTCCACTTTGTCACTAGAATATAAATTTACTAGTGCAATTAGGAAATATTTTAAAAGTGTCGAATTTGATTTAATTCTTTATCCAACTCCTCCAATTACTTTTTTAAAGGCTGTAGAATACGTAAAAAAAAGAGATAAAGCTTTTGCATATTTACTCTTAAAGGATATTTTTCCACAAAATGCAGTTGACTTAGGGATACTGATAAATAAGGGTTGGAAAAAACACATACTTAATTACTTTATTAAAAAGGAAAAAAAATTATATAGTATTTCCGATGTAATCGGCTGTATGTCTAATGCAAATGTCGAGTATATAAAAACAAATTATCAAAACATCGAATATAAGGAAATCGAAGTTTGTGCAAACAGCCTGAAAATAAGACCAATTATAATGCTTGATAGGGATTCTATTAGGGTAAAATATAACTTACCATTAAACAAAATTATTTTAATATATGGTGGTAATATTGGGAAACCGCAAGGAGTTGACTTTATTATAGAGTGTATTATCAAAAACGAGTTAAATAGTGAGACATTCATTTTGGTTATTGGTGATGGTACAGAGTATAATAAGTTAAATAAGTTTTATAAGGACATAAAGCCACTAAATTCATCATTGATTAATGCATTACCAAAGAATGAATATGATTTGCTTGTTAGTTGTTCAGATATCGGATTAATATTTTTAGATTACAGATTTACAATCCCCAATTTTCCTTCAAGAATGTTATCCTATATGAAGTCTTCAAAGCCAGTTTTAGCTTGTACAGATTTATCAACAGATATTGGTGAAATAATAGTTGATAACAAGTTCGGATATTGGTGTAAGAGTAATAATTCAACTGAGTTTGATTCTATACTTAATAGTAAACTAGAATTAAATGAAATACATGAATTTGGAGTAAATGCAAGAAATTATTTTGAACAAAATTACTCAGTAGATTTAAACTACATAACAATTATGAATCATCTAAAAAGTTAGGAGAAATAGATATGTTTAAGGATAAAATATTACTAATAAGTGGAGGGACAGGTTCGTTTGGGAACGCTGTGATGGATCGTTTCTTAAATACAAACATTAAAGAAATTAGAGTGTTTTCAAGAGATGAGAAAAAACAACATGATATGAGAATGAAATATAATAATCCTAAATTAAAATTCTTTCTAGGGGATGTTAGAGATAAAAGTACAATTGACTTTGCTATGAAAGGTACAGATTATGTTTTTCATGCAGCAGCATTAAAACAAGTTCCTTCTTGTGAATTTTTCCCCATTGAAGCCGTGAAGACAAATGTACTAGGTACTGATAATCTTTTAAGCTCTGCGATTCATCATGGCGTAAAGAAAGTCATTTGCTTAAGTACAGATAAAGCAGCTTATCCAATTAATGCCATGGGAATATCTAAAGCAATGATGGAAAAAGTTGCTGTAGCTAAAAGTAGAACACTTTCAGAAGATGAGACTACAATATGCTTAACTAGATATGGTAATGTTATGGCATCGAGGGGAAGTGTTATTCCATTGTTTAATAATTTAATTGATCGAGAAAAGGAGTTGACAATTACTGATCCAAATATGACTAGATTTATGATGACATTAGAAGATGCAGTTGATTTAGTATTATATGCATTCAAACATGGAAAACAAGGAGATTTATTTGTTCAAAAAGCACCAGCTGCAACAATAGGTATTTTAGCTGATGCTATATTAGAATTAAGAGATTCCAAAGTAAAGAAAAAAATAATTGGGGCTAGACATGGTGAAAAATTATACGAAGTACTAGTAACAAGAGAAGAAATGGCTAAAGCAGAGGACTTGGGAGAGTATTACAAAATCCACGCAGATCATAGGGATTTGAATTATAATAAATTTTTCACTGAGGGAGAACTAGATGTTTCAACTCCTGAGGATTATAATTCTCATAACACTAATCAACTAAATTTAGAGGGAATGAAAAAACTCCTGAAAAAATTAGAAGTTTTTAAAGAGGAGATGGTCGAATGAATGTTTTAGTTACAGGAAGTTCAGGATTTATTGCAAAGAATCTAATAGTTAATCTCAATGAAATTTACAAAGATATAAATATCTTTAAGTTTGATATTAAAAACACAAGAGAAGAATTAGAAGATTATATTAGTAAATCTGATTATATATTTCATCTTGCTGGTGTTAATAGACCTATAAAAGATGAAGAGTTCTACACTGGAAACTCAGGCTTAACTAAATTGGTTTGCGATTTTGTCGAAAAAAACAATAAAAATATTCCAATTGTTATTAGTAGTAGTATTCAATCTGAAAGTGATAATAATTATGGCAAAAGCAAAAAACTTGCAGAGGATTACCTTTTTGATTATTCAAAAAGGACCGGAAATACTATAAACGTATATAGATTACCCAATGTTTTTGGTAAATGGTGTAGACCAAATTATAATAGTGCAGTAACTACATTTTGTCATAATGTTGCACATGATTTGCCAATTATAGTAAATGACAGAAATTATATTATGCAATTAGTATATATTGATGATGTAATAAGCGAGTTCATAAAAGTATTTAGCAATAATGAAAATAGAGTCACAAAGTTTTGTGAAGTACCTATAACATACAAGTTGTCTTTAGGTGAAATTGCTGATTTAATTCTATCTTTTAGAGATACTAGAATCAATAGAATGGTTCCAAACGTTGGAGATTCATTTGCAAAAAAACTATATTCTACTTACTTAAGTTATATAAATATTAAAGAGTTTTCTTATGATTTAAAGATGAATGTAGACAATAGAGGTTCATTTACAGAATTTTTAAAAATAAACAATGGAGGACAAGTATCTGTTAATATTTCAAAACCTGGAATTACAAAAGGTAATCATTGGCATAATACTAAAAATGAAAAGTTTTTAGTTGTTGTAGGAGAGGGCATAATTAGATTTAGAAATATATTATCAAATGAGGAAATTGAGTATTTTGTTTCCGGATGTAAGTTGCAGGTAGTAGATATCCCTGTTGGTTATACTCACAATATTGAAAATCTAGGCAACAACGATATGGTTACTATAATGTGGGCTAATGAGATATTTGATCCGGCAAATCCAGATACATTTTATGAGGTGGTATAAAATGAAAAAACTCAAATTAATGACAATTTTAGGGACAAGACCAGAGATTATTAGATTATCAAGTGTAATTAAAACTGCAGATAAATACTTTGACCAAATACTGGTTCATACTGGTCAAAATTGGGATTACACTCTTAATAAAGTTTTTTTTGATGAACTAGATTTGAGGGATCCAGATTATTATTTGGATAGTGTTGGTGAGCATCTAGGGGAAACACTTGGAAATATAATTAGTAAATCATATGAGGTTCTTAGTAGGGAAATGCCTGACGCACTTCTTGTACTAGGAGATACTAATAGTTGTTTAAGTGTTATACCTGCAAAAAGACTAAAAATTCCCATTTTTCATATGGAGGCTGGAAATAGATGTTTTGATATCAATGTTCCTGAGGAAATTAACAGAAAAATTGTCGACCATACAGCCGATATTAATTTGGCATATACAGAACATAGTAGAAGATACCTTATTAGTGAAGGGTTTCCACAGCAATACATATTTGTTACGGGGAGTCCTATGACTGAGATTTTTGACCTTTATAAAGCAAAAATTGATTGTTCAAATATTCTTGAAGAACTCAAACTTAAAAAGGACAACTATATTTTAGTTTCCGCACATCGAGAAGAAAATTTGGATATTGATGATAATTTTGAGCAACTTATTGAGATGTTAAATTATGTTGCAAAAGAATATGATATGCCAATCATTTATTCTACTCACCCTAGAACAATGAAGAAAATCAAGGATAAAAATGTAAAATTTCATGAACTTGTAAGAAATTTAAAACCTTTTGGCTTTTTTGATTATAATAGTCTTCAAAAAAATAGTTTTGTTGTATTATCTGACAGTGGAACTCTTTCAGAAGAGTCTAATATTCTAAAATTTCCTGCTGTATTAATCCGGACTTCGACAGAGAGACCAGAAGTCGTGGATAAAGGAACAATAGTTATTGGAGGAGTTGGAGTTGAATCAGTTGCTCAATCAATAAAATTTGCAAGAGAAAGTAAAAACCTGATTATGTTTGAGGTTAATGACTATATAGACACTCAAGTAGGAGAAAAGACATGTAGAATTATTCAGGGGTTCACTCAAAACATAAATAAGTATAAATGGTTGAAATAAATGAAAATAATACTGTTCTCTCCTAACATTAAAAGAGGTCAAAAACAGCTTAATGGAGGAATCCTTAATTGGACTATTTCATATTTAAACAATTATAACAATAACATACATCACATTGATGTAGTAAATACACATCTAATTGGGAAAAGGAAAACCGGTGTTGTGAAAAAAATCTCTTTGAAGGACGAAATTTCGAGAACGTATACAATATTTAAAGAATTCTTAAGGTTAACTAAATCTTGTAATTATGATGTTGCTCATGTGAATAGTTCGGCAGGTAAGTTTGGTATATTTAGGGAGTATTTAATAGCCCTTATACTAAAAAAGAAGAAAATAAAACTAATTTTACATTTTCATTGTAACTTAGAAGATACAATTGGCACCAGTAGAATTAGAAGATATGTGTTTGTAAAACTATGTAGGTTATCTAAAAATGTGATTTTGTTAAATAATTACTCACTAGAGTATTCCTTAACGATAAGCAAGGAGACTAATAAGTTTAGTGTTATACCAAATTTCATTGAGGAAAACTTTATTAAAAAGTCTAAAAACATTCAAAATGATATTACACAAGTTATTTTTGTTGGATTTATACAGCCATCGAAGGGATGTAATGAAATATTTGATCTTGCAAAGACGAGAACAGATCTAAATTTTACATTAGTTGGAAAACTACACCAGGGGTACAATAAATTTGTACTTCCAGACAACATTAGGATAATTTCATGTGAAGATAGAAATTGCGTCATGAAAATTCTTGACAAATCAGATGTTTTTCTGTTCCCAAGTTATTCCGAAGGATTCTCTCTTGCTCTGCTTGAGGGAATGTCTAGGGGGTTACCAATCATAACTACAGATGTTGGAGCAAATAAAGAAATGATTGAGACTTCAGGAGGAAAAATCGTATCGCATGATATAGAAACAATTAATCAAGCTTTGATTGAGTTTCAAGATTCTGAAACTCGTAGGCAAATATCACAATGGAATATCAATAAAGTACAGTCCAAATATACTGTTGGGAAAGTATTGGAACGAATTTTCGAGATTTATCAAGAATAAAAGCAGCTACTTTACCTAATTAGAAAAATATGAATTCATTCAGTTTCATTGACGACCTCTAATTGGTTCATTTAATACATTTTCAGAACAATAAGTATTGATTTATTACATAAAACATGTGTTGAGATAATTGCACACCTAAATGATATAAACAAATTGTACTAATTTATTTGCTGATATAATTTTTATTTATTTTATGATAAATATGAAGAATGTTTTTGGATGGGAATAAGTTTTCTGAGTTATAATGATTTTTAATTGGAGGTGACAAACTATTATAAGTCAAGTGATATCTTGAAAGAATAGTTTAGTCACAATTAAAAGACTCTTCAAAAAGAGTAAAATTTTTCAATATTGAAATAACTAATTTACTTTAGCGAC
>Ga0075113_1000452_pt1 | contig 11711 bp, 17 predicted proteins | sample AntAceMetag02UKA_FD_69788 | JGI IMG/M metagenome (GOLD analysis project Ga0075113, IMG submission 69788) | Saline lake microbial communities from Ace Lake, Antarctica - Antarctic Ace Lake Metagenome 02UKA | ecosystem: Environmental > Aquatic > Non-marine Saline and Alkaline > Saline | place...
AAAGTATTTTTATAAATTTAAATTTTCCAAAATTTATAAAGATCAGTTTATGCAAATATTTATTAATCTGTATTCCTGAATTTTTCATAATTTTACAATTATTTTAATTCTAATTAGTAAATATATTAAATTTATTAATATAAATTACATTTTTAAATAAAATTTTTATTGGATTTTTTTTTTTTGATTTTTTTATATACAGTTTAGTCTTTAAATAATGAGATGTTTCCAGTTGTTTCGTCTTCTGTATTTATAGGAGTATTTATTATTATTTCAGTTGCTGTGTCGGCATCTTCTTTTACTATATATCTTTCAGTAGTGAATAGGTTTTTATCTTCTTCGATATCTTTTATTTTAATAAATAATTTATCTTTTATTTTACCATCAACTAATTTAGATATAACACTTTCAAAAAATTCTTCTTCAAAATCACCTTCATTTATTAACCTTGCAATAAATTTTTGACCTTCTCCCTTTAATAAAACATAATTGTTTATAGTTTTATTACTTAATATTTTCCTAATATCGCTTAAAAATAATCCGCCTCTTCCTTTTTTCCATATTTTAAATTTTTCACCATTCATTCCATATGGTAAATCAATTTCGCACTTACCATCTTTAATTAATATTACAATGTCATCAATTACATTAGGTGTTATTTCTTCAATAGATAAATCTGTAATAGATAAATTTACAGTTTCTTTTGTGTCTTTAAGAATTTTTTGTATTTCCATTTCCATTGTCCTTTTTCGGTTTATAAATTTTATTTTTTAAATCTATATTAAAAGAAACTAATTCTATCTCTTTATTAACAGATTCAATATGATTTTTTTCTATTAATGTTTTAATTTTATGCGCCCAAGTATTATCAAATATCTTAACTTCATTTAAAAGGATTTTTAAACCTTCTATTCCAGTTTTATCCCAACATTCAATAATTTTTTTGACTGTTATTTTTTGTTCCATTTTAAATTAAAATATTTGATAATAAAAATACTGAAAATCCAAAGTCAATTAACATAATTACAAAAATATTTGTACTAAATGGTTCATTATTTTTAATATATGGTAACAATACAATAAAAGTTACTATAGAAACTACAACTAAACCTATAATTAAACCATAATAAGGTGTAAATAATAATACAACACAAAAAATTAAGTAACTAATACCTAAATATTTAATTATTGGATTTTCGTTTTTTTCTGTAACATTGACATCTTTATTAGTTTTAAACCAAACTATTTTAGATTGTTCCCACATTATACGAGATAAAATTAATTTAATAAGTTCCCATAGTATAAAAAAACAAGCGAATATTTCAATCATATTTAAATTAATCATAATAATTTTTAAATTATTTTTTATTTATATTTTAACCCATCCATTGCCATTACATTGTTTACATTTACTGTCTCCACAATGATGTTCAACCCATCCGCTACCATTACAACAATCACAATGTTTTTCGTTTTTATTTAAATCCACTGGACCATTAACAAAAAACTTTATTATTTTATATAACAATTTCACAATATTTCTTTTTTAAATTCTTTAAATTTTTTAAATTCTTTTTTCATTTCGTCAGGAAAAAAAATTATGGCTTCTCTTACAGATTTTAGATCATAACTATATTGAATTGCATATTCTTTAATTTCACTTTCTTTAATAGATAACTTTTTTTCTTTTAGTTCTTTAGTTTTTTTAAGCCCTTTAGTATACATCCAATACGGTGTTTTAGTATATTGTCTTCGTAAAAAATCTTGCCAAAAATCAATAACACCTACTTCATCAATTTTTAAATGTTGAAGTAGTTGAGCTTGTTCAGGAAAATTTATGGCCATTCTCCTTTGAATAATAAAATAATGTTTCCTTTTTATACCAGCAGATACATTCATATATTCTGATGGCCTTTCAAACATTATTTTTGTCAATTCAAATACTTCCATATTTTTAAATACTAAGGTTTTTAGATTCATGTATTCTTCTAATACATGATAACTCTTTATCAAAATTAAATAATTTTTGTTCAGTTTTTTTTATTGTTGCACACAAAATAAGTTTTGCCATTGTTAATATAGAAAAAATAAATTTTTGATTAAACCAATTTACTATTAAATTTGGTTTTGATGTATCTAATCTAAAAAAAAATATTATAGAATTTGGGCTTACAGTATTATGACTGTCAATTTCAAATTTTTGTAACATATTAACACAATCATTTATATTTTGTGGCAAATAAATACTCATTTGTTTTTCTTCCCAATCATGTATTAATAATTTTTCCATCTATTAAAAAAGTTTTGAATTAATTTTATCAATATCTTTAAATATTGAAGATTCGTTTCCTTTATAACTGGAATTTATATATCTTGTTCCATCAAGTATAGAAGTTAAATTACATTCCTGGGCGTTTATATATGGTCGTTTATATTCAGTTTCCTTTATATTATCAAAACCATCAAGAATTTCTTCAGGAAATTCATTTCTTGATAATATAACTAATTTTGATTGCCTAGCTAATCTATCTTTAATTTTAAATGTTAATGGTCGAATATTTTTAGTTGGTATTTTAGGCTCCGAAAATTTAATTAATTGTTCTTCTATTATTTTTACATTATCTGGTTCAAATAAATCTAAATAATCTGATACTTTAATTAAATCTAAAATTTTTATAAATTTAGAATTAGTTATTCTTACTTTTTTTTCTTTTTGATTTAACCAACTGTGAATAGCTGGAACATTATCTCCATCATCTCCACAGAATATTTTCTTTAATCCAATATGTTCACCATTAATTTCTTCAATCAAAACATTTTCATTATCTCTTAATTTAAAAAATTCTTCTTTATCAACATCTATGGACCGATTAAAAATATCACCACTTTCTTTTTTATTTAACCATTCATTAAAATGTTTTGGCACATATAATTTTTTTTGTGTTTTACCTGATGAAAATGGATTATAAATAGTACCAAATGCCATTTTTCCTGGAGTATACGGCCAAAATGCTGCAAGTTGTCTAATATCTTCATCTGCAGAAACCATTATTACATGTTCGTTTTTATTAAATAATAATTCATCTCTCCATAATGTGATAATATCATCAGCTTCAGCTGTTTCTACTTTTGTTACAACAAATCCATTAGTGTCTAATATATCACCAAACTCTTTCATTGTATTAAAAATATTATCCCAATTCAAATGTTCACTCTTTTTACGATTAGCTTTATATCCATCGTTTTCGTCAATAGATATATCTTTGCGCCAAGATCTTGAATCTATAGCAAAGAGCACCCTGGAAGGATTTAGTTGCCTAATTATATATGATATATCAGTAGTCACTTTTCTCATTAACTTGTCTACTTCTTGTTGAGAATCAAATGTAAATTGTTCTGTTCCGTAACCACCTACAATAAACATGCTACGGTAAAACATATTAGAAAGGTCAAAAATTAAGTTAGTCATAGTTTTAATAGTTAATACAAAAATAAATAATTATATTGATTTAGTATAATTTAAATTGTTAAAAGATAATTAAAAAGGTAATAGATCATAATCATCTGGTGTTTCTTCATCAAACTCACTAATTGGATTTAAAAATTTATCTAACACACCTTCAATGCTGTTATCTTTATTAGAGTTTTTATTTAAAATTGATCGTTTATTTTTATCTGAATCTTGTATGTATGTGTTCTTTAATTGTTTTATTAATGTTTCGATATTTGCAAAAAGATATTCTTCGTTTATTATTATTGATTCATGCTGATTGGAAAGCATAACTAAATAATTAATGTGGATATCATTATTTGAATTAATAATTATTTTTGTTTTATAAACAGTTCCAGTAAAAAAACATATTTTCCCTTTTTTATTATCTGCATCATCAGATAAAAATATTACTTCTTGATCGATACTAAATTTTATTTGTATATCCATATTATTTTATAATTTGTTGAATTTTGAATACTAATGCTAAAAGTGTGATGAGTGGATCTATTACAAATTGTTTTTGATATTGATAATCTGCAACAGCTATAATAATTGATGGGATTCTATCTGTATCTTTTGATGAATTTTCTTTAATATATTCTATAAAATCTCTTCCTAATACAGCAAGTGATTCATCTACTTTATTTCCATATTGATTTATAATAAATTTATAATTATTTACTGGATCTGATTTAGATAAACAAAGATCAAACAAATCTTTAAAATCAAAATTTATATTAAAATTCTTAGGATCTAATTCTTTTATTCCTCTATAATAAAAACTTTGTATTTTTTGGACAAGAGTTCTCATATCTGGAAATTCATTTACTACAAACTTATGTATTATATCCTCAGTATATGTAACTTTAATTGCATCTAATATTATTTTAATTCTTTTTTTATATTCTATAATTAAAAATTCTTCTTCTTCATTATTAGTAGAATCATAATTTATTAAATGAAATCGAGATTGAACAGGCGCTGGAACTTTTTGTATATGATTACATGAAGCGATAAATCTTGTTGTTGATGAATAACGTTCCATAACACCTCTTAATGCTTTATAAAATTCTTCTGTAGCACCATCTATTTCATCTAATATAACACACTTAAGAACCTCAGATCCATTTTCTAAATCCATTGAAGTACAAAATTTTATAATTTTTTCTCTAATTGTATCAATGCCTCGTTCAGATGAGGCATTGATATAACGGGTAGGATGTCCTTTAGCTAAAATAAAAAGTGAGGATGTTTTTCCATTACCTGGTGTTCCAAATAATAAAATATTCTGAGTTAAACCTTGACTTAATTCTGTTTGAATTCTCGGAACTACTATTAATTGTTTTAATTCCTTAGGTCTAAATTTCTCTGTAAATAATTCTGTAACAACTGTCATTTATATTTTTTTAATATGTTTTATGCTAAAAAAATATAATAGTTTTTAAAAAATATAATTTTATCTTTTACTTCGTCTAGTTTTTGAAACTCTATTTGGTGCAGATGTCGATCTTATAGGTTTAGAAGATGGTCTAACTGTTCTGGATCGATTTATATTTTTTCTAGTTGGCGATGTATATGTATTTGAATTTCTAACATTAGACCTTCTTCGTTTGTATTGATTTATATTTTTATTTGTTCTTATTTGTCGTTTTATATTATCATTTTTTCGTAATTGGTTAGTTCTATTAATTCTAGGTGTATAAATTTTTCTTTTATTGTTATTGTTGTTATTATTATTCCATCTATAATTAATATTAAAATTAAATCGATTAAATCTACCAAATGTATAATAATTATGAGGGAATGATCTAAATGAATAATCATCAAAATCATAAAAATTATAATTATTAAAACTTTGTTTAGGCTCATAAAAATTAGATAATATATAATTAATATCATTTTTATTATCAAATGTTTCTAATGTGCCATCATTATATTCAATAGTAATATATTTGACTGACTTAATTTTTTTATCTTGACTGTAAATAGAAAAAGATAAAAGTAAGGTTAATAAAATTAGTAATGTTTTTTTCATTTTTTATAGTTTTATATTAGTTTATTTTTTTATAAGAAAAAACTATGCCAAACTACTCAAAAAGAATTATTAATTTATTTTCATCTGTTACTAATCTTCGACCTTTCCAATTAGTACCAATTTTATTTTTTACTTTTAATGCGAATCTGTCAGACGTTTCCATAAATAGAAATTCTATTGCTGGTCCATTCCATTCAACATTATATACATTTTCATCTGGACCATTATAAATAATAAACCTTATTTTTATTTCTATTGGTTTAGAAATAATTCCATTTACTTCATTAGCAACTAATTCTTCAAGTTCTTTATAATTTTTTTTCCACCATTCTAAATTATTATCTAATTTTATTATAGTAGATTCTATATAAGGAAATGTATCATTAACTGATGTTTTAAATGTTGTTGATCCTATTTTATTTTCCATATTGTATTCTTTTTATTATTTATCTTACAAAAAAATGGGGTCTTAAATAAATAAGGCCCCCATTTTCGATAATACAACAATAAAAAATTAGTCAGATAATAAAGAAACTTTCGATTTAACTTCAACAAAAATTTTATTTTCCTTATTATCAAATTCAACATAAACTAAATCACCTTCATTCATGTTTACTTTAATAATTTCTTCAGCTAATTCATCTTCGATATACTTTTGGATAGCACGTTTTAATGGTCTAGCACCATATTGTTTATCCCATCCTTTATCAATGATAAATTCTTTAGCTTCATCAGAAATATTCATTATATAACCAAGTTCTTTAACTCGACTAAATAAAGTTTTAAGTTCGAGATCAATAATTTTAGTTATATCTTCTCGTTCTAATGAATTAAAAATAACAACATCATCAATACGATTTAAGAATTCAGGTGCAAAAGTTTTTTTCATTGCTTTTTCCAAAACTCCAGATGCATTTGAATCTTTATTATCTTTTTTTGCTCCGGTTGAAAAACCAACACCATCTCCAAATTCTTTTAATTGGCGAGAACCAATATTTGAAGTCATAATAATTATAGTGTTTTTGAAATCAACTTTACGACCAGAACTGTCAGTTAAAACACCATCATCCAAAACTTGTAATAATAAATGATATACATCTGGATGAGCTTTTTCAATTTCATCAAGTAAAATAATTGAATAAGGTTTACGTCTAACTTTTTCAGTTAATTGGCCACCTTCTTCATAGCCTACATATCCGGGAGGGGCACCAACTAAACGAGATACGGCAAATTTTTCCATATATTCACTCATATCAATTCGAATTAAAGCTTCTTCAGTATCAAATAAATATTTTGATAAAACCTTTGTTAGATATGTTTTTCCTACACCAGTTGGGCCTAAGAAAATAAAAGTACCAATTGGCTTGTTTGGATCTTTTAATCCGGCTCGATTTCGGCGAATAGCTTTGGTTACTTTTATTATAGCTTCTTTTTGGCCAATAACTGAATTTTCAAGTTCAGATTCCATAGTAATTAGACGGGCACCTTCATTCTGAGCAATTCGTTGAACTGGTACTCCAGTCATCATTGCTATAATTTCACTTACATGTTCTTCAGTTACAGGTTCACGGGTTAAATTAGATTCTTTTTCCCATTCATCTTTAGCATTATTAAGTTTGATATTAAGCTCTTTTTCTTCATCTCTGAATTTAGCTGCTTCTTCAAATTTTTGATTTTGAATTGCAGACATTTTTTTATTCTTAATATCTTCAATTTCAGTTTCAATTTTTACAATTTCTTCTGGAACTGTAATATTTGTGATATGAACTCTTGAACCTGCTTCATCTAAAGCATCAATAGCTTTATCTGGAAGAAATCGATCACTCATATAACGATTAGTTAAAGTTACACAAGCTTCAAGCGCTTCTGGTGTATATCTAACTAAGTGATGATCCTCATAATATTCTTTAATATTTTGAAGGATTTCAAGAGTTTCCTCTGGAGTAGATGGATCAACCATTACTTTTTGAAATCTACGTTCCAATGCTCCATCTTTTTCGATATTTTGGCGATATTCATCAAGAGTTGTTGCTCCTATACATTGAATATCTCCACGAGCCAAGGCTGGTTTAAACATATTTGAAGCATCCATTTGTCCAGAACTGTTTCCTGCACCTACAATAGTATGAATTTCATCAATAAATAAAATAACATCAGAGTTATTTTCAAGTTCATTAATGACAGCTTTCATGCGTTCTTCAAACTGGCCACGATATTTTGTACCTGCAACCAAAGCAGCTAAATCAAGAGCAATTATTCTTTTATTAAATAATACTCTAGAAACTTTACGTTCAATTATGCGTATTGCTAATCCTTCAGCAATAGCAGATTTACCTACACCTGGTTCGCCAATTAAAACTGGATTATTTTTTTTACGTCTGCTAAGAATCTGAGCAATACGTTCCAATTCTTTTTCACGACCAACAATAGGATCAATACGTTTTTCTTCAGCTGCTAATGTTAAGTCACGGCCAAAATTATCTAAAACAGGGGTTTTAGATTTTGATGATGATTTAGGTGTTGAAGTTTCTTCATCATGTTGAACATTTTCTAATTCGTCATTCATAATTTTTATTGTTTATTGTTATATTAATTTATAAAATATCGTTATTAATTTATTATTAAACGTTATCATATGCTTTAGTTAAAATTGATATACCATAAATTATTAATGATATACTTGTGCCAAACCAACAAACTATCCAGAAAACATTAATAAATGAAACCATGCTGCGAGCATTTGAAATAGGTAGCCAAAAATAATTTTGATTAAGGGCTATTCCACCATTAATAATTAATGATACACCAAATATCATCCAAAAAATTGCAATAGGCCATACTATTACTCTTCTATCTCGTTTTGCTTTATTTATAAGTTTCTTTAAATCATAATCATTACATTTATAAATTATACAAAAATCTGCAATAGCTTGTTTAGGAGATTTTGGTTTTAATATATTCATAATACTTTTTTTTTATTTATTAAGCTAATATAATACTTTTTTCTATATAAAAAAAATATCCTAAAGATTTTTTAAGATATTTTTTTTATTTTATTAATTAATACTTATTTTCCTTTAGGAAGTGATAGTGGCTTTCCTTCTAATAATTGATTAGCCATAGCAGCTTTAATTAAAGTTTCTAGTGTTCCGCTTTCTGTTGAACCAGATCCTCCATTAATATTAACATATTTCTCAGGCCATTTCATTTTTGCAATTTCAGCCCATTTAGCAACACCAGCGTCTAATTTCATTTGAAGTTCTTTTTCAGGTGTAATACCAGCAAATACCTTTTTAGCAATTTCATATGCATCTGCATCTGCTTTAACTTTAACTGTTTTAGATTTTAATTTTTGTGTCTCTAAAGCAATTGCAGCTAGTTCCTTATTAGTTTTTTCCTCTTTAAGTTTTGTTTCAATAGCAATAAGTTTTTTAACTTGTTCCTTTTCTTGAGTAACACGTTCTGCTGACTTGTCTCTTTCTCCTTCCGCTATAATTCTTTGTTGAGTAGATTTAGCAGTTTTAATTTTTTGTTGTTCTAATTGTCGAAGAGCAGATTCATCTCGTTGTTTTTCAAGTCTTTTCTTAAAAGTTGGATCTAATATTAGTTGGTCAACAATAACTTGGGATACGATAATTCCATTTTCAGTTACTTCATGAGGAATTCTTATTGGTATTCCATTTACATCTAATTCTTTATCTACATGATAAGTAGTTCGAATTTCTTTAATTAATCGTTGTTCTCCTTTTCTTTCAATTGGACCATATACAGTATCTCTTTCTTCTCGTTTATTAACTTTAAATGTACCATTTTTTAATTGTTGTTCAAACGTTTGTCGAAATGATTGAGCTTCACCAGATATATAATCTTGTGCTGCAAACATATAAGCAGTTTGGACTAATTGTTCTTTAATTGTTGGTATAATAGTATTATTTACAAGATTCGACATAGATCGAAATTCAACAGCAAGTTTTATAAATTTCTCTTTATTTTCTGGCAACTGAAATCTAGTTGATACTAAACCTTTAGCTGTTACTTGATCAATAAAACGTAAATCTATCATATGCATCATGCCTTCTAATTCATCAGCATCATACTCAACATTTTCACCTATAACTTTTACATCAATAAATTTTTGCCATGGGTCAATTTTTGCAAATAATTTAAGTTTAATACCTTGATCCATTACAGCAGACATTTTTCCATTAGGAAAAACTAATAAATAATTATATCCTCTATCTGCGAAAAAGAATAATGATGGGATAAGCATGATAAAAAATCCAATAGCCATAAGAGGTATTGCAAATTTTGTTTTTAACTTAATCATCCAATCTGGAGATTTTTTTTGGCTAATAACATTTATCATCTCACTATTTCGATGAGATCGTTCCTGTTTTACTACGTCTTCTTTAATAGAAAACATTTTTACTAATAACATTGCTAATCCACTAAGGATTAATACAATTCCAAAAAATTCAAACATAATTTTGTGATTTTAATTTAACTTAATTTAATTTGTAATATGTGATTATTTATTTTAATATTAACCCTGTTTTTGAATAATTTTCAATAACAAGATTTATTTTATTTTCTTTAAATACTTTTCTAATATTTGTAATATAAACATCCATTGATCTGCTTGCAAAATAATCTGTTCTTAACCAAACTTTTTTAAGTATAAGTTCTTTTTTTACAAGATTTCCATAATTTGAAGATAATAATTCTAATATACCCCCAGCCTTTTCGGAAAATTTCTTAATTTCTTTATTTTTATAATAAAGAGTTTTTAAATTTGGATCATATATACATTGTCCAAATTCAATTTTATTAATATTTTTATGAGTTAATTTTTGAAGAATATAAAAATTGGTTTGGTAACTAATAATATTTTTAATAATTAAAGAATAACAAAATTTAATATCTTTTTCGAATGGTAAATAAATATCAGCATTAGTTATATTAAGAATATTATTATTACTAATAACTATAACAGGAATATAAGGATGCTTACTTTTAATAAAATTTATTGCTTTTTGGGAATAACTAGCTATGTTATCTATAATAAAAGCATTTACATCACCAACTAAAATACTATCGAAAAACATTTTTTCTACTTTTGCATTAATAATTTCAATATTATCATTTTTAGATAATTTTATAAAATCATTAATAACATTAGTTGATTGAAAATTTAATACTAATTTCATAAGTTATTATTTAGTGATGTAAATATATACATTTTTAATTAAATTTTTATTAAATTTTTGTTAAAGTTTTGTTAAAAATGTTCTATTATTTCCTAAAGCTAATTCAATTGAATTAATTAATTCATTTGTATCTTCCATATCACATCTAAATGTATTTTTTTGAACACCAAATGGATAAATTTCCCAATAAGGACTTCCATGACAACCTAAATTATCTTGCACATCTAAATATACACTAATAATTTTTTTATCATTATTTTTTCTATAAATACAAAATCTAATTAATGCTCCTTGAGATGGAGGTCTAATACTAATCATCCATGATGCAGGAAAATTTAAATAAGGTATCTTATCATACCACTTAGAATGTTCTAAAAGTTTATCATAATCATAAATTATTTTAACTTTTTTGATCCATTCATTATCAATACTATTAAATATATTATTTGCAGCCATTATAATAATTTAGATATTGGATCTTTGCCTAATTCAGTTCTAACATATTTTCGATCTGTACATTTTTCACATAATAGTATCATTTCTTCACCGATATTACGGTACTCGTCACCAGTTCCCCTTGATATAGTAGATGATTTTTCTATTTTCCATTTATGATTACATCCAACTGTTCTACCTAATCCACATTTAGCACAATATTGATATGCACCTTCTACTTCACCCCAAATATGTAAACATTGAGTTTGTGTTTTAAATGGTTTAAATATTAATATTATTACCAATAAACAAATTATTAATATTAATATGATAATAATAATATTTAGCGGAATTGTCATAATATTAATTGTTTATTTTTATTAATATATCATCTAAAATAGTAAAATCATCTTTATAAGGAGTTATAATCCATATATACAATGTTATAAGTGTAACTATAATTCCTATTAAATTAAGCCATTCGTTTTTTTCTGATCTTCCTAAACCTATAGTAAAATCCAAAATTATCCAATAAATACCA
>Ga0075113_1000453_pt1 | contig 11695 bp, 14 predicted proteins | sample AntAceMetag02UKA_FD_69788 | JGI IMG/M metagenome (GOLD analysis project Ga0075113, IMG submission 69788) | Saline lake microbial communities from Ace Lake, Antarctica - Antarctic Ace Lake Metagenome 02UKA | ecosystem: Environmental > Aquatic > Non-marine Saline and Alkaline > Saline | place...
AAGTGTAGAGGGAAAAGCCGACGGTGTCGGCGTAGGAGCGTAAAGCATACGCTCCGCGTTCATAGTAGCTTTAGACTATGTATTACGCTCCATATCAAACTTAATTTGCAGTTTGCCGAAAACTAAAGTTTTCGTCGTGGAATAATCAAAAAGATCAAAAAAAAATTTTGCGAAAATAGTTTGGGAAAAAAGGAAAAATATTTTTTGTAATCTTTTGATTATTTAAAAAGGAAAAGGTTAATATAAGTTATGTATCTTAGCTTGCTTACATTTCAACTACCCCTCAGCATTCGCTTCGGGGCTTCTCGCTAGGGCTCGGTGGGGATAGGACGTTGTTCGGGCTGATACTTAAAAAAATGCAAAAAAAGCTAGACGCTTTATTTGCTTTTTTTATAGTATCCCCTCACAGCTAGGTTGGGTAGGGGCTACGTCGCCCCTACCCACCTCGAAAAATCGGAGAAAACCCTTTTTTGGTTGGCCCTAATGGGCGCTACCAAAAAACGGCTTTCTTTCCGATTTATTCTTCGGACAACCCACCCCCACAACTTGCATGTGGGATAGACTGACCATAGCAAAAACAGCAAGTTACATACGCCCCCACCTCCCATTCTTAATGCCCGTCGCGAAAAGCCCCGAAGCTGACCTTCCTGATTATTCCCCATTCCCCCCTGCCCCCCCTTCCCAGAGGGAAGAGGGGGTGTCCTAACGGAAGCCTACGGCGTAGGGGGGCTTCCTCGGTTGTAAAAAAATTTATTTAAACATGATATACTAAACTAATGGCACGAACTAATTATCTAGATCTACCAGTCGGACAAGAGGAGTTATATTTTAAAGGTCTGCAATCGGGCGACAGGTTTGAGTTTCCCCGGATAGTCCGCAAAAACGCTTTTTTTAGTCGCAAAAAAATCGCAGGTCTAACGGCGAAATCTTATCTTCCTATAATATCGGGTTTGTGGGCTGGGTTCACAGACCAACAAAAACTAGATTGGAAAGACATAGACACGCGGACAAACCAACACGGGTGGCGAATGTTTGTATCTGACCAATCGCACAGAATAAAACTAGGTTATAGCGGAGTTGCGACACCAAACGAGTACCACCAAAATTTAGTTGGGGGGATCAATATTGTTGCTCCGGCGGAGGAAGTCTTAATTGCTCAATACCACCCCGCGTCATATTATATTCAACAAAAAATACAAGGCACAAAAAACACTTACGAGCCTGTTATGGTAACAGAGGAAGTTTCTCTCCCGTTGTCGCTCTCAATTAACTATAAAAGCACTCTAACCTCTACGGGAGCAGGCTCTTTTTGCCGTTTGTTTGCGACTATAAGACATTTCTATCAAGGACGGGATATAGATACCAACTTGGTATTGGACATTCCCTTGTCGGGCGGTTGGGCTTCTCTATCGGACACTATAACTTCTCTATTGGGCGAAATAGTGGGGTATAATATGTTTATCCACATATACAAGGCGACAGGGACTTTACTTTTTGATAATATTAAGGTAGAGCATTCGGGGCAAAATTGGTGTAGAGATACTTTCTGTAAAGATATTAGTCAGATATTTACACGGGCTTACTATCAAGTTCCGAAAAATTGGGCCCCGATCACATTACCAGTTGGGACAGACTACGACAGCGTCTATCCCGTTTAAGTTTTACAAAGTTCAATATATATGGTAAGGCTAAGATCGCCGTTAATGTCAGTAACGGCACAAAAACAATTAGGTAAAGAATTGATCTACAAAATGAAAGGTGGGCGGGCTTTTGCTACTGGATATAGTCGTCCGGGTAGAAAAAATCCGTTTACACCCTCCGCGGGACAGGTAGAAAATCGCGAGTTCTACGCGTCAGCGGTTGCAGTATGGCAGGCAAAAACACAGGTTCAGAAAAACTATTGGAATGATTTAGCTAAGTCAAGAAATCTTAATATGTCAGGTTGGAATTTATTTTATCAAACCGCATTTAACAGCCCACTTGCAACATTGGGTTATTCCTTTTTTGGGGAGCGGATTTATGGGTTTTATCAATATGGCTACGAGCCACTAAGTTAAATAATATGACAAAGGAAATATACAACGAGTTTTACAAAGAACATGGGGCGGGAGTACATTCTGATCCTATCCGATTTGGGGAATTAAAAAAATTGTGTGGGGGACGTGTTTTAGATATTGGTTGCGGGACAGGGGATTTAGCAGATTATTACAAAGGAGAATATATGGGTATTGATATATCTGATGTGGCTATTCTATTAGCAGAAAAAACACGGAGAGAAACAGCAAGATTTTTTGTAGGGAATTTAGTTGAAGAATTTACACTTGAAAAAGAAAAATTTGACACCTTTGTTATTGCAGAGGTTTTAGAGCATATAGAGGACGACACAATTTTAATGGAAAATGTAAAAAAAATGGCAAGTCCTAACGCAAAGATTATAATTTCAGTGCCGAATGGCGACCGTGTACCGGACAAAAACCACTTGCGAGAATTTACAGTACCAGAGTTAAGAAAAAAGTTTAGTCCGTTAGGTAGAGTACGCTTCCATAATTGGATTGGTTTTGATAATAGGATATTAATGTCAATACAAATGGGCGAAAAAGTTGGCAACGATTTGGCTTTGTCTATGATCGTATGGAACGAGGACAAGGGATTAGAGAATGCTATTTTATCAAGTATTGATTTTGTTGATCAAGTAGTTATTTCTGTAGATAATAAAAGCGACGACGGAACACTTAAAATTGCTGAAAGATATGCCGACATAGTGAAAAGGCACGAATGGGAAAACGACTTTGCGAAAGGGCGTAATTTTGTAGATGAGGGAATAAAAACAAAATGGATCTTATCACTTGACGGGCATGAGTTTGTAGAAGAAGCACCAAATTTAGAAGAAAAACTAAAATCAAACGCAGACGGTTTATTGATCAGGGTTAAAATGGAAAGCGGGGACGATTTCATAAATCCGCGAATATATAGGAGCGGAAATGTTTGGACGCACGCAATACATAATCAGATAGTTTTAGAAAAAAAAGAAAAGTACACGGAGTTTATAATCATACATGATAGAGAGGGAAGCCAGTCAGATAAGTCAATAAAGGAAAGGTTGGAGCAAGTGAAAACCACAATGGAGGTAGAATTGAAGAAAGAATTAAAAATAAAAGGTTCAGAAATTAGGGCTTTATTTTACCTTGCAAGATATTACAGACAGTTCTATAAATGGAAGAAAGCCGTCCGGTATTATAAAAAGTATATGAAAAAAAGCCCGTTCAAAGCAGAGAAATGGCTTTGTGGTTATGAGGGTGGGACGATTGCTAACGCAATGAATAAACACTTATTGGCATTAAAATTTTTTACTAAAGCAAACAAGGAAATACCTAACAGGTGGGAAATAAAAAAACAAATGGGCTTAACCTATTTATTGTTTAATCAGTTTGAAAAGTCATTATATTTTTTGACTGAAAGTTTAGACAGGAACAAGGGGGAGTTTACTTTTAACCCAGAAAAGCGGGACGACGGGGAAACTTGGGATAAAATAGGTTTTTGTTATTTTCAAATGGAAAAACACTTGGAAGCTAAAATTGCGTGGCAACGCTCCATAAAAATTGGAACGAATAAAATGCAGAAAAAAGTATTAAGACAGAGGATTGAATTTATGGAACGGAACGGTTTGGCATAGTTCACAAAGTTCAGTATAATATAATTAACGTAACATCAATTTATTATTAACATAATCTAAAAAAAAAATGACGGCAGAATACCCAGACGCAATTTTTGATCCAAGGACAAAAGAGAATAAATCCGGTGTTGTTTATGACGCAGGGAAAAAAACGGTCGGCTTCGCCGAAGATTTAACAAAGCTAGATGAGGAAGTCGTCGCAACACAAACGATTTTGGGGATTAACCCAGAGGGAGCTTATGCAACGGTTAAGGCTTGGCTTACAGCGATACAAAATTCAATAGTAAAAGCAATCGGAACGGAAATTGATACTGGAACGAATGACACAAAATTTGCAACACCTAAAGCGATAAAGGATTCAAAAAATGTGCCTAGTGTAGCCCCAGGGACAGACGGAAATGTTTTAACTTCCGACGGCACAAATTGGGGGAGTGAAGCTCCGAGCGGTGGGGGAGATGTTACGAAAGTAGATACACCCGTAGACGGACAAGTTGCAGTTTGGACGGGAGACGGGACAGTTGAGGGAAAAACGGCTTTAACTTATGACGATACAAAATTGGAAATTCAAAAAGCGTCGGGAAGAAATGCTTTAAGATTAAGTAATTTAGATGAGTCGGTGGGAAGTGGGGAAATTGTAAATGCCATTGATTTTTACGGGGCAGATTTAAGTTATGGAGCAGGGGTCAATTCAAAAATAGAGCAAAGGTCACAAAATGCAGGAGCCGAATATAATTTGGATTTTTATGTCGGACACAATGGCGGATTAGTGCAAGCTTTAACATTGCAAGAAAAAGGGAATGTTAGCAAAGTAGGAATTGGAATAACTGGACCAACGGAAAAATTGGATGTTGTCGGAAATATAAAAGCAAGTGGAAATATAGAATTAGGACACGCAACGGACACGACTTTGTCAAGAAATTCCGCGGGAGTTTTGGCTGTTGAAGGGGCAGTTGTGCCGACAGAAAGTTCTGTAAATACATTAACCAATAAAAGATTAACTTCGCCAAAACTAAACGAGGATGTAGCAGTAACAACAACAGCCACAGAATTAAACTTGTTGCACGGAAAAACCGCCTTAACAGGAGCGGGACTAGAAATTGAAAAAGCAATATCCTTTTTCATTGACGGAGGAGGTTCAGCGATAACGACGGGAATAAAAGGGGCTATAAGAATACCTTTCAAGTGCGAAATTTTAGAAGTTTCTTTGTTAGGGGATCAAAGCGGAAGTATTGTTGTTGATATATGGAAAGATACATACGCAAATTATCCACCGACAGACGCGGACACAATAACATCAAGCACACCACCAACTATTTCAACAGCTTTAAAATCAGAAGATACGACTTTGACAAGTTGGACAAAATCAATCGCGGAGGGAGATATACTAATGTTTAATGTTGATAGTGTTACAACAATGGAATGGGCTAACCTTATTATAAAAATTAAATTAGTAGAATAATGAATATTGAAAATCTATTAAAAGGAAAAAAAGTTAAAGAAAAAGCGCAAATTAAGTCGCGAGAAATTGCAAAGTTAAAAATAGGGAAATATAGTAAAGATAATTTGGAAGTTGAAATAATTGGAGATATTAAAGAGATAGATGGAGGAATAGAATTATTTGCTACTGCTTATAAGAATGGGAAACAATGTGGGTTTGGTAAAGACGGAAGTATTGAAATAGAAAGATTTAGATATTTTAATCCACCTATTTTAGTTGATGATGAAAAAGGGGATATTATAAGAGAATGGAAAAACAAAAAAGGAGAAACTAAACAGAGAAAATTAAGAGAGGATAAAGAAGAAGTAATTAAACAAATTTTATTACAAACAATTAAATTAGTTGGAAAAGAAGGAAAGAATATTATTAAAGGAAAAATTGGAAACACAACATCAACTTTTTATGCCAGTTTAGATGGTGAGTCAGGAGCTTCAGACGCAAGTAGTTGGTATACAGCACACGATAAAACAAGTGGTAATGATTGGGAAAATGGTGATGCAGCTAGCACAGATAGAGAAAGTCTTCGTTGTGCAAATAAAATAAGTCCTAAAGGAATTACTCGTCTATTTTTCTTCTTTGATACATCAGCATTAGGAGATACCGACACAATAGATAGTGCTGTTTTAAGTCTATATCAGACCAGTGGCTGGGGAAATGCTGGGAGTGATTATTTAGTTATTGCAGGAGCAACACCAGCTTCAGATGATGCTTTGGTTGCTGGAGATTATGACCAAGTAGGAACTACACAATTATCTGATAGATATACCTACCCAAGCAATGGTTCATTAAATAAGTATAGAGATTATACATTCAATGAAACAGGAGAAGGGTCAATCGATAAGACAGGATATTCAATTTTTTCACAGAGAACAAGTTATGATATTTTAAGAAGTGCTCCAGGTGGTGATAGAGGGATGCGATGCCAATCAATAAATTATACAGGAACAACAAGAGATCCTAAATTAGTAGTAGTGCACGAACCCGCTCCAGCAGGAAAATCCTTTGCACAAATTATTTAAAAGTTTTTTAAAATTCACAAAGTTCAGAAAAAAAAAATTAATCGCTAACGCTCAAATAAAATGACTTCATATCCGTCGGACATATACGAACCACGGGAAAAAGAGAATAAATATGGTCAAGTATATGATCCACTAAAAAAAACAATAACCTACGTTGAGGACGTAACGAAGCTAGACGACGAAGTCGTAGCTATTGAAAACGAATTGGGAAAAGAGCCGAAAGGAACTAGCGCGAGCGTAAAAGAGAGGATAGCTAGTTTTAAGTCTTTAGCGGGGGCGACGGTTGATTTAATTGTCGCTAAACTTGGTTGTATTGGAATAGGAACAGCTAACCCAACGTCGTTATTACATTTAGCGGGAGGGACAACAACGAAAGCCCCACTCAAATTAACGGAGGGGGATCTATTGACTACACCAGAAAAGGGTGCAATAGAATTTTCAAATGGTAGAATATGTATAACAAACAAAGCGGATTGTAAAGCAATAGATAGGACGTCAGACGTAGCATTGGAAACGGTAACGGTAGAAAATACAACAGACGAAACGCTAGTCTGGACCGGTTCAATGCCCGCAAACAGTTTAGAAGCGGGAAACGTATTCAAATTGCACGCAGACGGAATAGTGTCAAGCGACAGTGCAAGCGATCTTATAACTATAAGAATTAAAGTTGGTGGAGTTACTAAAGCAACTTTGGTAAGTGCCGCGAAAAAGTTGGACGAAGATCATTGGCATTTAGAAGCGAACGCAACACAAAGGACAATAGGAGCGACAGGATCAAGAGCAATACATATAGATTTGTCAATAGACGAAGTGGAAACATCAGTTAACGCAGTTGTAGAAATAGATACAACAGCTAATATGGACATTACAATTACAGCACAATGGAACAATGCGGACGTGGGCGACATATTTGATTTGTACCAAGCATTTATGCAATATAAAAATTAATGAAAAATAGATATTTAAGTATTTTATTTTTTATAATTTTTTTAGGAACAATTAACAATTATTATTTAAACTATAAAAATATGGCAGATCCAGTATGGGGACTACTACAAAAAGCACAAGACGATCCCGAAACAATAGAAGAAGCTATTGTCAGGCTTATTGGAGAGCATGAAGCCGACGCGGGGGCGCATACTGGAACAGGCGAGAGTTTAGAAACACACAAGGCTCAAGAAATTGTTGATCACCCAGCGGGTAGTGTTTTAGCAGATAAAGAAACTATGACCGAGTTTGTGATAAAGGACGATTTAAAAAGTCTTGATGGGTGGATAACGGCGGGGGATATATCAAACACAAACTGGCCGGGAATTGATTTATATATAGAATATGCAGTAGTCAATAAGAGTTCTATGTATGTACAATCAAGCGTCCCAAGTTCATTTTTTAACACCGGATTTGATATGTTATTTCAGATCACAGCAAAGTTTGATTTGAGCAATGATAAATATGACGCGTGGCTAGGTATGGCTATTGACGCAATATTACCCACAGACGGCTTTGGCTTTATTTTTGAGGACGGAGTTACCAAAGCGGTCTTTGCAATAGGATCAACGAGAGAATTTTCTGACGCAATTACGAATGACGAAACAGTTGAGCATATATATAGGTGTCAATATGAAGCACTAACAGAGGAAGCAAAGTTTTATATAGACGGAACACTTGTGGCAACATTATCAAAACCGACCGGTATAGCTAATTTAGACATAGGGGCTTCTATGGGAATTGAAGTGGACGAAACAGAAGACGGAAATTTGAGAATTGGGGGAGTTAGTTTTTCAAGAGCAATATAATTATGAATAACCAAATTTTAATGAGCCGGGAATTTCCAAAAGTGGTGATCCCGCTAATAAAGAACGCTAAAAAAAGTATAGATATTATAGTTTTTGATTGGGGCTGGTATCCCGACGAAATCGGCGAGCCGATACAAATTTTTAATAACTCAATTTATAACGCAAACAAGCACGGGGTAAAAGTTAGAGCATTAGTTCAAAAAAGGTTAATTAAAATTATTCTTGAAAAATTAAATATAGACGTCAAGGTTTTACATTCTGGTAAGTTACTCCACATCAAGTTAATGATAATAGACGGGGAAATCGCAATTTTGGGCTCACATAATTACACAAAAAACGCTTTTAATGTTAATCACGAAGTTTCTATCATTACAAGGCAAGAAGAAGATATACAAAAATTACAGACTTATTTTAATAACCTATTTTTATAAAATGACTAAAGTGCAGGCAACAGCTAGAGGAAATAACACAGGGATCTTTGGAAGAATAGGACAAGGTTATGAATACGGGGAAAGAGTATATGCTAGGATACAATATGCAGACGAGGAAGTTTATGATCCGGGAAGTGAATTTGGAGCAAGAATTTACGGGGACTTCTTCTATGGAATAACAGGTAAACTATGGGGTATATACCAAAGAAGAACAACAGTGGACAAGGTAAGTTATACAAGAATGAAGTTCTATACACCAAAAAACCCGCGGACTGCTCCGCAGGTAACAAATCGTAATAAATTTACCGTGGGAATGACGGCGTGGTCTAACTTGACAAACGAGCAAAAGGCAGTTTATAATGAAAGAGCAAAAGCAAAAAGTTTACACGGGGTAAATCTATTTTTGCGAGAATATCTCAACTCTAACTAAAAGTCGTTTGGGATTTAATTATTATAATCAATAAAATAATATCGTGGCTAAAGTAACTGGTCCATTGTTCTCTATGAGTGCAAGCGGAAAGATTGGCGACGCTATTGTGTATGGAGCTTGGAAAGGCACAAACACAGTACGTCAATGGTTAATCCCTGCAAACCCACAGAGTTCAGGACAAGGAGATACTAGGATCGCCATGGGAGGTACAGGACGAGGTGTCGGCAAAATGGTTGCTGATAGTTCATTCCACCAACAGCTTATTGATCTTGCTCTAATTCCGGGCGGGCAAACAAAGCAGTCGTATATGGTGAAGTATATAATCGATAACTTCATTTCAACTGGTACTTTGTATGCTGCAGAATTAGCGGCTCTAACAGGACATACCGCGTACGCCGATTGGGGTACAAGCGCTACGTCTTTAGGTTTGTTAGAGTTTGATCTTTCATATGCGACATATGCTCCATATGATAAGGCATTGGGAATTTACCTTATGGCTCAAGCGTCTATCGCTTTGAACTTTACAGGTAGTCCTTACTCAATCGCATTGGCGTCATGGACGGCAACACAGATTGACGCATTCCAAAGTGATCTACAGGGTTAAAATAACCCAAGGGTCTTGTGAACCCTGAAAAAAAAACCGGACCGCTTTGCGGTGCGGTTTTTTTTTATCCACAGTCTAGTTTTGTTTTAGTTGAAAATAAGGTTATAATTTAACCATAAGTTTGTAATATTGTGCAGACCTTTCACGGGGGTTTAATAAATAAAATACTCCCACCCCGTGAAGGTGGGAGTATTTTATATTTATGATCATGGAAACAGAAACAAGAATTTATAGGGTAACAGGACACAAACAAAAAAAGAGAATTGCGAAAATCAAAAACAAAAAGGTCGGGATTTTTGCTTGGATAAAACTATATTTTTTATGTCAGAAGATTTAACAGAAAAAGAAAAATTAGGGGTAGATATAATAAAAGATTTGCGCAGGTTAAATAACATTTTAGAGGAAGTTAACCCAAAATTAGACGTGAGAACCTTTATCTTAATATCAGATATTTCAACCAAAGTTAAAAATTTAACGCTAAAATTTTAGTTATGGAATATTTTACAAGTCATTATAGGGAGGATATACGAAAGAAAAAAAGCAAAGAATTAGTGGAAATTATCTCTTTACTTTTTATCATTGGTCTGTTACTATATTAAAACGGGCTAAAAAAAGCCCCCACTAGGGGGGCTTTTTTTATTTGCCATGCTTGGCTCGTGCTTCCAATCTTCTTTCTTCACGTGTTTTTTCAACTTTTTTAGTGTCCTTTTTCTCGTCCGTTTTTTCTGTATCGTCAAGTTGAACAGGTTTTTCAAAAGGTAAAGCACTTACTTTTTCAAGATCTTCTTTAATTTCCTTAATTTGGTCAACATCAAGCTGACTAGTTTCTGAAATTAGATCCCTTACCTCTTCCTCACTAGCAAAACCTTTTTTTAAAAGAGTTTTGATAATATCTTTTATTTTTTCCATGTAATTTTTTAAAAATTAGATTAGTTAGTAATACCGACCTTTATTTTATAATCTCTTTGAGTTGAGAGTACGGGTCAAGTCCTGTTCTTTCGTTAACGTGTTTTAAATAATTCTGTAGGGCTTCGCCCTCTGCACAGGAATAGATAGAAATTAGATCAGCAATAGAAGAATTACCTGTTAATGTTGTTTGTGTTTCCCCTTTACACTTTTTCATAATATCATATTGCATAGCAAACATTCCGACACTAGAGTCTAGAAAAAAGGCAAATTCGTCCCTAACACCTAAAGCAAACGGCGAAGATCGGAGATTGCCGGGGTTCTGGTTTCTATAAGACACAGACGGATACTTTGCAGACTTCTCAAAATTACCGTCAGGTTTCCACCCCTCAAATTCAGACATTGCTTTACAGAGATTGACTAATTTATTTGTTATCATTGTGGGATTTTCTTACAAAATAATAAGTACATATCATAATAACCACACCGCTAACAGTATGATTTACACCGATTGAAATTATATACATAGCGAACATTAATACAAAAAAAGCAATAACGTCGGAGGGTTTGCATTTAGTTAAAAGGCTATTCATATATAAAATGATAATATATTTGTGAAAAAAAGCAAGGGGGGGGTGTGGACTTATCCACAGCTTATCAACAATTTCAATTTTGACAATTACAAAAAAAAAGGTAATATAAAAATTACTAAGTTGTTAGTCGTTGGGGGTTAAGGGGAAATGTACGACTATAAAGAATTGCGGGCAAGGTGGCCCGAACAGACCGCAATCGGTAAAATAAACAAGTTATTTTATTTTAAGACTTTCCCGCTCGTATACTCGGCTCTTCTCGGCTGTAAATAGAGGAGGACAGGGGCTAAAAATTCGAGTTCTCCACCGTCTTTTTTTTAAAAAAGCGGTGGGGGGCTCGAACCTACAGGACAAAGGCTATATAATGGCATGAGCAATTTATGGGGATAACTTAAACAAACGGCTAAAAATAAGGCTGTTTTTTTGTTTATAAGTGGGGATAAACTGTGGATAACTAAAGGACAAGAAACGGACAAAAAATTGAGGGGCGAAAAAAAGGGCAATTTTTTGGCAAAAAACAAAGTTCAGAAAAATGAAAATTTTTCTTTTTCTTTTTCCCTATCCCAAACCCAAGGGAAAATAAAAAAAGAAAAATCGCAAGGAAAACCCCTACACCGGGGTTTTCAAATTCGGCAAACTGCAAATTAAGTTTGATATGGAGCGTAATACATAGTCTAAAGCTACTATGAACGCGGAGCGTATGCTTTACGCTCCTACGCCGACACCGTCGGCTTTTCCCTCTACACTT
>Ga0075113_1000457_pt1 | contig 11625 bp, 12 predicted proteins | sample AntAceMetag02UKA_FD_69788 | JGI IMG/M metagenome (GOLD analysis project Ga0075113, IMG submission 69788) | Saline lake microbial communities from Ace Lake, Antarctica - Antarctic Ace Lake Metagenome 02UKA | ecosystem: Environmental > Aquatic > Non-marine Saline and Alkaline > Saline | place...
TATTCCATCTGATTATGAAGACCTTGGTCAATTAGAAATTGTGCTACATCATATGGATTCATGTTATTATTTCTTAAAGCACCTCAGGGGCAACTACGGAGGGCGGTTATAGAATACCCCATTAATGAGATGCTATGCTGCTTCGTATGTTCTATCCATTAAGTTGTTGTAAGCATTATATAATATGTTGTTCCGTTTATAACAACAGGGAGTTTGTGACTAAACTTAGTTTCGTCTACTTCTGCTACTATTTGAGCTGATGCCGATAATGGTTTAGGTGAGAAAGCAAAAGCACTTGCTCCTTCTACTAGCATAGCTCCGTCAATATACTCAATAATATCATTATCTGCAATATCACCAGAAATATAGAATGTAACTTCGGTTGCACTAGCACCTATTGTTCCAGTAACACTTAACCACTCCCAAGTAGAACCTCCTGTATGGTATGATGAAAGATTGTTTGAAACTCCATCATATAAATTTAATCTTACCTTACTTGCTGTATCTGCCCATACCCAAGCTCCTATAGTAGCTGTTCTGCTTTTCCAATAATCTATTCCTTTTTCAGAATGAATTGATTGGTAAACATGTGCACTTGTGAATTTAGCAGAATATGTTCCTAACTTTACAGTAGAACCTTCTCTTGCTGCTGATGAATATGATCCAACTTTTGTCCACTCATCAGGAGCAGCACTTGTTCCTGCACTCCAAGACTCAAAGTCTCCGTTGGATAGTAGGTTGGTAGGGTTAACTGTTCCGTCTGCTGCAACTCCACTTGTTATTCCTGTTAAAGCTGAACCATCTCCTGTTAGTGTAGTAAAAGCACCTGCTGCTGGAGTGTTCGCTCCTATAATGCCATCTATATTTGTACCTATTAAAGTTGTGAAAGTTCCTGCTGCTGGCGTAGTCCCACCTATAGCACCTGGGTCAGAAGCATCTATAATAGAAGAGTCAACCAGAGTGTGCAACTTAGTATTTGTAACTAGCTCAGTAGAGCCAAATGTATATCCTTTTGTAATCGTTATTGCCATTTATTTATCCTTTATTAACTCCCTATTAAAATAATGCTGTTGAAAAATACCCAAGCATTAAGCCCGTTTTTTAATTGAATAGTAATATCATAGGTAGTGCCGTTTGTTAATCCTGAAACATCTATGTCCGTTTTTGTCGCCCAAGTAGGAGATGTTGTACTGACACTAACTTCATTATTTGCTCCACCAACATCAACTTTACAATACGCTGTTCCTGCACTATCCCATATTCTTGCATAAATAGAAATTGTTGATATACCAGAAATTTTTGTAAACTTGCTTGTTAAATATGTTCTATAAGTTGTGTTAAAACCTCTAATAAATGTATAAATAGACCCTGTGTTAGTTTGATCTGTAATGTTTGTTGACGTAAAATACCCCATTGTTGCTGCACCGCCTGTATGAATATTCTCACCACCACTATTCCAATTAAAAATAACGTTAGAAAGTGACCCAGGAGAACCCCCATTAATATTAACAACATCAAAGTTTGCAAGAGTGGCTAAAGAAGTTATATCTGCATAATCTGATTGTAAATAAGCTATGCTCGCAAGTGAAGATATGTTTAAAGTGTCAGCATCCAGTGCTGTTATCGTAGCATTGGCTGCGATCATGTTAGCTGCATTAAGTGTTCCTATAGTCGCTATGGAAGCTATAAGAGCATCAATATTAGTTTGTCCAGCAAAGTTCCAAGTTCCTGTAATATTCGCTGTAGTCTGTCCACTCGTTAAGTATCCTGAAGAGCTTAAGTCTATCTTAGTTGAGTCTATATCTGCTGAAGCATCAATATCAGCATTCACAATTCCAGAGATAGACGCACTATCTACTAGCGTGTGTAGTTTGGTATTTGTTACTGTTTCGGTAGCACCAAAAGTGTACCCTTTAGAAATTGTGGCGATGATACACCTCCTGTTTATTCTCCTATTAAGTCTGCAACGAAAACCTCAGCAGCAAGATAGTCCTTATACTTATGTGTCTTACTGTCTACTTCCACAAGGACATAATCTGTCAGTTGGTTATCGTCCAAATGTTCTTCTAATGTATATTCTTTATCTTTATGTTTTATCTTTGCTGTGACTTTAGATAACTTATTATTCTTAACTTCTTGTTCGATAGTTACTTCAACATCACGGTTGTATCTTTTCTTAAATGCTTCTTCAAACTGTTTCACCCTCTCCATAATCTTACTCCGTTCTATATTCTTCTGGAAATGCTACTAAGTTAATATTATATATCTTTACGTTTACTGTATTAACAGATGAGTTAGTAAGTCTCACCTGAACATTTCTAAATCTACCTAAGTCATTCAAATGAAACTTTTCACGAATAATATATTCTTCTGATAATGTGAATGGTAATGCTATAGGTAGGGTAGGTGATGTTCCTGAAGTTAATAACATAGTTCCTAAAGTTGAATAATCTCCTTCATCAACTCTAGCTTCTACTTTGATAGTATCTAAAGAACCTGCTGCTGCTGCCTCTATCTCAACTTCTCCACCAACCTTCCAAACTAATGGTTGTTTGAAGTCTTCTGATTTACTGACAATAGTTTCTGAAATAGCTGTTCCGTTAGTAGTAGTCGTTCCTTCATCTGTAAAACCATACCATGCTCTATATACTTTGCCATCTCCAGTCTTGCCATAATAAAGTCTTTCTTCTCCATCAACTTTATATTTTCCCCAACAAGAAGGTGCAACATCAGTCATTATAGAGAATGAATTTGTAGCAACATAATATATCCATGTATCGAATGTAGCAGAACCTGTAGGCACTGCTATAAACAATTTATTATCATAATAGTCCATTGTCAGTTTAGATATATTAGCCCATGATATATTCTCAAACTGGTCTTTTAATATGTAAGATATAGGGTAACTTGTACCTAACTGAAGTTTATCTTGCTCTGTACGTCTTAAGGCTCTTAGACCGTCCTTAGCGAAGAAGAATACGTCATCCCCTACTACCGCCCAACCTTTCTTAGAAACGCAACCTACGTCAACTACGATAGGTTCTGGTCTATCTGTGGCTGCAGGAGTAGATGAAGGGAATAAAGCCCATATACCTTGTTCTCCTAGAATAATAATACCTAAGTTACGAGTTGCAACCAATCCTCTTTCATCTCCTACAGGTATACGATATACGTCTGCTGCTGTATCAAATGCACTTGAATAATCTGATGAATAAGGTGCTGAGAAATATAGTTGGTCATCTTTCAATATCCACATTCTATTATTGTACCAAGTCATAACACTTGATTTAGGAGGTGAGTCTGTTCCTGTCCCTGCTGTGTTTCCTAAGTCTTGAAAGTTTCCATCATAATCTAGTCTAAAAGCATTATCTTGATCGTTCTGTATAATTACTACATCGTCAGGAGCTAGTCCTGATTCTTTAGCTGATAAAATTCCTACATCTGTAGATGTTGTGAAATCTGTCTTTAAAGAAGTCCAGCTTCCTGTTCCTTCCCATTTGAATAATGATGTATCTTCATACATAAGAAATTGGTCATTAGCTCCTTGTATCTGGAAATTATGTAATGCTACTGGAGAATCATCACCTATATCATCACCAATCAATACACTTCCTGGTCTCTTAGAAACTGTAGCAGGTGTACTTAGATCAGCGTTTTCTAAAGTAACTGCTTGAGTTTCACTTAAATCTCTAGCATGTACTCTCTCGTTCACACCTCCAGAAAAGTCTTTATATATAGCAAATAGCCTCTGGTCATCTGGAGCACTAAACGAAGCTTCTCGCATATTCTTTTGTCTAAACATTAATATAGCTCGCTTTTATTAAATGTAACTGGCTTGAATTGCATAACTTGATTAGGTTGATTTTCTTTATCCCAAATATAATCTGCTAGATGATTATTAAACATCATCTCAAATTCTTTACCCTTAGAGAACTGTCTCATGTATCTCCAAGCATCGCCTTCTGCTCCAATCTCTATAACATCTTCTAAGCCTAGAACTGGCTCATCTGTATCGGCAGATAATGCTGTAGGTTTAACCATATATGGAAAAACGATGTTATATGCACCATTAGGCACGAAGTGTAAGCGTAAGTATTTACTGCCATCATCTGAATTAAAGATTGCATATCTTTCCGGGTATCCTGAATCTTCTAATTCTGAAGAATAATTTCTAACAATCTCTTCAAAATCTATTCTTTTTAAGTTTGTATTATTTGTTGAATCTACTACATACATCTCTTTGCCAAAGTCTGTTGGCAATACATAATCTTGTGTTCCAGCTACTGTCGTTACAGTATAATCCTCATTAATATATTCCCAATTAATAGACCTTAGTATTTGGAAATATCGTCTATTTATCCACTGACCTATTAAGGTCTTCATAGAAGTAGAACTGTTCTGCACTCTACTCGCTACGTTATCTTTCATCACACTAAAGTCTCTTCCCATATTTATCTCCTAAATTACTATCCCATTTATTAATGCGTCATATATAGGTATCCCACAATCCCTATATCTGCTTTTAAATAATTCTTTGTTCTTCCTAAAGTTCTCATAATGCTTTGCATCTGCATATTGAGTAGCACCTATCTCGTGATGTACTACACAGTTATAGTTCCTGTAACTTTTTCTACCTTTTAAATATTGCCTCATTATAAAGTCTGTATCATTCCATGAGTTAATATAATCTTCATTAAATAACTCTCCTTCATTCTTCCACATGGCTAATGAGAACCAAATTCCTTCTTTAATATCTTTGTGCTTCTTGTGTCTGAACTGATCTGTTGCTAGGGTAGCTATTCCACAATCTTCTTTGTCAAAACATTCTACCAGTGATTCCAGCCATCCGTTATCCACCAATACATCATTAGTAAGGAAGCAGACATAATCACCATTGCAATGTTTAAAACCATTATTAAAGCTCCTAACATCATTTGTTTTTTCTGGTTCATGTAAGTATATATCCGCAAAGTCTTCTAAGTAGTTACTGCATGTTTCTACGATTATTGTTTCAAATGGAACTTCTGTACACGTTTCTGCTTTTTCAATACACTGTAAAGTTAAAGCCAAATGCTTGTTATTCTTTATCAGCGTTGGTATTACAACTGAGATGGTCATTCAGTTCCTCTGGTAGTGGATATTCAATAGCTGAGTATTCTCCATCAGGCAAGAATACTTTATCTCCTGGTGTCCAATGTTCGTATCTTTCCTTATACCACTTCTTACCATTAAAGTCTGTAGCATGCGCATACGCTAGAACCTTCTTCTTTATGTCCTTAGGATCACTCCAGCTTAAGTGATGCATCTCTATGCCCTCTATCACTGGTGCTGGTGTGTCTATATTCCTTATGTAAGTAAACCTTACATGTGGTCTTGTAGCAATCACTGGACTATAGGAAGGTTTAGGTCTTAGCCTATGCTTAGTGTCCTTCCAGTACACCTCAGGGTTGATTAGATAGGCATTCTCTTTAGACTTCTCTAGAGTCCGTATAAGCTTCTCCATGTCTATCTCTGTCATCATCTCATCTGAATCGAATGTTAATATCCAATCCATATGAGCTAAGAGTTTATTTCCCAGATTCCTCTGGAAATGGTCTAAAGCCCAAGTGCCTTTGATTACTTCTGCACCTTCGTCCCACGCTATGTCCTCCGTCAAGTCTGGCTCTGCAGCTTCTCCAAAGTATGGCTTTTCTGAAATTAGGACGAGCCTGGTCTCTACGAACTTGCTTAGGCATCTAAGTGTTCCTCCTATAGTGCCCTCGTCATTATAAGATAAAGTTATCGAACCTATCTTCATTTCTTGTATACCACTGTTAATAGGTCAGGTGTAACAGTATCCCAATCAACTATTCTATCTTTACCTATAAGCTCTTCAAGTGCTTCTTTGTCATAATGATTAATATGTTGTGGATTGAAATTAGCTTCTCCAAAGAAACCATTCTTATCTGGAGTAGAGATAATTACATAACCACCATCTTCAACCATTGACTCTAACTTATCTAATACACTTTTAGGGTCTATAACATGTTCTATCATTTCTAAACATGCTACAGCTTCGTATTTTCTCTCAGGTTCAAACTCTTCTACTACTGAGTGATAATACTTAGAATCGTAATCAGACTTATCTGCATAAGCTTGAGCAAATAGAACTGCTTTGGCATCTGCGTCTACACCATCTACTTTAATCTTTGTGATCTCATTAATAGCAAATGTCATTGCACCGTCTGAACACCCGACATCTAGAATACTTTTAATTCCTAGCCGCTGAATATTCTCAACCACAAACTGATACCTACGGTGATACATAATGGTGCCATTATCAAAGTTGGATAGTTTAAATTCTCCATTGGTAGTATATTCCTTTTTGTAGTCATCCATGGAACGATAGTCATTTCCCTCTAGAGAGAATATCTCATCTTTCCATTGTTTAGCAACTTTATCCCAACCAAACTCTTCTTTGTGTGTAACGACTTCTTTTCTCAGCTCTTCTTGATATGCTGAGTCTTTAAGAAGCTTAATCAATTCTTCTTTGTATCTAACCATGTCTTCTTTGTTATTACCAATGCCCTCTAATTTAACACCAGCCTTCACGGTCTCACTAAGGGCAGCGTATTTAAAGACTAGTGGTACACATCCACACGCTTGAGCCTTCATAGCACTGATACAGCTAATCTCGCAGAAGTGTGATGGATAAGCATAGATTCCTGATTTATAAAACTCTTTAATCAGTTCTTTATGATTAACTCTTCCATGTTCGAATACTCCAGGCTGAGACATTAGTTTCTGCATATATACTTTAAAGTCTGGGGAACGATGACCTTTTTTCATCATCTCATCGTAACAATCCCAACCATAAAATAAATGTAACTCAGCTTCTGGTACTTCTTTAATAACATCAGCCCAAACTTCTAATAGGTTCTGGATTCCTCTATCATAGCTTGAGGTATAAATGAGCCTCTTCAAGTTACGAGAAGGCTGCTTCTTAAGTTCAAAGTCTTTTAAGTTAATACCATTAGTCGTTAACGATATTTTGTGTTCAGGTATATAATCAGGGAGTAAAGACTTATGATACTCAGAAAGCACCATAATTTTGTCATAAGTATGAACATCCTCTTTTTTAAGTAATCCTTGTATAGGAACATCATGTAACCAAATGATTCTCTTCTTGGCTTTAATATCTCCAAAGATGTTTCCTCTCCATGCAATAACAATGTTATAGTTATCAAATGGGTTAAATTCAAAGAATTGCTTATATGTTACACCCTCAAATTCGCCTTCCATCTCACCACAGTTACAGAATACTGTTACCTTGTAACCTAGCTTTACTAGTTCTTTTGAGTTATAGATAACAGCTTCTTCACTGCCACCGATACCTTTTAGAACTGACGGAGCTGACCATTCTTCCCAAGATTGTCCACAGAATATAGCAATTTCGTTGTCATCCCATTGCCTTGGTTCTGAGTATCTATGTCTTAGCTTAACTAATAGTTCATGTTTCTGTAGTTCTGGAGGAATGATATCGAACATGCTTTGTACTTGTTCTTTACCCTTCATCTTGTTGAACTCTAATAACCACATAAACTTATCTAAGAATGATTTGTGTAATACAGCGTCTTCGAAAAGTCTTTTATTCTCTTTTACCCAATCTAAGTTAGGAGCATATTTCTCTGCTATGTCAAAGAACTTTTTAGCTTCTGTGACTTTATTGCTCATTAGATAGGCGTGTGCCATTGATATAGCTGGTCTCCATGTAGAGGCTGCTTCATCAATAAGCATAAATGTCTTCGGTCTCGTAAGAGCTAGTCCTAGTTTACCCCAATGAATAGCTTTCTCCCACTTACCAGTCTTATAGAATATCCAATGCATCTTTAAATATCCATCTGGGTAATCAGGTCTTTCTTGGAGTGCTTCGTTGCAGCATGCTATGGCTTGACTTGTGTTTCCTTGGTCTAGCATAATATCTGCTAACATACACCAGCTTATACATCTATCTTCATCCCAGCCTGACTTAGAAATGTGTTCCTCTAAGAACGCTTTAGCTTCTTTTAATTTACCCATTGGGTAGAGCATTCTTCCAAGGTATGCTAATGTTCTTGGGTCTGGGTTATCTTTCGTATCTTCATATTCTTTAAATAAGAACTTTAAGTTTCTGTTTCTAGATTCAACAGCATGTTCTGCATCTAGATGATGAATGATCTTTAATGAGTTCTCAATTACAGCATTGGGCTTACCATGTACAGGAATAAGATTTTCATGTATATGTTTATTCCAATAATACTTACCACTGTTTCTGATAATCGTTTCTCTATTATGTGCTGCATGTGTATTCCCATCTGCATCTCTAGCATAATCATAATAACAACATATCAAATCTGCTTTACTATTATCTGCTTTATCTACAATACCTTTAATTAATGTTGGGTCGCTAATCTCATCATCTGTATCTAATCTGAAATACCAATCTTCTGTACATTTATCTACTAAGAAGTTTCTCTTCTTATCAAACTTAGGAAACCCTAATTCTCTCTCATATCCATCCCATTCATAGAAATAGGTATTAAGTTTCGGATGTTCAATATTACTAATTTCTTTAAATGCTTTTTCATCATCTACTGCAACATCGATAGAATCAAAATATGTATGATATGTTTTGATTAGTCTATCTATAACTTCTACTTCATCTTTACAGATAATATGTAATGCTATGCTCATTGCCCTCTCCTATATTGATCTTGGTATTGTGAATTGTTTAAACTCTCTCATAAAAGCATGTAGTTCTTGAGGTGTATCTAAGAACTTCTCATCATATCCTTCAAAATATTTCTTTAAATCTGTGTAGAGTCTTGGTGGTAATGATAGTCCTATTCTCATAGCACCATTCTTCATTGCACCTGTTTCTTTGTCCAAGTTCTTTGTTAGCTCTTGGTTTTGTTTAATCAATCCCTTTGTGTGGTCTATGTTACGACCAATCTGTGGATTCTCACAACAAAGTTGATTATAAGTTCCTTCACCTGTATCTACAATATGAGGCATATAATCTACACCACAATAGTTACAGTACATTGTTTCATCTTTAAGCCAAGTGTTTAAATATGCTTTTATTGCATCCATCTTATTCGTACTTCTTACAAACGCCATCGCTCTCCTTATTGGTAGGGGGCACGAAGCCCCCATACCTGTATTAATTACAGATGAGCTTGTCCAACGAATCCACCATACTGGTGAAGACATTCTAAAGTACATTCTGTAAGAACTTCAGCTCTTTCAGCGTCACCAACTTTTGCAAGTGGTCTGCTCATTGGCTTACGTAAGTAAGCTACTTTGAACAAGTCCTCGTTAATACCAACGATATCATAATTAGTGTCACCACTAACTGTAACGTGACGATGAGCAAAAAGTTTTACAACTTTAGCTGCATCAGCCTCGTAAATATCGATTGCATTAATAAGTCTACGATCTGATTGTTCGAAATTCTTTGTTGCTCCAGATGTGAAAGCAGAAATCTTACGCTTAATATACATCGGTGCATATACTGCGTTTATTTCTGTTCCATTATCCCAAACATCTTGTAAATAATCATTAAGAATACTTTCACTTAATGAAATTCCTGATTGGGCTGTTACTAGAGACAACCAATTTTTAATACCTCTCAACTGTCCGACTACTGCTGAAGCACCACATGCTAATGAACCACGCATCACTGCGTATTCCATGTCATTCTTCAACATCTTTAAAGCTTTTGTTGCTTCATAAGCTAGACGGTCATTAAAAGCCGCAGTATTAACTGCTCTTTCTGTATCTGATACTTGGTATCCTTGACGCATAATCTGCGTATAATTAATTAACCTTGAAGGGTTAGTAATTGTAGGATATGAAGCATCAGCACCTTCAGCATAAGCGTTAGTCTTAACTGCTGATAATGTGTCTGTCAACCATTCATGTCTCTGAGCTTGGGCAACACCTGTGCCAAGACCAGTGATAAGCTGGGTATCAGTTGGTGAGAGGTTCGTTAGTACGTTAAGTAAATCTTCACGTACTGCACTGTCTTCGTATGAATATGCTACACTTGACATTTTGAAACCTTTCTATTTTCTGATAATGCCTGAATCGCCAAGAATACTCTTCATGGCATCGACACTATCTTTAACTTTTCCTGTTAGACCTTTTTGTATTGCAGCCTGTCTAGAATTCACAGTAGCAGATTGGGCGCTTCCAGAACCCTCTATAAGAGTTTTCTTTTGTAAGCTTTTAATCTGTTTACTTTGTGCATCTAGCTTTTTAGCAACAGCAGGGTTCTTAGCCCTAGATAAATCTCTAAATGCCATCGCCTCAGCAACTTCTAAACCACGAGGGTTATTTGAAATCTCTGGGTCTTTCATATAAAGATTAATGCGTTGTAGCAATGGACTCTTTGTGTTCCAGCCAACAAAATTGCCAGCTCTATCTTTAAGGACGAGCTCTGGATTACTGTTGATTACTTTCTGGTAAGTCTGTTGCTTAACTTGCTCAACACGAGTTGTCTTTTCTTTCTCTTCTAGAATACTTTGAATCATTCCCTTTTGCTCGGCTTGTTGCATTTTGCGAATTTCGCTCTTTGCCCAAGTTCGATGTCCAGGGTCTTCAGTAGTTTCTGAAAAACTTTCAAGTTGGTCAATCGTGTATTGCTGTTGTGGCTGTTGAGCCTTGCTTTGAAGTTCGACTAATTTATCAATCTTATCTTCTAGCTTAGCTCTCTTCCGTTCGGCTTCCATATAACGATTCTTAAATGGAACGCCCATCTCATCAACATCTTCGACAGGAGTGATACCAGACTCCAGGGCTGGGGTTGATTCGATCTCAGAAGTTTGCTCTATTTCAGGTTGAGCTTCCTGTTCAGGTTGGACGACTTCCTGCACAACATCCTCTTTGACTGGTGCTTCGGTAGCAGATTCCTGCGAACCAGTGATCGCTCCTAATACTGCTTTTTCTTCTTCGTTCATTGTTTCCTTTTTTGTTAGTCTTATTAAGCAGACTAAACTTTCTTTATTACACCCTCTTGTTATGCCCTCGCTACTATTTTTTTCTAAGTGTCTCTTTAGAATATCTATGCCCAGAAGTTCTTTTAGTTTCTGGATAATACATTTCCCATTGCTTAACTTTCTCAGGTGAATCTAATTCACCCCAAACAGGTTTTGCTATTTTATCATTATAGTAATGATCTGCTCCACCAGTATTATCTTCAATAGTTCCTCGTTCAACTCCAGAAGTAATTTGGAAAGCTTTTTTTAAATATCTAGCCTCATCTTCTGTCATCTTTCCAGAAGCAGCTTTCATAAACTCTTCTCCACCATATCCTGTGAACTGGTCTGGAGATGAAACTACATCATAAACATCAGCACCAAATCTATCAGGATTTAATGTTCTGTTCTTAATAACATTTGCTATCCCTGTAGCATCTGAGGTAAATCTTTTCATATTTGTTTTATCTGCTTCTGCAAATAATGTATATGCTGCTATAACGTGTGGTGGTAATGTTCTATCAGGCGGCATCATAATCCTTTTCTACATTTTCAGGGTTTCTACGTCTGTCTAACTCTTCTTGTGCTAATTTCCATTCTTGAATATATCCTTCTTTCATATTCTTAA
>Ga0075113_1000459_pt1 | contig 11610 bp, 8 predicted proteins | sample AntAceMetag02UKA_FD_69788 | JGI IMG/M metagenome (GOLD analysis project Ga0075113, IMG submission 69788) | Saline lake microbial communities from Ace Lake, Antarctica - Antarctic Ace Lake Metagenome 02UKA | ecosystem: Environmental > Aquatic > Non-marine Saline and Alkaline > Saline | place...
AAAAAAGTGAATATATGTTTTTCGAACTTGTGAGAAAAATATATGAACGGTGAGCCTATGTGTTGAGATGAATAACGAATGAAATGAGGAAATGAATCCAACTTAGGTAAATGATTCCTATTCCAAAACCAGTTCCGTCATTGCGAGGTACGAAGCAATCCAGTTTTTTTATTTGAAATTTATACATCAAACTCTCGCAGAACTCTCAACGAAGTCTCAACGAACTTTTAAATAAAAAAAATATTTTTAATAATTTTTATTTTTACAATTTTATTATTATTCATAATGATAAATAATATAATATTACCCCATGACAACTCCACTCCATTAAGTTATAATACCTAAACATGAGACACCTTCCAAAAAAATTAACTAACTCAAGTTTATACAAAAAAATTGAAAAAACTTTTAATGATGAAGTTACCACTGAAGATTATATTCTCCATACTTTTTTATTATGATCTAATATTTTCTTATCAATTTTAGCTATTTTAGAAATATTTTTTATTCATTCTGAAAAATTCTTTCACTACGCACATGTAATCGAAATCACTTTCGGAATATTATTTTTATTCGAATTTGTTTTAAGATTCATATTTTCATATTTTAAAAATTCAGTATATTTTAAATGATCTTTATTATTACAACTAGTAATTATAATTTCATTAATAGCTCCTCATTTGTTTGGAAATTTAGCAATTTTAAGACTTATTAGATCTTTAAAAATAATAAAAATTTTTATATTAAGACAAGAACAATTAGAATTATCTGGAGAAAAAGTAGATCATCATTATTTTATAAATTTTATACACAAAATAAACCACAAAACACTAAGACGTAAAAAAACAACAAAATAAACATTGTTGTTTTTTTAAATAAAATAAATTAAATTATTTTTTATCTTCTTCTTTTGCATCTTCCTTTTCTTCATCTACAACTTCTGCTTCCTGAGTTTTATTTTCTTCACCGTCTTCTTTTTTCTCAGCTTCAGCATTTTGTTGTAACTCTTGCATTATTTTTTGAACTTCTAAATTAAGTTTATCCGATGCAACTTTTATAGCTTCGACGTCATCACCTTCATTAGCTTTTTTAAGTTCAGAAACATTTTCTTCAATACCTTTTTTTAATTCGTCTGAAATTTTATCTTCATTATCTTTAACAGATTTTTCAGCCATATTAATTACAGATTCGGCTTGATTTTTTACATCAACAATTTCTTTTTTCTTTTTATCTTCATCAGCATTTGCTTCAGCATCTGCTTTCATTTTATCAACTTCTTCATCTGAAAGACCAGAAGAACCTTCAATTCTAATTGAATTTTCTTTACCTGAAGTTTTATCTTTCGCAGATACTTTAAGAACTCCATTAGCATCAATATCAAAAGTTACTTCAACTTGAGGAACTCCTCTAGGTGCTGGTGGTATTCCATCTAAAATAAATCTACCTAAAGATTTATTATCAGTAGCCATAGGTCTTTCTCCTTGAATAACATGAATATCTGTTGATGTTTGATTATCAGCAGCTGTTGAAAACACTTGTGATTTCGACGCTGGAATTGTTGTATTTTTATCAATCAAATGAGTCGCAACCCCTCCAAGAGTTTCGATTCCTAAAGAAAGTGGTGTTACATCTAATAATAAAACATCTTTAACATCTCCTTGTAAAATCCCAGCTTGAATCGCAGCTCCCATCGCCACAACCTCATCAGGATTAATAGATTGATTTACCTTCTTACCATCAAAAAGTTTTTCAACATCTTCGATAATCTTAGGCATTCTTGTTTGTCCACCAACCATAATAATTTCATCAATTTCTGAAAGTTTAAATTTAGAATCTTTAATTACATCTGCTGTAATTTTTACAGCTCTTTCTATATATTCAGAAGCTAATTCTTCTAATTTTGCTCTAGTTAATTTTAAACTTAAATTTTTAGGGCCAGCCTCAGTTACTGTAATAAAAGGAATACTAATTTCAACTTCTTTTGAAGTAGATAATTCTTTTTTCACTTTTTCAGCTTCATCATCTAATCTTTGTAAAGCAGTAACATCTGATTTTAAATCAATACCTTCGATTTTTTTAAATTCTTCAGCCATTCAATCAATAAGTTTATAATCAATATCACGACCTCCCATAGAATGATCTCCACCTGTTGCTTTTACCTCAACAACCTTATCTCCAACTTCAAGAACTGATACATCAAAAGTACCACCACCAAAATCAAACACAACTATTTGTTGATCTTTTTGTTTATCAAAACCATAAGCTAACGCCGCAGCTGTTGGTTCATTAATTATTCTTTTTACATCTAAACCAGCAATCTTACCAGCATCAATTGTTGCCTTTCTTTGATCATCATTAAAATAAGCTGGAACTGTAATAACAGCTTCAGTTACTTTACTTCCAATCTTAGCCTCAGCATCTGCTTTTAATTTTTGCAAAATCATTGCAGAAATTTCTTCTGGTCTTTTTTTATCTCCACCAAAAAGAATTTCAACTCCACCCTTAGCAGATTTTTCAATCTTAAAAGGAACAGATTTCATAGTTTTTTGAACATCTTTTTCTTCAAATTTATGCCCAATTAATCTTTTAACTCCCGCTATTGTATTTTCTGGATTAGTTACAGCTTGTCTTTGAGCAAGTACTCCAACTAAAACATCTCCTTTTTTTGATTTAGCAACAACAGAAGGAGTTGTTCTATTTCCTTCCGCATTTTCTAAAACTTTTGGTTCTCCTCCCTCCATTACAGAAACAGCAGAATTAGTAGTACCTAAATCAATACCAATTATTTTTGTCATTTTTATTTTTAATTAATAATTTTGTTAATTTAACAAAATTTTGATTAGTAACCATCGTTATTAAAAAAGTAAAATAAATTTTCTATTTTTTAAAACAACTTCGAGTAAGAAAAATATAGTCGCGAACTTCGTTCACTCTTTATTTTTCTATTTTCTTTTTTTTGAATAAATATTTTTTTCAAAATATTTAATTTAATTTTTATTTGAAGCCCTATTTGGACTAATACAATTATAACATACTCGTCAAGAGCAAAAAACAACGATTTAATTCGTTGTTCTAAAATTTATTTTTTAAGATTTTCTTTTCTTTTTAATTCTTTTAATTTTCTTTTAGAAAGTTTTTCAACTTCTGGTTTCATAATTGGAAAAAAAATAGTATCTCTTAGATTTCCCTGTTCTGTAAAAATTCCAACCAATCTATCTATTCCAATTCCTGTTCCTGTCATTGGAGGCATTCCATGTTCCATAGCTAAAATAAATTCATTATTCATATCCATAGCTTCAGCATCTCCATCTTTTTTAGCTTTAACTTGTTTTTCTAAAAGTTCTCTTTGTTTAATAGGATCAACTAATTCTGCATAATGATTAGAAAGTTCAAATCCAGCAACTACAGGTTGTGCTGCTTCAGATGTTCCATCTTCATTTTGAATAGCTAAAGGTTTTAAACTTCCTGGATAATGAATAACTCAAGTTGGTTGAATTATTTTTCTTCTAGCTGATTTTTTTCAAATAGAATCTAAAACATTTCCTATAGACATTTTTTTAATATTTTCCTTATTTTCTCCAAGACTCACAGCTTTCTCTTCAAGTTCATTTCTAGTTGCTGTTTCTGGGTCTATATTAGCATATTCCTTAATCAAATCATTAAATTCCAACCTTTCCCATGCTTTTCCAAAATCAACCTTCACAAGATCTCCTGAGGCCGATTCCATTTCAAACTCAGTTTTTCCAACAACTTTTTCTGCAATATTTTTTAACATTTTTTCAGTTAAATTCATATTATAATCTAGGCCTTCATAAGCTTTATATCATTCAATCATTGTAAATTCTTGCATATGTGTTGAATCGGAACCTTCATTTCTAAAATTCTTTCCTATTTCATAAACTGCAGGATAACCTCCAGCCATTATCATTTTATGTTCAGCTTCAAGTGAAATTCTTAAAACCATATCGATAGAATAATCATTATGATGAGTATTAAAAGTTTCTGCCATAGCTCCCGAAGCTTGGTTTTGTAAAACTGGAGTTTCAACTTCCAAAAAACCTTCTCCATCCAAAATATTTCTAATTTCAGAAATAATTCTTGCTCTCATTTTAAATCTATTAAAAGTTTTTTTATCAGATAAAATATCTAAATATCTTTTTCTGTATTTTTCTTCAACATTTTGTAAACCATGTCATTTTTCTGGTAAGGGTAAAAGTGTTTTTCCTGCCATTTGAAAATCAGTTACTTTTAAAGATTTTTCACCTTTTTGTGTAACAAAAATATTTCCTGAAAAATTAGCAAAATCACCAATATCAAATAATTTATTAAAAATTTTCATTTTCTCATCACCTAAAATATCAGATTGTAAAACAACTTGAAATTCATCAGTTCCATCTGTAATTTTTACAAAAGAAATCTTTCCAGCACCTCTTTTTATTAAAATTCTACCAACAATTTTATGTTCATCAGATTCAGAAAAAGAATCAAAATTTTTATTAAGTTCTTCTAATGTTATAGATGGTTTAGTTAAAGATGGATCAGGATATGGATTCATTCCAACATCTTTCAATCTTTGAATCTTTTCTATTCTTAAATTTCTTATCTCTGTTTCTCTTGAATTTTCTTTTAACATATTTGTTTTTTTATAATGTATATATTAACATAATATATATGACTTTAGAAATTACATCAACTCTAAGAAAGAAATATTCTTTTTTACCATCACAAAAAAAACTTCAAGAAATAAAAGAAAAAGTTTTGGGGAAAAAATATGAATTATCATTAGTTTATATTGGAAATACTTTATCAAAAAAACTAAATAAAAATCACAGACAAAAAGATTATGGAGCAAATATTTTATCTTTCCCTTTGGATGATTTTTCAGGAGAAATTTTTATCAATATTCCAAATTCAGAAAAAGAATCAAAAAAATGAGAAAGAAATAATAAAAATTTCATAGAATTTTTATTCATTCATGGACTAGCTCACCTAAAAGGTTATGATCATGTTATAAACGAAAAAGATGCTGAAGAAATGGAAAAATTTGAAATCAAAATCAGAAAAAAATTTAATATTTAATATTTATTTTAATATATATTAAATATTAAACAAAAAACCAGAATTATTCTGGTTTTTTGTTTTGGCTGGCGTTAAGGAACGATCCTAATATTTCTAAATTCAAACTTCGTCTTTCAGACTTGTTTTTATTAAGAATATTTTATTTATTTTTATTTATTATAAAACTCAACTAACCTCTCTAAAAATCATACTCATTTCATTCGTTGATTTTTTAGAGCCTTAGCCATTTCGCTCGTGGTTTTATTCACTTCGTTCATAAAACATACTTCGCTTACTTCGAGTCCCTTAACACCTCACAAAATAATAAAAAACCAAAGTTTTCACTTTGGTTTTTTTATTTTGGTGGGCGTTAAGGGACTCGAACCCCTGGCCTCCTCAGTGTAAATGAGATGCTCTAGCCAACTGAGCTAAACGCCCGATTTCTATAACTTTAATATCTTAAAGTTTTTATATATTAACATTTTTTTAAAATAAATCAATAAAAAACAACCATTTCTAGTTGTTTTTTTATTAAAATAGTATTTATTATTTTTGAGTAAGAATCATTTTTTCAGAATCTATATCAAATACTTTAATTTTAAAGTTATAAATTTCTCCTAATTTAAATTTATCTTTTACATCTTCTAAATCATTGAATTCTGAAATATGAACTAATCCATAAATCCCTTCTTCAACTGAAACTAAAACTCCATGTTCTGAAACTTTAATTGCTACTGCTTTTACATCATCTCCTTCTTTATATTTTCCTTTTACTCCTTCTCAAGGATTTTGAGTTAAAGCTTTAATTGATAAAGATATTTTTTCTTTATTAATTTCAATAATTTTTATTGTAACTTTATCTCCAACTGAGTATAGTTTTTTAGGATCAGCAATTAAAGATCATGAAATTTCTGAAATGTGAACTAAACCTTCATCTCCTGATGGAAGTTTACAAAATACTCCAAAATCAACAACTCCAATAACTTCTGCATCAAAAATATCACCAATTGAATATTTCTCCATCATATTCACATCTTTGTTCTTATTATTTCTTTTAGAAACAGCTTTTCCTCCTTTATTTAAATGTTTTTCAGAGAAAATAATTTTATTTTCTGCAGGATCAACATTTATAATAGTTAATTCTAATCTTTCATTAATTAACTTAGTTAATTCAGCTAGAATTCTATTTTTATCTCCACCAGCAACCTTAGGATAATGTTCTTCTGATAATTGACTAACTGGTACAAAACCAACTAAACCTTGCCAATTTACTATCAAACCTCCCTTATTAGCTTCTTTAATAAATAAAGAAAGAACTGATTTATCTGCCATTTTTTTAGCAGCTTCTTGTCATACTTCAGCAGATTTAGCTTCTTTAAGAGATAATTCAACATATCCATTTTCTCCTTCAAGACTTAAAATCTTACTAGTAATTTTAATACCTGGTTGAATATTTTTTATTAAATCTTTAATAATTAAATATTCTCTACCAAAAATAACCCCAGTTCCTAATAAACCAAGATCAATATAAAGAGAATTTTTCTCATTTGCTATAACAACACCTTCAACATTGTCATCAACTTTTGGTAATTCTTGAATATCATTATTCAAGATTTTTGTTTCTTCTATTTTTATTTCACTCATTTTTTTCTTTTTTTTGAATTTAGTACTACTTTCAGAGAAACTTTCATTGAAACTATATAATCGATAAAGCAGTGTTAGCTAAAAACAAATTTACTTAATAATAAAAATGTAAGCGTTATTATACTATAATTTCATTTTTTTCATAGTATTTTAAGGAAAAATAATATATAATATTTTTAACATGTTTAATATATTTAATTTTTTTAATAAGAAAGAAAATACTTTTTGTGGTTTAAATTTCGAAGATGATTTTAAATTTCAATTAATAGAATTAAATAAAAAAAATAACTCTTATTACCCAATTTTTTTTAAAAATACATATTTTAATAATACTTTCAAAGAAAATATTTTTAAAAAAAAAGAATTCATTAATCAATTTAAAAAATACAAAGAAAATATTAAATCAGATAAAATTAAAATTTTTTTAAAAGATAATAATAAATTAAAGAAAGAAATTAAACTTGCATTAAAAATAGTTGGTTTTAAAGAAATTTTATTTGTAAAAGAAAAAAATATATTAGGAGTTATTCTTGATAATTTTTATCCTTATAAAAAAAATATATTTTACTTTACAAAAAATAGGGTTTATTTCTTCAACATAGAAAATAATAAATTAAAACATTTGGATGAAATTTTAATGAAAGATTTTTCTTATCTAAAAATAAATGAATTTATAAAAGAAAAAAAATTAAACGAAATTTATGTCTCAGGAAATATAAAAAATAATCTAGATTCAATTCAAAAGATATTTTATATTATTAACATAAAAATGAAATTTCTTAATATTTGAAAAAATTTTCTTAATTTTTCAGATCATATTCCAGAAATTAATTTAATTGATAGTTATAATTATATTGATGTTTTATCAATAACAATTCCAAATCTAAAAAAACAACCTATTTTAAAAGAAAAAAGCATAAAAACAGAGGATATATTACTCTTACCAAAAGCTTCTCCTAAAAAGAAAATAAATAAAATTATAAATCATAATAAAAAAATTTGTTATGAATTAGATATTAAAAAAGAAAATAAGAAAAAAATAAATAAGAAAAAAATTATTTTCTTACCTAAAAATAATATTTTAAGAAAATATTTTAATAAAATAAAAAATATTTTTAAATTTAAAATTAAAAAAATTGAAAAAATAAAAGAAGTTGAAAAAAAAATTGAAAAACCTAAATTAATAAAAAATAAACCTAAAAAGAAAATTAATAAAAAATAAAAACTACTAAATTACTTAGTAATTTTTTTAGAGCCATAATATAGATTCAAACTAGAGACCTACCTAAACTTAACAACATCCAAGGTGATTGTTTACAACCGCCTTTTTTTTAATATTTAATTTAAAGTTGAGCCAGAACCCAGATTCGAACTGGGGACCTACCGCTTACAAGGCGGTTGCTCTACCAGCTGAGCTATTCTGGCTATTATTAATATTTATTTAAAGTCGTTATTAACTGGTAATTTTACGACATACCCTAAAAATCTTTTAAACCAAAATATTTTAACATTTTTTTTATTTTTTACAAATTTATTTTAATATTATTTAGATAAAGGCATTACTATATATTTAAATGAATTATCTCCTACAGGCTTAATTAATAAGGGTTTTCCAGAATTAAATATTAATTCTAAAGAATCTGTATTAATCGAAGTAAAAACATCTTGAATAAATTTGTAATTAAAATCCATTTCAACATCTTCACCAGCAATTACAGAAGGTATCTTAATTTTATTTTTTCCAATTTTATTTTTAGTTTCAATTTTAAAAACTTTATCTTTTATTACTAATTTTATTTTATTAAAATCATCTGAAAAAATATTAATTAATTTACCTGAATCAATAAAATCTTGTTTTAAAATAATTACCGAAGTATTAGTATCTTCTGGTATTAATTTTTTATAATCAATATAATCACCATCCGTTAATCTTGAAAAAATAATAAATTCATCACCTTTTATAAAAATTTGTTTTTTATAAAAATAAATTTCTAATTCTTTTGTTTGAGTAATATTTAATACTTTTAATAATTGATTAACTGACGTATTAGGTAATAACGAAAAAAATTCATCATTAGAATCATTATTATAAACAAATTGCTTTTCTGCTAACCTAAACCCATCAGTAGCAGTGAAATAAATATTTTTACCAACACCATTAATAAAAACTGATGATAATTCTGGTTTTATATTAGATTTTGAAGCGGAATAATTAACAAAATTTAAACCATCTAAAAAAACATCTTTTTTAATCTTTATTTTAATATTTAAATTTTCATCATCTTGTTCTTCTAATTTTAATATACTTGGAAAATCATTATAATCAAAAGTATTAATTTCAACTCTATTATTATTACTTTTAACTATTAAAACATTATCTTCTAAAAATAATTCTATTTCTTCATCCTTAATACTAGAAATAACTTTATAAAGAATATCACCTAATACAGCAACTTTTCCTTCCTCTTCTACAGCTACTGCCATATCTGCATTAAAAGTAGTATCAATGTTAGTTGATGTAATATTTAAAAAATTATTTTTAGTTTCTAAAAGAACACAAGAGAGTACAGGAAGATCTAAATTCTTACCAATAAAATTTTCAGCTTCTTTTAAAAGGTTTTCTAAATTACTTTTTACACATCTAATTTTCATATCTTTATATATTAAATAATAATAATAGTAAGGTCTGTGTTTATCTATATAAGTGTAACATGTTTGGAATATAACGGTATTGTAGATGATTTGAAATGTTAATAAAACTGTTGATTAAAATATTAAGATGTTTATATAAATCTAATAAATATTTTATTTCTTAAAAAGTTTGAAATTATAAACAAGTTATTTTTATTTTATTTTTAATTATTAAGGGGTTATTAACGTCTTAATTTTATTTATACATTTTTTTTACACAGAATAAAAAATTATAAAAAAATATGTCAATTATTTTTTTTATAATAATCTTTCTAAGGTTTTAGATTTTGTTGAATGTAAAAAAGCATTTTCAACTGTTATATCTCCACTTCTAACTAATTCAGCTAATGATTTATTTATACTAATCATTCCTTGGTTTGAAGATGTTTCTATAAATGAATCAATTTCTGCAATTCTACCTTCTCTGATTAAATTAGAAACAGCATTGTTATTTATTAAAAGTTCATATGCCGGAACACGACCTCCAGAAATTGATGGAATTAATCTTTGAGAAAAAATTCCTATTAAAGAAGATGCTAATTGTGATCTAATTTGTTTTTGGCCTTCTGCTGGAAAAGTATCAATGATTCTATCTATTGTTTGAGATGCTGAATTTGTGTGTAATGTTGAAAAAACTAAATGACCAGTCTCAGCCGCTGTAATAGCTGCAGATATTGTTTCAGCTCCTCTCATCTCACCAATTAAAAGAACATCAATATCTTCTCTAAACATTGATCTTAATGCTGTGGGGAAGTTTTTAGTATCAATCTTTATTTCTCTTTGATCTATAATTGATTTTTTTTGTTTATAAATATATTCAATAGGATCTTCTATCGTTAAAATATGAGAAGATCTATTTTGGTTTATTATTTCAATAATAGCAGATAATGTTGTTGATTTACCATGACCAGTTGGGCCTACAACTAAAAAGAAACCTTGTTTTTTTCTAGCAAAAACTTCAAGAATTTCTGGTAATTTTAATTCTTCTAATGTTTTAATATCTTGACTAATAACTCTTAAAACAATAGAAACAGTTCCTTGTTGATAAAAAGCATTACCTCTAAATCTTTGATTTTCATATTGCCAAGAAAAATCTAATTCTTTTTCTTTTTTAAATAATTCTATAGATTCTGGTGGTAAAAATATTCTTAAAAATTCCTCTAAGTCATTTTTAGTAAAAGGAGATCCTAAATTTACAGGGATTAAAGATCCATCTATTCTTATAGTTGGTAATCTTCCTTCTGAAATATGTAAATCAGAAGCAACTTCTTTATTGATAATATTAATTAAATCTTTAATAACTTTAGAATATTTATTATTTTCCATATTTGTAATTTTATCAGTTAGTATAAAATTTGCAAAAAAAATAATAAAAAATGTTATTTTTTATTAGTTTTGATATAATTAAAAAATGACAAAAATAATATCTCAAACATTATATAGAAAATATAGACCTGAAAATTTTAATGAAGTTGTTGGTCAGGAAGAAGTTGTTACTATTTTACAAAATTCAATTAAAAATAATAATATTTCTCATGCTTATTTATTTTCCGGCGGAAGGGGTTCTGGAAAAACAACAGCGGCAAGAATTTTAGCAAAAGAAATTGGATCTAAACAAGAAGATGTGTATGAAATAGATGCCGCATCAAATAGAAAAATAGAAGAAATACGTAACCTAAGAGATACTATTAATATATTGCCTTTATCTTCTAAATATAAGGTCTATATTATAGACGAAGTTCATATGCTTACTAAAGAAGCATTTAATGCTTTGTTAAAAACATTGGAAGAACCTCCAAAACATGTGATTTTTATTTTAGCAACAACTGAAAAATATAAAGTTTTAGATACGATTAAATCAAGGTGTCAGGTTTTAGATTTTAAAAAAGGAAAAATTGATGAATTAATATTTTTAATAGATAAAATTACAAAATCTGAAAATATTAAAATAGATGAGGAGTCTAAAAATTTTATTGCTTTATTAGGAGATGGATCTTTTAGGGATACACTTTCTTTTTTACAAAAAGCTATTTCTTTTTGTGGAGAAATTATTAATATAAAAGAAATAAAAAGAATTTTTCAAGATAATGATATTGATTTAGAGAACCAGTTATTAGAAGCTTTAAATAATAAGGATAAAAAAGAAACTTTTATTATTTATAATAAAATTATTGAAAATAAATTGGATTTTGATGTTTTATTTAAAAATATTTTAGA
>Ga0075113_1000463_pt1 | contig 11593 bp, 10 predicted proteins | sample AntAceMetag02UKA_FD_69788 | JGI IMG/M metagenome (GOLD analysis project Ga0075113, IMG submission 69788) | Saline lake microbial communities from Ace Lake, Antarctica - Antarctic Ace Lake Metagenome 02UKA | ecosystem: Environmental > Aquatic > Non-marine Saline and Alkaline > Saline | place...
ATAAAAATATTTTTAGTTAGTATTTGGGTGTAGTAAACCTTAAAACAAATAAATAATATGCTTTTGGGAGTTAAAAATTCCTATATTACAAATAGGATTTGGTTAGTAGTAATTCTATTTAATTACGAGGTAATAAATTAGCAATTTAAAGGATTTTTATTGCTATAAAGCTCTATATGTTAATATTTTACTAATATAACAATATTAATGTGGTAAAAAAATTATTCTTTCAATAAAATAGGGTTTATTTTATTAATTCAACAGATAATTTAGTCTTTTATAAAACTTCAGCAACCACAAAAGTACTGCCACCAATAAAAATTAAATCCTCATTTTTTGCTGATTTTAGAGCTTCATTATAAGCTTCATTAACAGAGTAATATTTAGATCCCATTAAGCCAAATTTTAAACAAGCTGCTTGTAACTTCCATTCATTTAATCCACGTGGAATATTTGGTTTACAAAAATAATATGTGGCCGTTTTTGGAAACATCGGTAGTATTAAATCTAAATCTTTATCATTTACAACGCCTAAAACAATATGTAGTTTTTCAAAAGACTCCTCTTGTAATTGTTTAAACACATACTGCAAACCTTCCTTATTATGCCCCGTGTCGCAAATTACTTTCGGTTGTTCATTTAATTGTTGCCACCTTCCTAATAGACCCGTATTTTTAACTACATTATTGAAACCTTCTTGAATATTTTCTTCAGAAATAATTAAACCCTGCTGAATTAAAATATGTATAGTTTGAAGTGCAGTTTTTATATTGTTTTTTTGATAAATTCCTTTTAAATCTGTTTTATAATTCTCTTTAACAATTTTTGAAGCTAAAAATAGAGGCGCCTTCCTTTCTTTTGCAATTTCTTCAAAAATCGGATAAGTTTCTTCTTGAAATTCACCTATAACAACGGGAATTTTATTTTTTATAATTCCGGCCTTTTCAAAAGTAATTTCAGGTAAAGTTTCACCTAAGAATTGTGTATGGTCTAATCCAATATTTGTAATTACGGAAACTTCTGGAGTGATAATATTGGTTGAATCTAATCTTCCTCCTAAGCCAACTTCAATTAAAGCAATATCAACATTATGTTTTGCAAAACAATTGAAAGCTAAACCAACTGTCATTTCAAAAAATGAAGGTTTACACTTCTTTAAAAATAAAGTATTCTCTGCTATAAAATCGACAACTTCATCTTCAAAAATTACTGCTCCATTAATTTTAATTCGCTCTCTAAAATCTTTTAAATGAGGTGAAGTGTACAACCCAACTTTATAACCTGCTTCTTGCAGTACTGAAGCAATCATATGACTTGTTGAGCCCTTACCATTAGTACCAGCAACGTGTATTGATTTAAATTGCTTTTCCGGGTAGTTTAAATGTTTTGAAAAGGCTAAGCTATTGGTTAAGTCCTTTTTAAATGCAGTTTTACCTTGTCTTTGAAACATTGGTAACTGTGCGAACATCCATTCGAGAGTTTCTTTATAATTCATTAAAATTATTGAGATAATGAGAATCTATATTTTATAGTTCCAACCTGTTTTGAAGGTGCTTTAGAATCTGGTTGCCATTTAGTTTTTAAAGCAGCTTCTTTAGCTTGTGATAATAAACATTGTGCCGTATTTGTTGAACCTTTAACACCTGATGTTGCTTTTATAACTTTACCATTAATGTCAACTTCAATACTAACCACAACCAAACCTTCTTCATTACAAATATAATTAGGTTTAGGTCTGTTTAATGGTTTTCTATTGCCTAAATTATAATCGCCATTTCCGCCACCACCACCATTTCCATAGTATCCATTGGCATTAGGATCTCCATTAATATTCCCTTTATCGCCTGCTTTATTATCATTACCTTCTCCTCCTGGTGCTGTTCCTTCAGAATTATTAATTCCTCCAATTAAGGCATCTAATTTTTTCCGTTTAGCTTCTTCTTCAGCTTTCTGTTTTGCAATTGCTTCTTGTTTTAATCTTTCTTTTCTTGCTTCCTCATCAGCTTTCTTTTTAGCCTCTTTTTGCTTTTGAATAGCGATAGCATCTTCAGTATTTTGAGTAATTACTTCTTCTGCTTTTTCTGAAGGTAAACTTTCAGAAATTTCTTCTATAACTTCTTCTTGATTTTCTACTATTTCTTGTGGTGCAGACTTTAAAGGTTCTGCAGGTTGGATATTTCCCTTACCAAAATCAGTTGTTCCAAAATTAACTGCAATACCATATTCTTCTGGAGGGTCTAAATAAGTCATTCCAAAGAAAAAAATAGCTACCAATAACAAGCTCATTATTACACTAGTTAAAGCTGCTGATTTTCTTTTGTGTTTTGTATTTAAAAAAGTAAACATTTTATTTTGGTCTTACTGCCAGTATTACTTTATATCTGTTTCGGTTTGCAATGTCCATTATTTTAACTGCTTTTTCAATTGGTACACCTTCTTCGGCTCTTAAAACTATGGTTGGACTTTCTTTCTTTGCTAATAATGATAACAAATCTTGTTCCAATCTAGATTCATTTACTTTTTTATTATCAATATAAAAGTTTAAATTTTTAGTAATACTTACTGAAACCGATTTTCTATTCTCTGTTTTACCACTGGCTTTTGGTAATAAAATATCTATGGCACTTGTTGTTACTAAAGTTGAAGTTATCATGAAAAATATCAGTAACAAAAAAACAATATCTGTCATAGACGACATGTTAAAATTTGGGTTTATTTTATTTCTACCTCTAATATCCATATTCTGATTTTTGTTGAATCGTTTAACTGTTAAATTGGTTAGCTATATCTGTTAATGTTTTATGAATGTATAACTCAACAATTAAACCTTTTAACAAATCCTCGTTTTCTATATTGGCTCGTTTAATAAATCTAAAAACTCAACCGATTTAGCTTCCATTTCATACACCACTTTATTGGTTCTAACCACTAAATGGTTGTACTGGATATATGAAATAATCCCTACTATAAGTCCGGCTACAGTTGTAGTCATTGCAGTATACAAACCATCAGAAAGCATTTTAATATCTATTTGCCCACCTGCGTTTGCAATTTCGTGTATAGCTATAATCATCCCAATTACTGTACCTAAAAACCCAATCATAGGTGCAGCACCAGCAATAGTTGCTAAAACAGGTACATTTTTTTCGAGCTTATAAATTTCTAGTCTACCTGCATTCTCAATTGCTGTATTAATATCAGCCAAAGGTTTTCCAATTCTCGAAATCCCTTTCTCAATTAAACGTGAAGCTGGTGAATTAGCTTGGGCGCATAAAACTTTAGCAGCATCTAATTTACCATGAGATACGTGATCTTTAATCTGATTCATAAAATTACTATCGGTTTTTGACGCTGCTTTTATAGCAAAAAATCGTTCAAAATAAATATAAAGTGCAACAGCGAGTAAAACAACTAATAATGCAATAATAATTTGTCCCCCTAAACCACCATCCATAATTAGCTTATAGATAGAAAGTGTTTTTTCTTCAGATAATGTTTCACTTAAAACTTCTGCTGAATCTTGTAAAATAAATAAAGCCATAAATTAAATTTTATTTTTCTTAAACGGATTATACTGCTTAAAATTGTTTGAATTTTTTATATAAAAAAATACCGAGAAATTTCTCGGTATTTTTTTATTTTATAAGATAGCCCTCATTCCAATAAAGGCAAGTGAGCCAACAATAAAGCCAACAGCTGCTAACCAAGCTATTTTTTTAAAATACCAGAAAAAATCTATTTTTTCCATTCCCATAGCTACAACACCTGCTGCAGAACCAATAATTAACATACTACCTCCAGTACCAGCTGAAAAAGCTACAAAATGCCATAAAGGACTATCTATTGGCTCTTGAAACATTCCCATACTTGCAGCAACTAGTGGAACATTATCAACTACCGCAGATCCTACGCCTAAAAGCATTACAACAATATCTGTATTCGGAATAACCTCTTTTAACGATTCTGCGCCTAAAAATAACATCCCTAAAGATTCTAATGCCGCCACTGCCATTAATATACCAAAGAAAAATAATACACTTGGCATTTCTATCCTTGATAAAGACTTATGAACCGGGCTATGAAAACCCGCTGAATCATGAGAATCATTTTCTAAAACACTTGAAATACTAAACTGTGATCTACTATAAATTTCAGCAAAAACCCCTACAAAAGATAAAGATAACATCATTCCAACATAAGGAGGTAAATGTGTAATTGTTTTAAATATTGGGACAAACATAATAGCACCTAAACCTAAATACAGCATTATTGGCCCATATTTATTTTGAGTATTCTCACTTTCTGTTACAATATTTTCAATATCTCCTTTAAACGGTTTCATAAATGAAGCTATAAATACAGGAACGACCATACATAGTAAAGAAGGTATAATTAAATACTCTATTAACTTAATGGTTGTAACTTTTTTACCAATCCAAAGCATTGTGGTGGTAACATCACCTATTGGAGACCAGGCACCACCAGCATTAGCAGCAATAATTATTAAACCAGCAAACCATAAACGTGTATTTTTATCGTTAATAATTTTTTGAAGAATAGTTATTAATACAATAGTTGCCGTTAAGTTATCAATAATTGCAGAAAGTATAAATGCTAAAAAAGCGAAAATCCACAATAATTTTCTCTTATTTTTAGTTTTTATATAATTTTTGAAGGTTGCAAAACCATCAAAATAATCTATAATTTCAACAATTGTCATAGCTCCTAATAAGAAAAATAAGATTTCAGCAGTTTTGCCTAAATGATGTAATAATGTTTCTTCTAATAAATGACGTTTTTCTTCAATTCCAAAACTTGAAAACCCCTCAATCAATTTATGTGCTCCAGAGTCAAACCAATTTGGAAAAGTTTCTATTCCAAAAGCTACTAATGCCCATAAAATAGCCATCATAGCTAAAGCTGGAATTAACTTATCTAGTTTTAAATTATGTTCTAAAGCAATTGCTAAATATCCTACTATAAATATTAAAATAATGAGTGTTTCCATATTGTATTAAATTTTAAATTAGTTGTTTTAACGCTATTTCAAAAGCGGTTTTACATATATTTTCTTTGCTATTATTATTCTTATGTATATTCTCCAATGCCTTTTTTATGGTATTAGATGTGTCATCAAAAATTGATACATCTCTCATTGGTAATTTTACTTTAGATTCCATTAAATATGCAAAAACTCTTGCTATTCCACAGTTTGAAATAAAATCTGGTAGCAAACTTACTTTTTTATCTGTGAATTCCATAATTGGTCCAAAGAAAATCTCTTTATCAGCAAAAGGCACATTGGCTCCTGGAGAAATTACTTCTAAGCCAGCTTCAATCATTTTAGTTACTTGATCCTTTTTTACAAGTCTTGAAGCTGCTGCTGGAACAAAAATTTCTGCAGGTAAACTCCAAATATTTGCATTCATTTCTTCAAATGAAATTAAATTGGGTGCATTTAGTTTATTTCCGTCTTTTTGCAAAAACAATGTAGTCATTTCATCCATTGTAAATCCATCTTCATTTATTAAACCTCCTACACTATCAATAATCCCAACGACTTTTGCTCCTAATTGAGTTAAATAATATGCGGCTGCAGAACCAACATTTCCAAAACCTTGGACAATTGCTCTTTTTCCTTTTATAGAACCACCATAAATATTATAATAATGATTTACCGCTTCAGCAACTCCATAACCTGTCAGCATGTCGGCTACAGTATACTTACGCTCTAAATCAGGTGAATATTTTTTATCAACTATTACTTTTACAACTCCAAATCTAAGTTGTCCAATTCTATTAATTTTTTGAGCTTCAGTAGGCTTAAAATGTCCGTTAAAAACACCTTCTTGCGGATGCCAAACACCACAATCTTCTGTCATTGGAATTACATCATTAATCTCATCTACATTTAAATCTCCTCCTGTACCATAATAATGCTTTAATAATGGTGTAACCGCTTTATACCAACGTTTAAGAACTTCCTTTTTCCTAGGATCATTTGGGTCAAAATTTATTCCAGACTTTGCACCTCCAATTGCTGGCCCTGAAACTGTAAATTTCACTTCCATTGTTTTCGCTAATGAAAGTACCTCGTTCATATCCAAACCTTTACGCATTCTTGTACCGCCACCTGCTGCACCACCTCTTAACGAATTTATTACTGTCCAACCTTCTGCTTCACTTTCTGGATCTTGCCAATGAAATACAATTTCCGGTTTTTTATTTTCGTATTTTTTTAATAATTCTTTCATCTTAATTTTCAATTAATAACTTTGTTATTTAATTACTTCCTATAACTTTTTTACTTCTTTTTAACTAACCTAATACAAAGCTATAATTGTGTCATAATTCAATTTTTAAATTATTATTAAAAGATTTTTCAATTCAAACAAATATACTAAAATCATCTATTTACGCTAACTTTTTTTCTTATAAATATCAAAAATATAGTGCACTTATTCCTATTATAAAAAAGTAACATTCCAATAATTTTATTTTATATATTTAATAAAAATTCACTTAAAAAAGCATTATATTTGAATAAAATTTAACCTATATTTAAAACTGTTATTAATTATGGATTTTAACTTAACTGAAGAGCAAATAATGATACGTGATGCAGCTCGTGATTTTGCTCAAACTGAACTTCTCCCTGGAGTAATAGAACGCGATGAAAAACAACAATTTCCTACTGAACAAATAAAAAAAATGGGGGAACTTGGTTTTTTAGGAATGATGGTAGATCCAAAATATGGTGGAAGTGGTTTGGATGCGGTATCATACGTGTTAGCAATGGAAGAAATTTCAAAAATTGATGCTTCTGCTTCAGTTGTAATGTCTGTTAACAACTCATTAGTTTGTTGGGGACTTGAAACATATGGTACTGAAGAACAAAAGCAAAAATATTTAGTACCGCTTGCAACTGGTGAAATTATTGGCGCATTTTGTTTAAGTGAGCCTGAAGCAGGTTCTGATGCTACTTCACAACGAACAACAGCCATTGATAAAGGAGACCATTATTTGGTAAACGGAACAAAAAACTGGATTACAAATGGGGGAACAGCAAGTGTTTACCTTGTAATTGCTCAAACTGATGTTTCCAAAGGACATAAAGGAATTAATGCCTTAATTATTGAAAAAGGAATGGAAGGCTTTGTAGTTGGAAATAAAGAAAATAAATTAGGAATTCGTGGTTCAGACACACACTCTTTAATGTTTACTGATGTAAAAGTTCCTAAGGAAAATAGAATTGGTGAAGATGGTTTTGGTTTTAAATTTGCTATGAAAACATTAGCAGGAGGAAGAATAGGAATTGCATCTCAAGCATTAGGAATTGCATCTGGCGCTTATGAATTAGCTTTACAATATTCAAAAGAACGTAAAGCTTTTGGAAAAGAAATTAGCAGACATCAAGCAATTGCTTTCAAATTAGCTGATATGGCCACTGCAATTGAAGCTGCACGTCATTTATGCATAAAAGCTGCGTGGGATAAAGATCAATACAAAAATTATGATTTAAGCGGCGCAATGGCAAAATTATTTGCTGCTGATTCAGCCATGTGGATTACCACTGAAGCTGTTCAGATTCATGGAGGATATGGATTTGTAAAAGAATACCACGTAGAACGATTAATGAGGGATGCAAAAATCACCCAAATATATGAGGGCACTTCAGAAATTCAAAAAATAGTTATTTCAAGAAGTATTTTAAGCTAATAAATTAACAACAGCACATCGATAATACTTCATTCTTGGTGTGCTTATTTAAGCACCTTGTTGAATTAGCTCTATTTCTCTTTTATTCTACCATCCATTAAAGCATACTTTCTCCCCTCCTATCACGTTAAAATTAAGCTACAAATCTCTATTCTTTTTCGATTACTAAACAGTAAAAATAATATTTTTCTTTTAATGAATGAATGTTTATTCATATATTTGTCACATATTTAAATTTTAATCTTATGGCACGTAAATTAGATGAAGATAAATTAGCTCGAATCAAGGCTGCAACCATGAAAACAATTGTTGATTATGGAATTGAAGGAGCTACAATTGCTATGATTGCCAAAAACGCCAATGTTAGTGGTGGCTATTTGTACCGCTTATATGCTGGAAAACAAGCTTTAATTGATGAATTATACTTTGAAAAAGTTGCTTCTTTAAATAAAGAATTAGAATTTTTAACAGAACTAAATAAAATAAGTATTGCTCCAATTATTAAGGCTTTCATTCAAAATAGAGTTGTATTTGCACTAAATGAACCTATAGCTTCTAAATTTTTCTACCAATTACTTCATAATGACAATTTTATTTTAACTGAAGAGCTAAAAGCAAAAAGTATTTCCTTAATGGAAAACATCAAAAAAATTGGAAAAAATTCAGGAGAAATATCAGAAAGTATAACCTTACTTCAACTGCATTACCACATTTTGGTTTATACTGTTGATTATATTCACTTTAAAAGAACAAACTTATTTGGGGTTGAGGAATCAATCAATACAGATGTAGATTATCTAACCGATAACATTCTAAATATATTAAAAAAAGTAATTAATGATAATTAAGTATTTAAAGTTGGGTTTAAAACCAACAATAAAAGTAGTTACTAGTCTACTCTTATTATTTGTAACCATAGGAAACGCGCAAGACCTTTCGTTAAAACAGGCGCATCAATTAATGCTTATATCCAATGGAGATTTAAGAGCTTCACATTTTGAAGTACAAGCTGCCAATGAAGAAAAAAAAGCTGTAAAAGGATTGTATTACCCATCAGTAGAAATTTCTGGAAGTTATCTTAATTTAGATAAAGATATTGATGTTGACTTAAATTCTCAGAGAGATTTAGTTGGAGGTCTTTTACAAATTCCAAATCCTGCAGCAGTATTAGGAAATTGGCAATATACCATTCAGGACAAAAACTTCGGTTTTGCAACTACAAATGTTAATTGGCCAATATATGCCGGCGGAAAAATAAAAGCAGCAAATGAAGCTGCTAAAATTAGGTTAGATCTATCCGAGAATCAACATTTAATCAAAGAAGATAAATTCACCATAAACCTTATAGCGTATTACTTCAAACTTAAACTTGCAAAAGCTGCCCAAAGGTTAAGAATTGATATCTATAATACTATTCAACTTCACTACAATAACGCAGAAAAATTATTTCAAAATGGCTTAATTCCAGAAGTTGAAACGTTAAATGCTAAGGTTGCTTTATCCAATGCAAAAAGAGAATTATTAGGAGCTCAAAAAGATGTTGCCTTAGCAAAAACTGCTGTTAAAAATTTAGTAGGTGGAGCATCATTTAATACTATTTCAACCCTATTTATTACTCCAATTATATTACCTCCTTTAGAAGAAATTCAGGAAGAAATGCTGAGTAAAAACAAGCTACTAAATCAAATTGAACAAAACTATGATTTAGCTAAAATTGGTCTAAAAGTTGAGAATAGCGAATACTTTCCAAAAGTGGCTCTTTTTGGAATGCATTTATTATGGAAAGATAACTTACCTTTAATTGATACAAAATGGATGGCAGGTGTTGGATTGAAATGGGGTCTTTTTAATGGATTTCAACGAGAACACAAAATTAGAGCATCCAAATACAAAATTTCTCAAGTTCAAGAAATTGAAAAACAAGCTCACTTAAATATACGTACTTATACCGAAAAATTATACAGTAACATTCAAAAACAACAAGAGCAATATGAAAGTTTGAATGCTGATGAAATTTTAGCCAACAAACTAAAATTTATGCGTACCCGTGCATTTGAAGAAGGCACAGGAACTTCATTAGAAGTAATTGATGCAACATTAAAACTTACAGAAATTAAATTATACAAATTAAAAGCATTGTACGAATATAACATTACTTATGGTGAGTTAATGGTGCATTTAGGCAAAACAGAAACTTTCTTGAATCAAAATTAAATTAAAAATGAGAAATCCAAAATTTATAAAATCACTTATTAGCATTGTAATTATTTCAATTTTAGTACTTACAGGTATTTGGTTGTTAACAAAACCAAAAGCAATTATACTTCAAGGGCGAATTGAAGCTAAAGAAATTTATCTTTCTGCAAAAATACCTACACGCATAAATACTTTTGAAGTTAAAGAAGGTACAAGCGTAAAAAAAGGACAATTATTGGCAACGTTGGAAAGTCCTGAAATCCTGGCAAAGGAACAACAAGCATTGGCATTAAGAGATGCCGCAAATGCTCAAAAAAACAAGGCAACTAACGGAGCCAGAGTTGAAGAAATTAGTGGTGCAAAAAGCGTTTATGAAAAAGCAAGTGCTGCTGCAAATGTGATAAAAAAAACATACGTTCGTATGGAGAATTTATTTAAAGACGGTGTAATATCTGAACAACGACGCGATGAAATTTTTGCAAAAAAAGAAGTAGCTTTAAAAGATCAGGAAGCAGCGTTAAGTGTATATCAAATGGCTTTAAAGGGTGCTAGAAGTGAAGATATAGAAGCGGCAACGGCATTAGTTAAGCAAGCTGATGGTGCTTTAATTGAGCTAGAAAGCTATAAAAATGAGCGCAATATTATTGCTCCAATTGACGCAGAAGTGTTGAACTTCCTTCCAGAAGAAGGAGAATTGATAGGCGCAGGTTATCCAGTAGTGCACTTGGTAGATTTATCTAATAGTTACGCTATTTTAAATATCAAAGAAACAAGTCTTTATAACTTTAAAAAAGAGGGGGTTTTTGAAGCGACAATACCGGCATTAAATAATAAGAAAGTAACATTTAAAATATATTATGTGGCTGCATTGGGTGATTATGCAACTTGGAATGCTACTAAAGCAACTGGAGATTTTGATGTTAGAACTTTTGAAATTAAGGCTTCACCCGTTTCAGAAGAAGTTGAATTAAGACCAGGTATGAGTTTTTTAATTGATTATTCTCAATTTAATGAGTAAAATGAAACCATCTTTACGAATTGCAAAACGAGAAATAGCCCTATTATTTAATAGTAAGTCTACTTTTATTTTTGCAGTTATATTACCTTTTGTTTCAATATTGTTTTTTAATACGCTTTTAAGTGAAGGAGTAGCGCGTAATTTACCTGTAGCAGTAGTAGATTTAGATCATACAGCTATTTCCAGAAATATAGTTGCACAGTTAGATGCAAGTCCAGAAATAGAGGTTGGTTTTTTTCCTATAAGTCAGCAAAAAGGTGAGGAGTTGGTGCGGTTAGGTAAAGTATATGGCGTAATTACAATTCCACAAAATTTTGAAGCCGATTTAAAAAGCGGAAAACAAGTTAATATAATTAACCAATATAATAGTAATTTATTATTACCTGGAGGTTTAGAATATAAAGCTTTTAGAAAAGTAATTGGAACTATTTCGGCTGGAGTTAACATTGAAAAGCAGCGAAAGCAAGGAATTTCAATGCAACAAGCAATTGTTAATTATCAACCAATTGTGGCCAATAATAATGTGTTATCAAATCCATATACAAATTATTCATACTATTTAAATACGGGATTTTTAGCAATGTTTTTTCAAATATTTGTGATGTTAACAACTATTTACTGTTTTGGAGCAGATTTAAAATACAGTAAAGGGAATAAATT
>Ga0075113_1000464_pt1 | contig 11584 bp, 12 predicted proteins | sample AntAceMetag02UKA_FD_69788 | JGI IMG/M metagenome (GOLD analysis project Ga0075113, IMG submission 69788) | Saline lake microbial communities from Ace Lake, Antarctica - Antarctic Ace Lake Metagenome 02UKA | ecosystem: Environmental > Aquatic > Non-marine Saline and Alkaline > Saline | place...
ATGGTAATAATTTTAGGTTTATAACCTTAAACACTACTTTTAAGACAACAGTTGAAGAAGAGTTTTTAAAATCAACATTATTTTATTTATTGTTATTTCTACCATTTTTAGCAATTCCAATAGGTATAATAATTGGGAACAAACGCGCAAAAAGAGCAGGCGATGTATTTGGTAATAAAATTAGAAAAGCCGACAAATTAGCACGTAAATATTTGTCAGCTGCTAAAAAACAATTAGGAAATCAAGAAGCGTTTTATATAGCTTTAGAAAAAGCATTGCATAACTTCTTAAAAGCAAAATTGCATGTTGAAACTTCAGAAATATCGCAAGAACGAATCACGGAAATTTTAAAAAGTAAAAAGGTAGCGATTGCTACAATTGAAGAGTTTGTGAGTGTATTAAATAATTGTGATTTTGCACGATATACACCAACAACGAACGTACTCATGAATCAGGATTTTGATAAAGCAAAAAATATAATTACCAAAATTGATAAGTACTTGTAATATGAAACGAGCTTGGAAAATTTTAGATATTGTATAGATGTTTAATAGCGAACAGCATATGTTACAGCTAAAAAATAAAATGTAAACAGATGAAAAAAATAGTTTTTAGCATAGCACTTCTTTTTAGTTTGGTTGCGGTTTCTCAAACGGCAAATAAATTATTTTCTAAAGCAAATAATTTATATCAAACAGGTAAATATACAGAGGCTATTGAGCTGTATTCAATTATTGAAAAACAAGAATTAATATCAGATGATTTATTTTTTAATCTAGGAAACTGTTACTATAAATTAAATAAAGTAGCACCTTCAATTTACTATTACGAAAAGGCTTTAAAGATAAATCCAGCGAATGAAGATGCTTCTATTAATTTAGCTTTTGCCAAGCGTATGACAATTGATGTAATTGAAGATTTACCTAAAACTTTTTTACAACGTTTTTCTGCTAGTGTAATTCAAAAATTACCTTTTGATACTTGGGCTATAATAGCTGTTTTAGCATCGATTTTAGCGTCGATTTTATTTTTACTGTACCATTTTTCATTTTCATCTAGAAAGAAGTTATTTTACTTTAATACCTCCATTTTTGCAGTATTTGTATTGTTAATTACTGTGTTCTTTGCATTTCAGAATTACAAAACAGTGCAAAAAGATAGAACAGCCATTATTTTTGTTGCTAAGGTTGAAATAAAAAATGCGCCATCAACAAGTAGTGAAGAAGTTTTTGAGCTTCATGAAGGCACAAAAGTTATTGTTTTAGATGCATTAGATAATTGGAGAAAAATTAAAATTGCAGACGGTAAAGTAGGTTGGATTTATGCTGACGATTTAAAAGAAATTTAGTTTTCGAATAATGTGGTAATTTTTTCTTTTAGTTCTTTTCCGTGAATATTTACCGCAATAATTTTTCCTTTTGCATCAATTAGAAAATTAGTAGGTAATGCAGCAATCCCATATTCAATGGCTGCTTGAGTATTAAATCCTTCTAAGGTTGAAACTTCGGGCCATACACGTTTATCTTGTGCTAAAGCCTTTAGCCAACGATCTTTTTTTGAGTCTAAAGAGATTCCATAAATTTCAAACCCTTTTGACTTGTAAGATGTATATAACTCGTTTAATAACACACTTTCAGTTCTGCACGGCGGACACCAACTGGCCCAAAAATCAATTAAAGTATACGTTCCTTTAATACTGTCTAAATGGACTATTTTATCAATTGAATTTGGCATATCAATTCCAGAAATAATACTTCCAACACTTATTTTTTTAAGTAATTGAAGTTTCTTTTTTAGTTTTTCTGTAATTTCTAAGGTTGGGTATTTCTCTTCAAAATTGGCAACTAATTCTTGTAGAAATGATAAATTTTCATCTCCATTCCAACGTATTGATGTTGGATAAATAGCAATTGAAATTCCCATTTTTTCTTTAACAAATGCAATTAATTCATTTAAATGTTTTTTATAATTCTCAACCTCAAGTTCTCGTAGTTCAGCAATCTCTGTTTGTTCTGCCCCCGCTTTTTTTAACTCTTTTATTTGTTTTCGAACAGAATTTACTAAGCTATTTAGCGATTCTTTTCTAAATGAATCATACGCATTTAATAAGTCAGTATCTGACGAACCAGCAATAGTTAAATCTTCAATAGAAGATCCATTAATTGTTATCTGTTGACCCTTGTCAATAGCGAGTTGTATTGTTTTTGTGTCAAAAGTTAAGTTGTAAATGTTTGGCTCTAAAAAATAGACTGAATTAAATTCACCTCGTTTATTAACGTTCAAAGTATCAATAATTTTAGTTGTTTTCTTTTGAAGGTTTTCAATTTTAGAAAGCACTAAATAATTAGTATTTAAATTTTCAACTTTTCCAGAAATGCCAAACGAATTTTGATTTTTTGAAGTACAGCCAATTAAAAGAAATGTGAGAATTACGGTTGTGAAGCTACTATTTTTTAAATTCATAAAAATTAAAATTGATTGTTAGTTTTGACGTTCGTATTTCTAATTCCTAACAAGAAAAGTGTACGTGTGTTATTCTGAAATAATTTTTTCAGACTCATTTTCAATAACTTTTAAAAAATCAGGAAAAAGTGTAGGAGCTAAGTTTTTAACAGGCTCGTATAAAATGGCATCCTCTTTTTGTTCATCAGAAATAAAAGGTATGGTGTTGTTTAATTTTGTAAAAACTAATAAAACTACACTTAAAATTAAACCAATTTTAAGCGCTCCAAAAACACCACCAAGCAGTTTGTTTAGTATCCCTAACGCTGCAAAATCGGCTACTTTTGTAAGCATTTTCCCAAGTAAGGCAATCACCAAAACAATGATTGCAAATGTGATGGCAAATGAAACTATGGTGATATAACGTTGATCCCAAGAAACTTTTTCAGCCAAAAAATTTCCAACAAAATAAGAGAAATGAATAGCTCCGTAAACACCTGCTATTAATGCTACTAAAGAGGCAACTTCAACAAACAATCCTTTTAATAAACCTCTAATAAAGCCAAATATTAAAAGTGCTGCAATTATAACATCAAAAGTATTCATATAAGAGTTTTTGTAAATATACCCAAACCAACTAATTTTTCTAAGAAATTACCAAATTTATTGTTTCTTGTAGCAAGGCAAATTTAAAAAGCATAGTTTTTACTATAGTATTTGAATTAACGAATATAGAAGAAACAATTAAAAATTTGAAAAAGTACTTGGGTTGGGCATATGCGTGAATCGATTTGTATATTTGCAGACTAACTAATAATTTCAAATGTCAAGAGATCAAAAATTAAAAGAAGATTACACTACATTAGTCACTATTTTAACGGCTAGATTTGGTGAAGGAGAATCACTTAATTTAGATGCTATTATTTATTTAATTGGTGTGCAAGAATTAGGAAAAGGTAGTGTTGAATATAAGAAAGATGATAAAGTAGATTTAATGCATATTGCAATTTGTAGACTGCTAGAACCTTTTGGATATTATGAATTTGATTTTTTTGATGCTGATGGTTGGCCTCATTATAAAACACTAGAAGAATTGCCAGCTTTAAAATCTGGGGAACAAACGGTACTTATTAAAGAAGCAATTGTATTGTATTTTAAAGAAAAAGAATTGATTTAAGTGACTGCTAATTTGCGAATCATTATAGAAAGTAATTTAGGAAAATAGCGCTTTACATAAACTGCTAACTTTTCTTTAAAACCACCAATGTAAACTTCTTCTTTTTCACGTTTTACAGCTTTTAATAACAGTTTCACAAAATGCTCACTAGTTAATCCGTTTTTGGTGGCGCTATCCATTTTTTCTTGTGGTGTTCCATCTCCGGTTAACGCATTTAAAGAAACATTTGTTTGAACAAAACCTGGACAAGCTAAAGTAACTTTAATGTTGTTTTTATAAACTTCGGCACGCAAACTATCAAAAAAACCGTGTAACGCATGTTTTGAAGCGGAATAAGAGGAACGCAATGGAGTTCCAATTTTCCCAACAATACTTGTGGTAACTACAAAACAACCACTATTTTTTTCAATAAAATGAGGTAAAAGAGCTTTAGAAAGTGCTACAGTTCCTAAATAATTTAGATCCATAATTCGTTTATCAACCTCAATAGCAGTATCTTTTGCTAAAGAACGCTGACTAATTCCACCATTATTAAACAAGACATCTATACTTCCAAATAATTTTAATGCTTCAGAAGTTTTAGCAGATAAATTGGTATAATCTTCCAAATCTAGCGGTAAAATTTTTATGTTTGATGAATTTTCACATTCGTTTTTTACTTGTTTAAGCTTCGCTTCATTTCTTGAAGATAAAATAAGTTGTACGCTTTGTTTTGAAAGTTCAATAGCGAGTGCTTTTCCAATTCCAGACGATGCTCCAGTAATCCAAACAATTTTATTCGTAAAATTCATACGTGTAGTTTTATGCAAAATAATAAAAATAGTTACATTTGGCTTGATTATTTGAAAAATCATAAAAAATAGAAGATGCTTAAAAATATTTTAGTAGTAATTGTACTACTTTCTTTCTCAGCTCAAAGTCAAACATTGGTAAAAGGAACCTTAAATCCACCACAAGAGTATAGCTGGATTGTTTTATATCAATTAAAAGGAGCAAAACAATTGTACATTAAAAATGTGACTATTACCAATGGTGAATTTTCTATTGCTATTCCTGAAAATGCTTCAAAAGGGATGTATCGCCTAATGTACAGTCAGCAAAATGATGGTTTTGTTGATTTTATTTACAATAAAGAAAGTGTGGAATTAAATTTCAATCCTGAAAATCCTTTAGAAAGCGTTGAGTTTTTAACTTCAGAAGAAAATAATATATATCAGAAATATTTACTGGAATATAACAGTCAACAGCAAACACTAGACTCTTTACAGGTTTCATTTTTTAGTTTACAAGACGAAATTAAAAAGACTGAAACAACTAATTTGTATAAAAATGAATTTGAAAATTTAGAAAAAATTCAAACAAATTATGAAGCAATTTCCAAAACGTACTTAGCGAATCATTTTATAAAATCGAATAAAAAGTATTACGCGGAACATTTAATTGACACACCTCAAGAGTATTTAAACAGTGAAAAACAGCATTATTTTGATTTTATAGACTTTACAGATAAGGAGCTCTTAAACGCTACTTTTTTAAGTGAAAAGGTAATTGATTATGTTTTTTATTTAAATGGATCAGAAGATGCTCAAGTGCAAAATGGTTTGTATAAAGAGTCGGTGAAAGAGGTATTACAAAGATTAGGTGAGGATGCGAATCTTAAAAGTGAATTGTTAACATTGTTGCTTCATTCCTTTGCTCAAATTGAAAATACCGTTTTAATAGATTTTGTGATTGATACTTATTATAATAAACTTCCAGAAACCTTAAAAGATCAATCATTTTTAAGTCAAATTGAAGAAAAGGTAACGTTAGCCGTTGGCAAAACAGCACCAGAAATTACGTGGAAAGAAAATGGTATTGAAAAAAAGCTTTCAGAATTAACCATCGCTAAAAATTACATTGTTGTTTTTTGGAGTACAAGTTGTTCACATTGTTTATCGGAAATTCCACAATTGTATGAATTTACTAAAGATAATGAGAATATTCATGTAATAGGTTTTAACTTAGAAAATGATGCTATTGAGTTTAATAATTACGTGCCTAAACTTCAAAAATGGACAACCATTTTAGGGTTAGAAAAATGGCAAAACCCTGTTGCTAAAGCGTATCAAATTACTTCTACACCAACTTATTTTGTGTTAGATGCAAATAAAAAAATTATTGCAAAACCTGATTATTTTTCAGATGTGAAAGCCTTTTTAAAAGCCAATTAAATTTGCCAATACAAAAGTACTATAAGTATTAAAACGAGTTCTTAAAAATTCTAATTTTAAATTAAGAATTCGTTTTAATAAGGTAATGCTTAGTGACTACATTGGTGATCTGCGTCATGGTGTGAACAAATTTCATCACTGGTTAAAATTTTTCCGTCAACAAATTGTTTCACAACTTCCTGAGCGTTTCCAGAACATCCTGTCACAACTTGAATGTTAGACCTGTTTAAAACATTTATGGCGCCTTGTCCAATTCCGCCAGCAAGCATAATTGTAACACCATTTTCTGCTAAAACACTGGCGATATTTGATTTGCAACCACAACCTTGGTCAGACGTTATGGTTTTAATATCAACTACTTTATTATCTTCAGCAATAGTATAAATTTCATAAAAATCACAGTGGCCGAAATGATCTTCTATTTGGTTATTTTGATTAACCGGAATTGCTATTTTTTTCATTTTAAAATTATGTTAAGTGTTTTATTATTTATTTAAATTTATGAATTCATTTGGGTGACAATCTTTATTGTTTTTGTGCTCTTTTTCATTTTTAGTAGCTTCAACCAATTTGTAACATTTTTTACAACGATACCATTCTTGATCAAACTCATAATTTCCTCCCTCAATTACAATCGCTTTTCCTTCAACAAATGCTTTGGTGATATTTTTTAATGCTTTATTATAAATTCTAGTAAATGTTGGTCTTGAAATATTCATTAATACGGCGGCTTCTTTTTGTTGAAGCATTTCATAATTTACCAATCGAATACTTTCGTATTCTTCAAAAGATAATTTAGTTGTTTCAACCTTGTTTTTAGGTATTCCAAAAGGTTTAAACCCCTTCATAATTGGAGGTTGTGAAATTCTTCTGTTTTTCTCAGGTCGAGCCATTTTATAAATAGTATGAAAATATTGCACAAATATAACGAACCTACGTTCATAATAAAACAATAATTAATTATAATTGCTAAAATTTTTAAAGATGACTAAAAGAATTCAAAAAGCTGAAACAAGATAATTTAAAATTGTGTCCCCAAAAAATTTAAATGATTACGGTACTTTATTTGGAGAAACAACAATGAAATTGATGGGGGAGGTTACTTTTATTACAGCAAAATGAAATATTAGAGTTGTTAATAATTAAAAATGTAGAAAAGCATCTTCTAAATGTTCAATTTCAAAATTGTTGTTATTTTTTAGAATAGCAATGATATCAAATCGAACTTCTAGGTCTAAATCTTTTGAAATTACATACTCGTTAATAGCTTCTACTAATAGTTTGATTTTCTTTTGGTTTACAAAGTCTTGTGGATTTCCAAAATAATTAGACGAGCGAGTTTTTACTTCAACAATCGCTAATATTTCATTTTTTTTGGCAATAATATCAACTTCAGCTTTTTTAAATCGCCAATTTCGTTCTAAAATTTGATATCCATTTTTTATAAGAAATTCTGCTGCCAATTTTTCCCCTTTTTCCCCTAATTCATTATGAGTAGCCATTTTTTATTTTAAGATGCTTTATAGCGTTATATTATTCGGAAAAGGTCACAGTAGATTTTTGTTTTCCAACTTTCATTTCAATTTCTCTGCCCAAGAAAATAGCTTTATTGGTATCATCATGTCCAGCGGGGAAACCAAATAAAATAGGAAAATCATATTCTTTAGTCGCTTCTAAAATAATTTCTTCAACCGTTTGCCCAAAAGGGTTAGAGTTCACTTTAATATTAGTCATATCTCCAATAATTAATCCGCTACACGCTTTAAAATATCCACTACGTTTTAAGGCATAAACCATTCTGTCAAGATGATATAAATATTCACCAACATCTTCAATAAACAATATTTTATTTTTTGTATCAATTGAAGAAACGGAACCTAATAAGCTTTGTAAAATAGAGAGATTCCCTCCAACTAATTGGCCTTTTGTTTCCCCTAGTTTATTATAATTTGACGTAGGAATTTTATACTTGATATTTTTTCCAAAAACTGCTTTTTTAAAGGTTTTAACAGTTTTAAGTCTCTCTTTTTTATCAACTTTCATATTAACAGGCATCATTGCGTGTAAAGTTTCAAAACCTAACGTATGAATATGACTGTGTAAAACTGTAATATCAGAATACCCAATAATCCATTTTGGATGTTTTTTGAATTCGGTGAAATCTAAATCATCAATAATTCTAACAGTACCATAACCGCCTCTTCCACACCAAATAGCTTTTATGTTTTTAGCGTCTAAAGCACTTTGAAAATCTTCAATACGTTCCTTTTCACTCCCTGAAAAGTGAAAATTACTTCCAAAGAGATGCTCTCCTAAAACAACATGTAACCCCCAACTTTCAACAAGTTTAATTGCTTGCTCAATAGGTTCCTTATTTTTTAAAATTCCTGCGGGTGCAACAATAGCAATAGTGTCACCTTGTTGCAAATAAGCTGGTTTTATAAGAGGTTTATAAGTTATAAGATTTTGAGAATGTGCAAATGAACTAAAAGCGAGACTTATAATTAAAAGTTTAAGTTTTATGAATTGATTTTTGTGTAACATACAGACTCTTTTTTGTAAAAATACTATTATTATGTAAAACCCTAATCTAAACGATGAAAGATTTCTTGAATAATTCAATACCTAAACAAATCTAAAAATCAACAATAATCCTTATTTTTGTGCTTTCTTAAATAAATTTTAATGAGCAATTCACAGAGATATACAATTACAGCAGCATTACCTTACACTAACGGTCCCGTTCATATTGGGCATTTAGCAGGTGTTTACGTGCCAGGTGATATTTACGCACGGTATTTACGCGCTACAGGAAATGATGTAATTTACATTTGTGGATCCGACGAACATGGGGTGCCAATTACCTTAAAAGCAAAGAAAGAAGGAATTACACCACAAGATGTTGTAGACAAATACCATGCGATTATTAAAAAATCGTTTCAAGATTTCGGAATTTCTTTTGATAATTATTCTAGAACAACTGCAAAAGTACATCACGATACAGCTTCAGAATTTTTTAAGAAATTATACGATGAAGGTAAATTTATTGAAGAAGCTAATGAGCAATTATACGATGCAGAAGCAAATCAGTTTTTAGCCGATCGATTTGTTGTTGGAACGTGCCCAAAATGTGGAAATGAAGAAAGTTATGGCGACCAGTGTGAAAGCTGTGGTACAAGTCATAATGCAACAGATTTAATCAATCCAAAATCGGCAATTACAGGAAATATTCCAACTACAAAAGTTACCAAACACTGGTATTTACCATTAGATAAATACGAAAAATGGCTTAGGGAATGGATTGTTGAAGGTCATAAAAACGATTGGAAAACAAATGTATTAGGTCAAGTTAAATCTTGGTTGGATGATGGTTTAAAACCGAGAGCTGTAACGCGTGATTTAGATTGGGGGATTCCTGTGCCAGTTGAAGGTGCTGAAGGAAAAGTGTTGTATGTTTGGTTTGATGCGCCTATTGGTTATATTTCATCAACTAAAGAATGGGCAGCGCGCGAAGGAAAAGACTGGGAACCTTATTGGAAAGATACAAACACTAAATTAATTCATTTTATAGGAAAAGATAATATTGTATTTCATTGTATTATTTTTCCAGCGATGTTAAAAGCTGAAGGAAGTTATATTTTACCTGAAAATGTACCTGCAAATGAATTTTTAAATTTAGAAGGAAATAAAATTTCAACCTCAAAAAATTGGGCAGTTTGGTTGCATGAATATTTAGAGGATTTTCCTGATAAACAGGATGTGTTGCGTTATGCGTTAACAGCAAATGCCCCTGAAACAAAAGACAATGATTTTACTTGGAAAGACTTTCAGGCGAGAAATAATAACGAATTGGTTGCTATTTTTGGAAATTTTATAAATAGGGTAGTCGTATTAACAAACAAATATTACAACGGAATTGTTCCAGCACCAAATCAGTTTTCTGATGTTGATAATGAAACCTTAGAAAAATTGCAAAAGTTTCCTTCAATTATAGCTAGTTCTATTGAGCGCTACCGATTTAGAGAAGCATCTCAAGAGCTACTAAATTTAGCGCGTTTAGGGAATAAATATTTGGCTGATGAAGAGCCTTGGAAAGTAATAAAAACGGATCCAGAACGTGTAGCAACTATTATGTACGTTGCATTGCAAATTGCTGCCGGATTAGCTGTAGTTTGCGAACCATTTTTACCATTTACTTCAACAAAATTAAAAGGAATTCTTTGCTTATCGGGCACTGAGCGGAGTCGAAGTGTCAATAATGAGAAAATGATTTCGACTCCGCTCAATCACCAATTAAAATGGAATTCTGTTGAAAATACTACTGAGCTTATAACACCAAATCACCAAATTGGTAAAGCTGAATTGTTATTTGCGAAAATTGAAGACCATGAAGTTCAAGCTCAAATAGATAAATTAGAAGCTACAAAATTAGCCAATGAAGCTGAGAATAAGATAATAGAGCCTCAAAAAGAAACCATTGAATTTGAGGATTTTACTAAGCTAGATATTCGTGTTGGTACTATTATTGAAGCTGTAAAAGTGCCTAAAACAAAAAAATTACTACAACTTAAAGTAGATGTAGGTATTGATACTAGAACTATAGTTTCAGGTATTGCTGAAAGTTTTAAACCAGAAGACATTATTGGGCAAAAAGTTACTGTTTTGGTAAATTTAGCGCCACGTAAATTGCGAGGTGTTGAAAGTCAAGGTATGATTTTAATGACCGATACACCAGATGGAAAATTAGCCTTTATTGAACCTGAAAATGATTCCATTGCTAATGGAGAAAGCGTAAATTGATACTTGAGGAGATCCTTCGGCTGCGCTCGGGATGACAGTTCCAATTGTCATTCCTGCGAAGGCAGGAATCTACAGCATTTTAATTGTTTGTTAGTCTTTTTTATATTTTGGTGTTCGTTTGTTTAAGTGATAAAGTTTGGGGTATTATTTAAAAGGTACGTATGGATTCCTGCCTTCGCAGGAATGACATTTCGCCAGCTGGCTTCTTCATTAAAAACAGCTACTAGCTGTTTTCTTAACATTCGATCCTGCTTAGGAATGACATAGTTGCTTTGCTCAGGATGACAAACTTAAAAAAAAGAATGCTTTATTAATGATAACTAACAAACTTCTTTTTATTGAATATTTGTTTTAAATCTTTGAATACTAACATTATATCGAAATGATTACTTTTGTCATTCCTGCGGAGGCAGGAATCTAACTAAAGCTATGAAAACAAATCACCAATATTTCGTTTATCTTTTAGCGAGTAAAATTAGGGGCACTTTGTATCTAGGTGTAACAAACGATTTACAAAGAAGAGTTTATGAACACAAAAAAGAAATTGTGAAAGGTTTTACTAAAAAATATGGTGTACATAAATTGGTTTATTTTGAAACCTTTCAAAGTGTAGACGAGGCTATTAAACGTGAAAAAAATATTAAGAAATGGAAAAGAGCTTGGAAAATTAAATTAATTGAAACTGACAATAATAATTGGGATGACTTAGCAGTTGATTGGTATGATGATATTTTGAATGAGTAGTATGGATTCCTGCTTTCGCAGGAATGACATAGTTGCTGCGCTCAGGATGACAGTTCCAATTGTTAATGAATTATAAGTAACTTTCTTTGTCATTCCTGCGTAGGCAGGAATCTATTGAATTATACTTATTTGTTATTCTTTTTATTATTTTGTTGTTCGTTTGTTTAAGCGATAAGTTTGGGGTATTACTTAAAGGGTACGTATGGAT
>Ga0075113_1000470_pt1 | contig 11481 bp, 15 predicted proteins | sample AntAceMetag02UKA_FD_69788 | JGI IMG/M metagenome (GOLD analysis project Ga0075113, IMG submission 69788) | Saline lake microbial communities from Ace Lake, Antarctica - Antarctic Ace Lake Metagenome 02UKA | ecosystem: Environmental > Aquatic > Non-marine Saline and Alkaline > Saline | place...
CTGTTTGTAATAAATAAGTTCTTCATTTATTTTATTCCTCCTATTATTATTGTGCAACCCGTTTTGTTAACGGGTTACAACGTATGTTAACCTAGCGTTTCGCTATATCTGTTTGTTTAATATATTTCTAATTCAGTAAGTTATACTTACGATGCAACTGTGTTGAATACTTGTTTAACGAATGAAATACCACGCATTAATTTCATGTCGTGTTTCATAATAGCTCTATAAACTGTAAAGTCATTAGTAAATGCATTAATTACTTTACCGTCTTCATCAGTAAATGTAGTACTTCCGTCCATAGCTAATTCTACTTTGAACTCTTCACCAATCAACATATCGCTCCATTTCCCGAAGAAAATATCTGTTGTTGAACTAGATGTTCTAACTTGGTTCGAAATTAAAACTTTGTAACCTAACATTGTTCCTTTGTCAGTTAATTCTCTGTTAATAAGTCCTTCCCCTGCGTCTCTTTCGTCTGAAAGGTTTTTCCAAGAGTCCCAACCCATTACCCAACCAATACTTGCGTCAGCTAAGTTAATATTTTTAAGTCCTAATAAAGTTACGATTGCAACTAATTTAGTTCTTGTTGGTGCATTTGCATAAGCATCTGGTACTTGAATGTCGGGTGTATTTGCTATACCTAGAGGTGCATCTTCTCCACCAGTTCCGTATAAACAAGCGTAATCCATAGCTTGTGCCATTGTTTCTAACATATTATCTAAAACAATTCTATCTGCGTAATAAGAGTTAGTTCTTAAAATATCGTTTGACATTGCTGTTAAACTCATTAATTTTTTAGAACTTAATCTAACTCTACCTAATTTGATGTTACTAAATGCTGCAGCTCCACCTTCAGGAATATATTGTGCAGTTAATCCACCGATTAATTTATTAATACTAATATTACCTTTTTCCATAGGAATTACAACTGCTCCCATTTCTTTAACAATAGTTCTGTTATAAAGTAAGTCAATAAATTCGTCTGAATAGATTTCAGGAATTAATAATCCACCGTCATTTTCTTCCATTAATGCTTTATCCATTTTTGCTAAGAATGCTGTATCTTTTGCATATCCTTTTTTCAAGAAGTCTGCTTGGAATTTTGCAGGGTTTGATGAAGCTTTCATATTACCAGAAAGAATTTCTCTTTGTGTGTATAAAATAGCTTTTGCTAAACGTGCAAACATAATTCCAGGTTCGTCGCTTTTATTGTGACGATTTGGTGTTTCTTTTTGTGGGGCAGAAAGCAAAGTACTGTAATTCTTACCAACTAATACTTTGTCTATTGCAGATTGTACAAGTTCTTCCACTTTTGCCATAATTTCTTTTTCCATTTATAAAGTCCTCCTATATTGTACATAACTTTTTATTTTTGTTCTGTAAGTCCTAAATATTTTGCAATTTCTTCAGTTATTTGTTCTTTTGTTTTTTGAAGTGGCTCATCTTCATCAACGGGTGGTACTATAACTTCAACAGCTTTAGCGGCTGTATTAGTTTTAACTTGTTCTTTTAATACGTTTATTTCTTTTTCTAAACCTTTTACTACAACTAACAATTCCGTAACAGATTTTTTAAACTCTATTTCGTCGTTAATTGCTTTTGCTTCGATTTCATCTGCTAAACGTTTTGTTTCTGCTACTTCTGTAGCCAATCTTACAGCTTCAACTTCTGTTGCTTCATCTTCTAAGCGTTTGGCTTCTTTTGCTTCATCTAAAGTTTTTTGTTCATCTGCTAAACGTTTTTCTTCAGCTAATCTTTCGTCTTCTACTTTTTTAGCTTTAGTAGCTTCTAATTCTTTAGCTTTCTTTTCTTCTTCAGTCATCTCGTCTACCTCCTTATCAATTCTTTTTAACATTCCCATACTCTTCATATGTTCTTGGTCTTCTTTGTTAAAAAGTCCTTTTGAAACACCTAACATAAGTGCTTCTGGATTTGCTGGTACAGTAACGGCTGATAACTCAAGTAATTCGTTTTTCAAAAACACAAAAGCACCGTTCTCACCTTTGTCTTCGTCATATTCCCATTCTTTAATCATAAATCCAACACTAGTTGCATTTAAGAAACCACTTTTAAATAATCTGTATACAGTGGCAGCGAAAGGATACTCGTCGACAGCAAACTTAATTTTAAACTCTAATCTTTTTAATTTCTTGTTAACTTTTACAACTAAAGCTTTACCTATTGGTAAACCTCCGTGGTCGTGTCCCCACAAAAATACTGGGTTCTTTTCATAGTTGTCAAGTTCCCAACCATTAGCCATAATAATATCTCCATCTCTATCAATAGCTTCGGAACTACCAACAATATCTAATGTGTATTCTTCGTTTGGGTCTGTACTAGCCTTAACGTCCATAACATAATTTTTGTCTTTAAGTTCCTTGTAAGTTTTTGGAGTTTTACTCATCGTCTTTACCTCCTTCATCCCCACTGTTATCAGTTACCTCTGGTTCTTTAGGTAACTGGTCTTCTAGTGGTTTTTTTATGTTTATCGGGGTTCTATTTGCTGGTATAAAGATTAAATCGTTATACTCAACTCCTATTTCCGGTAAATCCTGTCTTAATAATTTACTAATACCATTACGGTATTCCTTTAAAGTTATTTTTCCACCATCAAAGGCTTTTTCTAATACAGATAATTGAAACTCGTCGTTGTCTTCTTCTTTTCTAATAAAAACAAATCTAAGACTTTCTGAGTTTTCATATTGTCTTAACAGTTGCCACGTAATTGCTTCTTCAAACTCAATAAACATTGGGTTTAAAACTTCGTTACGATAAATATCTCTAGCAGCAATAACTGTTGCTTTGTTACTATTTTCAACATTACCCATTATTTCTGGTGGTATTCCAAAGTGTTGCATTACTAGGTCTCTATAAAATCTACGTGATTCTACAAAGTCCATTTCTCTGTTGGTACTATTTAGTACGTGTACTTTAGCGTCCCAATTAAGAAATGCAGCCTTACTTGAATTAATCCAACCACCGAACTTTTGAAACCAACTACGTTCGGCCTTTCTAATTTCTTCGTCGTCTGCTTCATCTGGTGCAGTAATTATAATATTTGGTTTAGCATCGTTAAAGAAAAATCTTTTAGCGAACTTAGCCATATATTCATCTGTTTCTATTTCGTCTCCTAAAGGTTCAACACGTCCAATACCTCTTCCCAATGGGTTAACTGGATTTGGATTTTTACGATAAAACATATCTTTTTTATCTACGTTTATTTTACTTCCTCTAGGTATAAGTATTTCGTACCCCTTACCATCTGATAGTATTGTTACCCAACTAGGGGGAACAAACCACATAAACTTTGGAGTTTTATCTAGGTTTCTTTCTATAACACCAAACGCTTCACCTTTTATTAGGTAATGTACTTGTGCTAAATAAAGACTTGATGTCCCTGTTATATTAAACTCTGGGTTAGGTTGGTATAAAAACTTTAACAAATCGTGGTCTTTTATTTCTTTTTCCACACCGTTAGCTTGAGTTTTAATTACCTTACCACGAGTTGTTGCAATATCTGTAGCCATTTTAGCTACTGGACTTAACCTAGGACTTTCGTTAAACGCATTTAGCCATTCTGTAGTATCTCTACTAGGTGGGTCTTGTCTTGTATTAACAAAAACATTACCGAACCCTTTTCTACCAATAGAACCAGCTTTAATTGCTACTTTTGTAAATTGTTCTAATAGTCCCATTTTATCCTCCTTCTAGAAGATTCTCATTTTCTTTCTTTTATTTGCTACGTCAACATATATACGTCTTAGTCCAGTTGATAAGGAATCGGAAAAGTCATCGTGTGGTACATACGGAAACTTAGCTAACTCTGTTTCACAATCTGGCCACCAAGCATATTTTTGTGCTCGTGCTGTAGAGCTAATATCTGGAACTAAGAAGTTACCTGCTTCCATAAATGGAGTAACAGACGTCATTCTAGTTACTTTGTCCTCTACTGGTGTCGTAGGTATAATTCCAGGAATTGTCATATCTAGTACTTGCATAATGGCAGGTCCGTTGGCTTTATCCTCAATAATTATTTCAATAGGTAATGGAGTGTTATTTTTGTCTAAAATAAACTTCCACTTTTCTTTCATATCTCTTACTGCGTCTAATGTTTTGATAAAACCTATTTGTTCCTCAAATACATCGATTAGATACGTTGTTGTACCATCTGTTAATAAAACACTACAAGCAACATTATCGTTTCCTATTTTTTCTTTGTAATTCATGTCCCAAGCCTGTACTATTTTATAAGCATTTTTTCTACGTTTCATTATTTCGTCATTATATATAGGTAAACGTTTCCACTTTCTAAACCACTCTGGATTAATTAAGTTTCCTCCAGGAGGTGTAGGGTCTTGTAAAAACTGTGAAGTATAAGTTCTAGCCCCTTGCTCTTTTTTTGTTTGAATAATCCAAGACAAAGGCATTCTGTTTGGCCACAGTACATCTCCAGTTTTAAATGTCCAAGTTTTATCTGTAATAGGACCTGTATAATGTCTGTCATAATCTGTTTCTGCTGGTAAAGTTATTAACTTATAAAAATCATAGTTATCTTTTATGTACCCACTAACATCATTATAGTGTAATCTTTGCTGTATATTTACAATAACTCCTTTTAAGAAGTCATTTAAACGTGTAGGTAATGTTTGAGTTAAGAAGGCAATTGCTCTCTTTCTATCGGCTTCTGATTCTGCTTGCTTTGGATTTTGAATATCATCGAGCATTACTATGTCCCCACCTTTTCCGGTAAGTGTTCCTCCTACTGATGTGGCAAACATACTTCCTTGTCGTGTGTTCTCGAAGTAGGTCTTTGTGTTCTGTTCGTCCTTTAATTTAACGATATTTCCCCAATTTTCTATATACCATTGACTCTGTATAATTTCACGTCTTTTCTGGTTCAAATCCATTGATAAATCGTTAGAATAAGAAACAGTAATAAACTTTTTACTAGGGTTATGTATCCAAACCCAGCACGGGAAAAAGACATTCATAAATAGAGATTTCATTGTACGGGGTGGTATATTAATATTTAATCGGTTTTTAAATACATTGTCCGACAGGTGTTTAACATACTCTTCCGATAAACCAATTTTAGTACCAACGTCGTCGATTACTAATAAAAGTAGTTCCTCTTCTAAATAGTGTAAATGCCAATTATCTTTAAATTCAATTCCAGGCTCAATTATCTTCCAAGCCATCTTTGTAAAATCTAATAAACTTTTTTCCGCGATAAGTTTATTTATAAGGGCTAAACCCTCTTTACTACCTATTAATTCTTTGTTATTCAATTTCTTTTACCACTATATCTTCCTTCTTTTTAAGTTCTATTAAACCTTTTAGGTCATCAACACTTAATTGTTCCAATGCTTCAATATTCGCACCAGATAGTTTTGTAGTTTGCACGGTATCTACTTTGTTTTTCCAATTCTTAGGTCTAATGTTTGTTAAAGCAAACTTAGATGCTGATATACTAGGTCTAGCTACTTTCTTAACAGCTACAACATCTCCAGCTTTAGAAAGTGTTTCTTCATAGTAGTCATAACCTACGGCCTCTCTAAATAAAGCAGTTTCTAATGAATCAGCTAATAAGTCAGTTCCCATTTCAAATGCTTTTCTAAATTCTGGGTACTCTTTTCTATATTTAAAAAATAATCCTGGAGAAACATCTAATATCTTACAAATGGTTGATATACCCTTACCATCTGTTCTCCACTTAATAATATTTTCTAAGTATGGTCTTATTTTTCTTTTATAGACTAAAGCCATTGTTTCCTCTACTTCAGCAACGTCTACATCTATAACAATGACATCGTTTGTCTCAGGGTCGTTTACAGTTCTTTGGTATACTTTAGCCATTGAAACATCCTCCTTCATTTTTTCTCACACATACAACTTTATTACTAATGATATTATACCACAAATAAATCATTATGTAAAGAGTGAATTTTAATTCTTTTGTATTTTACACTTATATCCTGTTTTTAATTAAGTACTTTATATGTTTTAAGTAATATATATATTATAGGTAACCCTACGGTGGATACCCCTCCACCCTACGGTGGATACCCCCCCCTTATCTGTGTATCACACAATACTATTAATTAAAAGATATTCTAGTGTTAGTTGAAATAGTCTAATTAACCTCTTTACAAACCAATTGATTTGTGGTAAACTGTATACAGTAAATAACAGGTGGTGGTTAGTGTGGATATTATAGAAGAGTTTTTACGGGAAGACCTTAAACAGTTACAGGAACAACCATATGAAGATAAATTAGAAAGAACAAAAATGAAAGTTAAAGACTTTATAGATAGTGTAGGATTAGACAAGGCTAGTTTAATGTTTAGTGGTGGTAAAGACAGTACGGTACTTTTACACATAGTAAGAAATATGTATCCTAGTATTAGAGTAGTTTTTGCAAACACGGGTATAGAGTTTCCAGAAGTTACAAAGTTTGTAAAAGAAACTCCTAATGTAGAAGTAGTAAGAACTCCTTATAAACAGATAGATATTTATGAAAGAGTAGGTTATCCTGTCGTTAGTAAAGAGGTTAGCAAAAGAATTAGGGACGGTCGCCGTTCATCTAATAAAAGAGTATTAGACGCTATTTTAGGATTAAGAGGAGATTTACAAAAATTAAATAAACATTACTTACATTTTTTAGATACAGACTTTGTGTCGTATCAGGTTAGTAATAGTTGTTGTTATTATTTTAAGAAAAAACCACTTAAAGCTAATAAAAATATTTTTGTAGGAACTAGAACAGAAGAGAGTTTATTACGTACAAAGACTTGGATGCGTTATGGTTGTAACCATTTCGGCGTAACTAAAAACTCAAGTGCTCCGTTGTCGACTTGGTTAGAAGTGGATATACATAAGTATATTAAGGACAATAACGTAGCCATTAGTACCATTTATACAGAGAAGGGTGCTTTAAGAACAGGTTGTTATAACTGTCCTTATGGTATGAATAAGGAAGAAACCTTAATTAACAACAACTTATTAGATGAAAACAGGTATGAAAAACTCATTAAGTTTCACCCTAAACTTTATGATTATAGTATGGACATAGTTGGTATGAGACAAGTTCTATTAGATTCCGGAGTTAGAATTAGAAAAGACAAAGAATATATGAAACAGTTTTTTATACGAGCTAAAGAAATAGATAACTGGTATAGAAACTACGACACTAATATGAACAAAATACTAGATAGTATAGCTTTAAGGGGTGTGGTTTACTCTACAGAAGAAAGGCAACTAATACTAGATAATAATAGACTAACAGAAAAAAGTTTACGTAGTATTATTCAATTTAACAAAAAGACAGGTGAGCAGATGGGAACATTTAAAACTATAAAGGAAGCAGAAAGAAAAACGGGTGTAGATTATAGTAATATTGATAAAGCGTGTAGAGGTAAGCTAAAATCAGCTGGGGGTTACGTTTGGAAGTTTTCTACCGACGTAGAAGAGAATATTGATTCTAGCAGTCCACTGTACTAACAAAAAGTGTAATACACTTTTAAATGTAGGTAATATTAGTAATACTTCTACCCTTATATTTGAAAACAATATAAACTCCGTTACCTGTCCTGAATGCGGAGAAGTTGTTGTAATAAAGATTTCAATATCTAAAACACAGGAGGAAGATAAAGATGAATGAAAAAGTAAACATCGAAGTAAGTAAAAAAGTAACGGTTGGTTATAACATTCGTTACCTAGACAAAGAAGGAGTTACGCGCTACAAATATGTTAGACTAAGAGATTGGAAAGCTTACGTAGAGGAAATACATAAAAATAAAGATAAAAAATTTGTTAGTGCCACTCCCAAGGAGGGAACAAGAAGATGAAACGTAACTTAGGATTTAAACATTTATTTTTTAAAGTGGTAATGTGTTGGACATACAAACGCTCTAGAGATAAAGAAAAAAGAATTGTACACAATAACGATTTAGATTTAGTTAGACTAGCCCATTATGCTAAAGTGAAAAAAGCTAAATGGACATTTGTAAATGATGGTATGCGTGGTTTACTTAATTACATTATGCCACCAGTATTATCACTAATTACAGAAGAAGGAGATTGCGACGATTATGCAAGCTGTATTGTTGGGCGCTATGAAGTGCCGACGCAAGCCTTTCTATTAACGTATTTTCCGAAAAATCTTTCTAGAGCCCACACAGTAGCTCTTGTTGTTACAGATAATGGAATACATACGTATAATTGGGGTAGAAGTTACTTCTTTAGTACATTGGAAGAATTATTAGTACATTATGAAAAATATGCCGACAGTCCCATTATATCCTATCACATAGCACAATGGAACGAAAAGAAGTTCCAGTACCAAGTGGCTAAACTAAAATAAATGGCTAGAACAGAGTTTATATACGATTCGAAGTTCGAAGACCTACAAGAGAAACTAAGAGAAGAAATTGTAGAGTTTGTTAAGGACTGGGGAATTATGGGTGAGGATGTATCGGACGCAGTTGATTACTTTATTAAAAGAATAAACAATGAAGGACTAGAAGGATAGGGGGAATTAAGTTGAAAAATAATGTAACGCCAATAACAGAAGAGAATTTAATGATAGCACTAAAAATAGAAATGTTACAAAAGGATTTAGAAATATTAGAACTAAAGAAACAATATAGGATTTATACACTTCCTAAAGATAATAAATTACAAAGTAAGTTAACTGCTTTAACGGGAGCTTATAACAACGTAAAGGAAGGGAAAATGTTACGTCATTTATTGAGTGTAAATACAGAAAAAAAATCAGACAGTGTATTAGAGGGACTTATTTCTAAATATGGCTATGATTTATTTTACAATACCATATTAGCAATATTAAGTGTTTTGATGAATGAGTGTGGTAAAGAAGTAGAAGACGAAAGCGTAGTTAAAAAGTAAATGAAATTGGGTTACTTACAGTATTTAGTACAAACTGACACAAGACAAAACATTTACTTTATATTCGTGGCCGATTTACCGATGGACATACAATTACCTTTGTTAAGGGGTTGTGAATCGACTACAGAGGACTTAATAGAGTTATTTGAAGGGTTTATGTACAGAAATGTCGATAAAAACAGAAGATATCTAGTAAAAAGTCTTTTCACACAATTTCACATAATAACACAAACAGGAGATTATACAGTAGTATTAAATAAAAAATTAGAGGCTGACGACACTTTAGCCGTTGGCGTAGATTTGAGGGAAGATTAAATGAAAGCTAAGTTTAAAATAGGGGATACAATAAGAAACGTACATAAGCTTTGTAACGACGTAGGAGTTATTAGTAACATATCAATTATCTATGATGTAAAAGTTCCTCTAGGTGGAGGAAGAACAAAAAGCGACTATTGGAAAGAAGCAGTATGTATTGACGTACAAGAAGAAATGACAATAGAAGAAATATGCGTAGAACTAGGTAGAAAAGTTAGAGTAGTGGAAAGACATAGTTCTTGTACTAAAGATGCTACCTACAATGACCCAAGTAAGTACGACGATATCTTAACGGGTACTTTACATAGGGGTATGAATTGTTTCACAACCCAGTAAGGAGGGATTAGATGAATAGTAACTTCAGATTAATGTATGATATAGGCAAAAAGGTAAGTACGGCCTATGAGGACTACTTTATGGTCCTTAGTGCTATTACAGAAAAAGAAACAGCAGATTTCGCAACATACCTTATAAAAAACGAAATAGTGCCTATACACCCACTTTACAATTTAGATTACATACCATATTGCAACTTCGACGTTTGGCAAGCCGGACTTACATTGGCAGTACTTATGGATATGAAAGACGTTAACAACTCTAATACTTGGGTATATTATACACACATAGTTACCTTAGAGAGCCTTAACGCTTGGTTAGACAGTGAACCCACTTAACGGTGGGTTTTTTACTTCTAAAAATATTTCGCCCAGTTACAGAGAGAATTACGAGGGTATTTGGAGAGTAGAATTTTTTTGGAATTTTAGAAACCCGATTTTACTTTTATCAGGATTCCCTTTTTTCCATTTGTGAGCTCTTGAGTGTGTACCACAAAGGTCCACAAATACCACAATGTAGTACAGAGGGTAAACAAAAGACCCAAGGGAATTGGAAATAAGTATTTGAAGGAATTTGAGATGAAAAATTAGATTATATGTGTTTGTTCTAGATGGGAGTCAGTATTATTACCAAAAAAGGTAACCTTTAATAATTTAAAATAATAATAAATAATATATAATAATAAGTACCCCACTTTACACCAAGTTATTATTTTAATTATTTTATATTATTATTTGTACACTGGTAAAAAATTATATTAAATAATATTAAATAATAAATAATAATATATAATAATTTGTTACTGTATTTTACCAAACCCACACCCCACAAAATACCACAATAATTAAAATAATATAAAATAATATAAAATAATACATACACAAAAAAAGGTTTATTTTAATGTAAACGTTTACATTGGTATTTTTACCCCTTATTTGTAGTACTTTATAATTAAGGTGTACAGTATTTTTACTGTACAATACCCTTATTTGTAACACTATTTATAATAATAAAAAATAATAAAAAATAATAGGTTTTAAATGGTTAAGTGTGTATTTTACACACCCCAGGAAGCCCGTAGGTTGGGTGTGTTATACTATTTACGTAACCACCGTTTTATGTTTTATATGGTTATATTGGTATTTGTAAATTACATAAGTGGTATACACTACACTACACAAAATAAAGTGTTTAAAATTATTAGTTATTTATACATAACTTAAAACAAGGTTGTTAAAAGGTAAAACTACAACGTTTAAATACAGTATACTGTAATATAGTACAGTAAAAATTATATAGTTATATTTACACTAAAAAATACAAAGTTTATAACTTTACTAGGTAAACCCCTTTAACGGTTGTTAAAGGTAAATACAATAAGTATTATAAACCCTTACAACCACATTTTAACAAAATACATAGTATTAATACCTTTACTATTAAAACGGTATTAAAATAAAAATTAAAGGGGTTTTAAATTATGGGTACAATAAATAAAAATACAGTTAAAACAATTAACAAAATTAACAAAATAAACCCAGTTGTGGTAAAAGTAAACGTAAATATGGTAAAACCACAAATTACATTTATAAAACGTGTTATTAGTAAACATTTAATTACTAATAAATTAAACCACGTTAACAACACTAAAACAAAACCACAAAGTATTACTTTAAACGTAACACAAAGTAATACTTTACAAACCTTAATAAAAACAACTATTAAGGGGTTAGTTACTAACCCAAACTATTTACACACTACTGTACCACAAATACAGTATATTACAAACCATTTAAACACACACACAGTAAAATACTTACAAGTAAAATAAAAACGGTTAAAACGGTAACAACCTACAAATTAAATAACCTAAAATAGGTTATTTTTTTTTACCAATTTTTACCCATTACAAAAAATAAA
>Ga0075113_1000471_pt1 | contig 11432 bp, 12 predicted proteins | sample AntAceMetag02UKA_FD_69788 | JGI IMG/M metagenome (GOLD analysis project Ga0075113, IMG submission 69788) | Saline lake microbial communities from Ace Lake, Antarctica - Antarctic Ace Lake Metagenome 02UKA | ecosystem: Environmental > Aquatic > Non-marine Saline and Alkaline > Saline | place...
AGGACGAGCACCACGAGACTGTTTGGGCTTGCTAGTTACACATATATGAAGCCCCACTTTTTCGCGTAGCGAAAAACTCGTCCGAAGGGCGAGCCTTTAGGGTGGGGAGCACGTCACTTTAGTAAATTTAGAAACTCTGGCATTTGAGGCAATGGAAATTGGAGATATTGAAAAAGCTAATGTATTTGTTACGGGTGAGCAATATCATGAGTATAAGCAGGAACTCGCAGGTCTTTATGGTCAGTGGGGGATTGAAGAGTTAAGGATTGCTGAGGAATTCAGACAGAGAATTCTTGATAATTCTCGGAATGTTGAGTTTTATAATTTATGGTTGGGAATTCTTTTTATTCTTATTTCGATAATAATTCCAATTTTAATTACTAGATCTATCTCTGGATCAATATCAAAACTTAAGTTTGCAACTAAACAAATTGAGAAAAAGAATTTTAAGGTTAGAGTTGATGTTAAGACTGGGGATGAGCTGGAAGAACTTGGTAAATCTTTTAACGAGACTGCGAGAGTTTTGGAGGATATGGACAAGGAGCATAAGCAGTTGGAGAAAGCTAAGACTGAGTTTTTATCGATTACTTCTCATGAGCTTAGGAGCCCTATGACTCCGATGCAGGCGCAATTGCAGATGTTGGCGGGGGAGTATTATGGGAAATTGAATGTTAAGCAGAAGAATTCATTAGAGATTGTTGCTAGGAATACGAAGAGGTTGGATAGTATTATCGTTGATTTTTTGGAGATTAGTCGGATTGAAGCGGCGAGGTTGAAGTTTAGGTTTGCTAAAGGGGATCCCACGAAGAGTGTTCTTAATATTGCTAATGAGATGGTTGGGCTTATGCCGGAGAAGAAGATTAAGATTACTACTAAGATTGGAAAGTTGCCTGTTATTGAGTACGATTCAGATAGGCTTGGTCAGGTTCTTAGGAATTTGGCGAATAATGCTATTAAGTTTTCGAAACCTAGAGATAAGGTTAGTATTGCTGCGAGTTTGAAAGGAAATTTTATTTTATTCTCTGTTACGGATCAGGGAATTGGAATTAGTGCTGAGGATCAGATAAGATTATTCGAGCCGTTCTTTCAGGCTGAGCAGACTATTTATCGGGAGCATCAGGGAACTGGTTTGGGTTTGGCGATTGTTCGGGGAATAGTTGAGAGTCAAAATGGGAAGGTTTGGATCGAGTCTAAGAAGGATGTTGGGACTACTTTTTATTTTACTCTGCCATTAAAACCGGTTAGAGAGATTAAGCCGATTAAGTTATTGTTTTCAGAGAAGGAGGGAATTGACAATAAGATTAAGAATATTTTTAGTGAAGTTCTCGGGCCTATAGGCGCACAGGAGTTTACGAAGCTTAAGGAGGAGAAATATTTGAATAAGAAGAGTTTGATTTCGTATATTGGTAATTTGGTTAAGAAAGGTATTTTGAATAAAGAGAATGGTGAAGTTTTTAAATCTAAGATACTTAATTTGTTTGGAGAGAAAGTGGTTAAAGAAAAAGGTATTGAAAAAAATGTTGATAGTTTTTTCGGGAGAGGCGAAAAATGAATAGGAAATTATTAACAGTGGGTATCGTGTCGTTTTATTTGATTGTAGCCTTGGCTATAATGGGTATTATTAATGGGTTTGATGGCGCGAAGTGGTTTGATGGCGGGTTTGATTTGATTTACGGAGTTCTTTTAATTTATCTTTCGGTGTTGTTGTTTTATTCTTATAAGAAAAGTAATGATAAAAATATATTTTATATTGTAGTTGGATTTGGTGCTGTTGTGTTGGATAGAGTGTTGCAGATTTTTTTACAAGAGATTCATTTGAGGGCTAATTATGAATTAGCTATTTTGCCTTGGAGTTGGGCGGTTTCAGATTTGTTTATGATAGTTGGTTTTTTGTTTGTTGTTTGGGGATTGAGAGGTGTAGTAAATGATTAGTTACGATTTTTGGTTGGCAATGTTAATTGTTTGGGCTGGTTCTTTGGTTTTAATTTTTACGGCGATTAAGTTTATTATGAGGTCTGAGCTGAGGTATAGGATAGTTGGATTTGGTTTGATTTCTATTTCTATTGCTTTGTTTCTTAACGGTTTGTTTTATTTGTTTTATTTGTTTACTGGAATCTATTGGGTTTTTGTAGAAATTTTTCATATTATAGGAATTATTTTGATTACTATGGGAATACTTAGTTCTTCTGATGAAGGTGGGACTGGGGATAAAAGGAAGGTGAAGGAATGAAATTAATACCGCAGTTGAAGCGAGAGCATGTTGAGATTATGCGTTCATTTAGTTCGATAAAAGATGGTGTTATGAGTGGGAAAGTTGGAGATGCTGATTTGATTAATGGACTTAGAGAGTTGAAAAATATTCTTGTTGCTCATTTGGATTTGGAAGATAAGATGTTGTATCCGGCTTTGGCTAAGAGTGAGGTTGTTGAGGCTAAGGATCTTGGTCGGAAGTATTCTGTTGAGATGTTGGGGATTTCTAAGGTTGCTCTGGCTTTTTTTGGTAAGTATATGAATGAGAGTATTGGAGACTTGTTGAAGAGTGCAGAGTTTAGGAAAGAGCTTGATGGAGTTATCTCAGCGGTTACGAAAAGGGTTGAGGCAGAGGAAATGATTCTTTATCCGGCTTATGAGAAATGTTGTGAGGTGAGTATATGAAATTGTCAACAATATTAGTTTTGTCATTTATTCTTATTGGGATAGTTGGAAGCGTTGGTGGAACATATTATTATTATACACAATCAAATGAATTAATAGAAAATCAAATTATTAATAATCTAGAATCAACTGCGCAACACCTTGAAATTTTTATTAATGAGATGTTAGAAGAACAGGGAGAAAAATTAGGAATAGCTGCTACTCAATCAGAACTATCTATTGATGAGTTAAAAGCAATAAGGGATTTGCAGGAAGAATTTTATGAGGTTTTTGTTTTGGATTCTGATGGTATAATAATTACTAGTTCTGATGAATCAAAGATAGGATTAGATAGATCAAATGATGCGTATTTTGTAAATGCAAGAACCAAAGCTTATATCAAACCTTCTTATTTTTCAGAAGATACTCAAAGAAATGCTATTGCCATTGCAACACCTTTTAATGGAGGAGTTTTGGTTGCGAGAATTGAGTTAGAAGCTTTTAATGAACTTGTTTCTGATAGAACTGGTCTTGGTGAAACTGGAGAGGCGTTATTGGGTTATGAAGATAGAGAAGGTCTTGTTGTGTTTTTTACCGAAAGGAGATTTGAAGATTTAAGAACGAAAGAAGAAAGAATTCAGGATATTCTACCTATTGAGATTGCATTAGAAGGAAAAGAGGAGGTTGTTTTTGGGACATATGATTATAGGGGTGTTGAGGTAATTGCGGTAACAAGATATATTGATTCTATACATATTGGGATGGTTGTTAAGATTGATGAAGCGGAAGCATTAGGTGTTGTAAGAAGTGAGTTAATTAGAATTGCGATTGTTACTATGTTTGTATTTGTTTTTGCATTTTCTCTTGTTGGATTTGTTATTGCTAGATTGATATCAAAACCAATTCGTAAATTAACTTCGGATGTCGATGAGATTACTAAAGGTAAACTGGATGTTCAGTTGGATAAAAGTAGTATTTTTGAGGTTCAGAAGTTGACGGATTCTTTGAATAGGATTTTGGCTTCGTTGAAGTTGGCTATTTTGAAGACGGGAGTGAGTGGTTCAGAGTTGGGACTTGGTGAGGCTGTTGAGGCTAAGGAGAGAGCTGAGGAATATGCAGAAATGATTATTAAGACTATGGGAGATGGTTTATTAATTGTTAATCAAAAAGGGGATTTAATTGATGTAAATCCTGCAGTGTTATCTATGTTAGGTTATGAGACTAAAGAAGAGCTTATGAAGAAAAATAAAAGTTCATTAGATATTATTATTCCTGCTGAAAATAAAAAAGTTACTCAGGGACTTCAAAATACTTTTGAAAAAGGTTCTGATCAAGCGATTTATCATGTTCTTAGAAAAGATGGTTCTCAGATGATTGTGGATCTTATTGCTAAGTCTGCTAAGGATAAAAAAGGGAATATTATTGCTATTGTTACTGTTAGGGATGTTACTGGGAAAAAGAAGGCAGAAGGAAAATCAAGTTTTTTGAGCTCTGTTGTTGCAAATATTTCTGATTCGATTGTGGTAACGGATACTAATTTTAAAATTAATTATATGAATAAGGCTTCCGAAGAACTCTTTGGTTATAAGTTTGAAGAATTGAAGGGGAAGTCCCCAGATATTTTTAATGCTGCGCCTTTGGCTAAAAAGATTCAGGACGATTTATATAAAGCTGTTTCTTCTGGAGAAACTTATCTTAATGAAAGTTTAAACAAACGAAAAGACGGCTCTACTTTTATTTGTCAGTATAAAGTTATGTCTCTGAAAAACAAAGAAGGAAAAATTTATGGTTATGTTTCTTTGCAGAGAGATGTGACTGAAAAGAAGAAAGCTGAAAATGCATTAAAAATAAATGAAGAGCGATATAAAAAAGCTCAGGAGATGGGTCATGTAGGAAACTGGGAGTATAATCCTGTGACAACTGAATTCTGGACTTCGGATGAAGGAAAAGTGATTTATGGATTCAAATCGTCAGATGCTAGCCTTAGTACTGAGAAAGTAGAGAAATGTATTCCAGAAAGAAAACGGGTGCATCAGGCGCTAGTAGATCTTCTTGATAGTAATAAGAAATATGATTTAGAATTTGATATCATTAGCCATGATGAGGGTGTTCGAAAAACTATTCATTCAATTGCTGAATTAGAGCGGGATAAAAAAGGTAAACCATTGATGGTGACTGGTGTTATTGAGGATATTACCGAGAAAAAGAAAGTAGAAAAAGAATTGAGAAAAATTGCAGATATTGATAATGCTATTGTTGTTTTTATAGATAAAGAAGGAATTGTTTCTTTAATCAATAAAAAGGGTGCGAAAATATTGGGATATAAAAACGAAGGGGATATTCTTGGTAAGAATTGGTTTGATAATTTTTTGCCAAAAAATATAAGAGAAAAAGTTAAGGCTCTTTCGAATAAGATGCTTTCAGGAAAAATGGAAGTTAATGAAAATTTTGAAAATCCGGTTTTGACAAAGAAAGGTGAAGAAGTAATGATTGAGTGGCATGGCGAAGTTATAAAAGATTCAAAGGGGAAGGTTTTGGGGCATTTAACTGCGGGGAAAGTTAAGGGTGTTTCTGTAAAAAAATCTGTAATTAAGAAGATGGTTTCTAGAGTTAAAAAATCAGTAGTAAAGAAGAAGGTGATTAAAAAATAATGGTGTTTATGGAATGGAGTGAGGAGTTGAGTGTTGGTGTGGCTATTATTGATGAGCAGCATAAAAAGCTTCTTGATATTGTTAATATGGCTCATGAGAGTGATTTAAATAAGGACAAGGAAGATGGTGAGAAAGTTTTTGCTGAGTTGATTGAGTTTGCTAGGGTGCATTTTACTACTGAAGAAGATTTTTTTAAGAAGTGTAAATATTCTGGTGCTGGAGAGCATATCGCGGAACATGTTTCTTTGATAGAGAAGCTTCTTATGTTTAAGGATAAGTTTGATAAAGGAGAGTGTGATTGCCATGAGTTTCTAGAGTTTCTTAAGGTGTGGTTGGAAGATCATCTTAAGGTGATGGATCATAAGTATGTGGGAAGTTTTCATGCGTGTGGTTTGAAGTGATTTGTTGAGTGTTTATGAGATGTCGGGAATATTTAGATGAAAGGCTACTTGGAATATTTAATAAAAAAGAGTTTTATCAATTGGGAAGTAAATGGAGAAATAAAAGAGATGAAGGAACTTGAAAGTGTTTTTGGATTGGATTAGTAGTTATCTTTCACAAGATTTAAATAGCTTTTTGATAATTTAATGAAATGAATCAAGAAATAAAAAAACTTAATGAGAAAGCGGAGGGATATTCCAAGGTGTTAGAGAAAATAGAAAAAGAGATTTCAAAAGTTATTGTTGGACAAGATGAAATAATAAAAAAGTTTTTGATTGGTTTAGTTGCTAATGGACATGTTTTGATTGAAGGCGTTCCTGGACTTGCGAAAACATTAATTGTAAAAACACTTTCAGATAGTATTAATTCTAATTTTGTGAGGTTGCAATTTACTCCAGACTTATTGCCTGCAGACATTGTTGGAACTAAAATTTATGAGCATGAAAAGAGTAATTTTAAAGTCATGAAGGGACCAATTTTTTCTAATTTTATACTGGCTGATGAAATTAATCGTGCACCACCCAAAGTACAATCGGCATTACTGGAAGCAATGCAAGAAAGACAAGTTTCAATTCAAGGAGAGACATTTAAAATTGAAAAACCTTTCATGGTTTTGGCAACTCAAAATCCTATTGAATCTGAAGGAACTTATAAGCTTCCGGAAGCACAAGTTGATCGGTTTATGTTTAAATTATTAATTGATTATCCGAATATTGAGCAGGAACAAGAAATAATTCATAGGTTTACTGAAGGATTAAATATAAAGATGAATAAAGTAATTTCTTCAAGCAAAATAATAGAAATTCAAAAATTTAATCAAAATATTTACGCCGATGATAAAATAAAAAGATATGTGGCGAAAATTATTGATGCAACAAGAAATCCTAATAAATATAATTTGGATATTGACGGGCATATTGAATATGGTGCGAGTCCAAGAGCATCACTATGGTTGATTTTGGCAGGAAAAGCAAATGCGATGCTTAATGGAAGAGGATATGTTAAACCTGAAGATATTCAGGAAATTGCTTATGAAGTTTTGAGACATAGAATTATTTTAACTTATGAGGCAGAAGCAGATGAGATTAAACCAGATGATATTATTAAAAACATTTTGGGAAAGATTCGAGCGCCATAAAGAAAATGGAATTTAAAAATGAAGCAAATATTAAACCAAATAAAGAGACTGGAAATAAATACAAAAAGATTAGTTGATGGATTAATTTCGGGAAATTATCATTCTGTCTTTAAGGGAAGAGGAATAGAGTTTTCGGAGATTAGAGAATACAAACCTGGAGATGACGTGAGGACTATTGATTGGAATGTTACTGCCCGTTTTAATAAACCTTTCATTAAAGAGTTTATTGAAGAAAGAGATTTGAAAGTTTATTTTGTTTTGGACGTTTCTGGTTCAGGGAATTTTGGAAATAATGTTGAGAAAAAAAGAAAGTCGATTGAATTGATAGCGAGTTTAATGTTTTCTGCTATGAAGAATAACGATGCTGTTGGTATATTTTTAATAACTGATAAGGTTGAGAAATTCATTCCTGCAAGAAAAGGGCGAAAGCATATCCTGAGATTATTATCAGAGTTTATTTCTTTTAAACCAGAATCTAAACAAACAGATCTAAATGAACCTTTGAAATCAATTTCGAGGATATTGAAAAGGAGAAGCATTATTTTTGTTGTTTCTGATTTTTTTGCTGAAGATTTTTCTAAGCCATTAAAAATTTTGAAAAGAAAAAATGATGTTATTGCTGTAAGAATAACAGACAAAAGAGAGAAGAAAATTCCTGATGTTGGCTATATTGAATTGGAAGATGAAGAGACCGGTGAGCAGATTTTGGTTGATACTTCTGATGAAGAGTTTAGGGAAAAATATTCTTCAATTATTAAAAAAAATGATTCTGAATTAATTAAATTTTTTAGAAAATATAAAATTGATTTTGTTGAGATATTAACTGATGAAGGTTATGAGAAGCCTTTGAAAAAGTTTTTTAAGATGCGAAAGCTTAGGATGGTTAGATAATGGTTGGATTTTCGTCTTCTTGGGTTTTGATATTTTTGCTAATTGTTCCATTGGGGTATTATTTTTATTTACAAATTAAAAAAAAGAAAAAAAGTCAGGCAATAAAATTTTCTAATCTTTCATTTATTAAATCCGCTTTAGGCAACAAGAAAAAATCGAAAAGGAATGATGTTTTGTTTTATTTAACGCTTGGAGCTGTTGGTCTGATGATTCTTGGTTTTGCGAATCCACATATCCCATTAAAACAAACGAAAGCAGGTGTTAATGTCGTATTGGTTTTAGATGTTTCTGGGAGTATGCAAGCTACAGATTATCAGCCAACAAGATTGGATGCAGCCAAAAATTCTGCCGAGATTCTATTGAAATCTTTGAAAGAAAAAGATGATGCAGGGATTGTTATTTTTGAGTCTGGAGCTACAACTGCCGCTTATCTTTCACCTTACAAGGATAAGGTTATTGATAAATTAAGAGATATTTCTCCAAAAGAGGGGAAAACGGCTATCGGTGACGGATTAGCTTTAGGGGTTGATATGGCAACGTCTATTCCAAATAAAAAGAAAGTTGTTATTTTATTGAGTGATGGAGTGAGTAATGCTGGTGTTATTTCTTCAGACGAGGCAATTCAGTTTGCGAAACAAAATGATATTCAGGTTTATACTATCGGACTTGGTAGTGAAGGAGAAGTTATTTTAGGGTATGATTGGTATGGGAATCCTCAATATGCTGAATTAGATGAGACGACTTTAAAATCCATTGCAACTGAAACGGGTGGACAGTATTTTAAATCTGTTAATAGTAAAACTCTTGACGATGTTTATAAAAATATAAGTCAGGAAATTAAAAGAGAAAAGGAAGAAACGAATATTAAAGACTGGTTTTTTCTTATGGCTTTGATTGTTTTGCTTATTGAAATTTATATGAGATATGGTGGAAAAAGAGTAATACAATGAAAAGAGAAACTTTATTTTTAGTTATTATTGGCATTTTTTTAATCTTTCCATTTGTAAATGCCGGATTTTTTAATTCTGGAGACATAACTATTTCTAGTGTTCAAAAAGATTATTATTTCAAAGTTGGTGAAAATGCGTTAATACCCTTAGATGTTGATAACAGTTATGGGAAACAAATTGACGGATTATTGACCTATACGTATTCCCAACAAACTAATCAGGGAGGAACGCAGATGTCTTCTTCAAATAGTCAATCTATGTCTCTTTCGCTTGAAGATGGGAAAAGTACTAAAGGATTTGATTTCGGGACTTCTGATTCTCCTTCTGAATTAGATATTAATTTAAAATTTAGTTATACAGAAAAAGAATCTATGATTGTTAATTTAGATGGACTAAAAATTCATTTTGTTCAAGATGAAAGTCAAAAACAGAATCAGGAGAACAAACAAACTTCTTTTTCTGAAAAATCTGCTGAGCCAAAACAATCCCAGAGTCAGCAGCAAAGTAGTCAGCAGCAAAAAGAACAAACTACTCAGGAGAAGATGCAGAATAATCAGATGGGACAAGATAGTTCTGCTTTAAAAAAACAAATGCAAAGACAATCAGAAGAGCAAAAACAAATGGAGAAAGAGTTTCAAGATAATCTTGCTAAAAATCAAGAGTTTCAAAAACAACATCAAGATTTAATGAATCAAGGATATAATGTTAGTTCTGGAAATTTAAATCCTAGTTCAAATAATTCAGGTGCTTTTGATTTGCAGTATAAAAAACAGAATGGAGAAAGTGCTGAATTAAAAGGGGATATGCAAAATGGTGAGATGAGGGATATGCAGAGCTTAACGCAAGAAGACAAAAATAAAATGACTCAGGATTTGCAGGAGAATAAGGATTTTAAAAAATTAGATAATGATTTGAAAAAAGAAGCATTTGATCAACAGGGAATAGAGTTTAATTTGGGAGAAAATAAAACTAGTATTAAAGTTAATTATCAAGATCAACAAAATCAGACTCAAGTAATTTCTGCAGATGTTATTAATGGAACTATTAAAAATGTTCAGGTTGAGAACTCTAAAGAAGATGATTATTCTAAAAGTTGGTTTTGGTTTTTTATAATTTCGGTTGTTTTATCGATTATAGGTTATAATTTTTATAAAAAATATTATCTAAAGAATAATATACAAGAAGTTCTTGTAAAGTCTATTATTAAAGAAAAACTTTTTAATTATAAAAAAGAGTCAAAAAAGTTGTTAAATAAAGCAAAAATCCTTTTTGAAAAAAAAGAATATAAAGATGCTTATGAAAAGGCTGGGCAGTCTTTGAGGGTTTATTTGAGTTATAAGTATGATTTGAAAAAAGAGACAACAAATGATGAAATTATTCGGTATCTTAGAGATAAGGGGGAAAATATTAAAAAAATAAAAGAATGTTTTGATTTATGTAGCTTGGTCGAGTTTGCAAAATATCAGGTGAATAAAAAAGATTTTAATAAAATAATTGGGATTATTGAAGAAAATATAATTGATTAAAAGTTTTAACGTTTCGTGAACTATCCATAGAACTATAACGCTTATATGTACATCTATGAACGTCACAAAAATCCTTTCCGCCTCAAACGGTCTTCTTCGAGCAAACTAATTGATTTTTATTTGAATAATAATAAGGAAAGGAGAATAGTAAGTTTTGTTTTATGTTTTATGAAGTCAGTTAGAGTTATTCGCAGTTTGTCTTCGTGAAAAGTGGAGTAAAACTTTAAATAAGGTTTCTTCTTATGATGATTAGGAAAAAAGTTGACATGGAATTTTTAAAGATAAGAGAGGTAGGAAATGATTCTTGAAATTTATAATAGTATTTTGTACTTGTTTGATTTGGCTCTTGGTTCCGAAGTTTTGTGGATTACTTTTCCTTTGCTTGTAGCGACGGTTGTCATGCTTGTTTATTTTGAAAAATACAAGGAGGAACGGCCTGGTTGGAATACTTGCGTTGCGAATTCTCTTGTTTTGCTTTTTATATCGATGATTTTGTTTAGGTATATTTATAGTTTGGGGGACAGAGGAATAATTAATTTTGTTACCTATCTGAACCAATTTATTGTTTCTTTAATAATTTTATTTCTGGGGTTTGTAATTTTATTTTTGAATTTTAAACATTTTCTTCCTCAGAAGATTGCTGAATATATGAGCTCTCCTTTAACTTTGAATCTTGTTGCATATATCGCGGTACTGTATGTTTATTCTGAAGGGCATGGTGATTTTGATATTTTTATTGCATTATTGATATTGTTTATTGTGTTAATTATAATATTGAATCTGATCAAGATAGTTTTAGGTAAACTGTTTTTGTATCTGAAGAAAATGAAGGAAGCGGAAAAGATTGAAGAGATTGTTGGGAATAAGAAACCTATTGATGAAAGGAAAAAAGATATAAAAAAAACTGAGAATGCCGTTAAGAAGGGAAAAAAAAAATATTATTTCTGAGGAGAAAAAGGTTGTTGAAGAAATGTTGGAGAAATTGGATGCTCAGAAAGAGGAAGCCATTAAGTTGAAGAAAGTGGTGAGGAAATAATTTGAAAGTGGTGAAGAATAAGTTCTTCCAGTAAAGTTGTCTAAATCTGCTGTGTCGCACAAATAAACAAAAAAACCATACCCTTCCCTCTAACTTCTTCCAAACTTCCTAACTCGATCATAAATCCAGATCTTTCTCTTCAACTCCAAAAGCACATGACTTCTT
>Ga0075113_1000474_pt1 | contig 11377 bp, 28 predicted proteins | sample AntAceMetag02UKA_FD_69788 | JGI IMG/M metagenome (GOLD analysis project Ga0075113, IMG submission 69788) | Saline lake microbial communities from Ace Lake, Antarctica - Antarctic Ace Lake Metagenome 02UKA | ecosystem: Environmental > Aquatic > Non-marine Saline and Alkaline > Saline | place...
ATAAGATATTAAAAAAAGATAAGCCTAAATTTTGGTATTGTCAAAGTCCTTTACAGGCTCAAATTATAATTAATATTTTTCCAGAGATTGTTAAAGTATTTAAAGTTGTAGATAAAGGGGATAACATCAGGGCTAACATCGGGGATAACATCGGGGCTAACATCGGGGAGAACATCAGGGCTAACATCAGGGCTAACATCAGGGCTAACATCAGGGCTAACATCGGGGCTAACATCGGGGAGAACATCAGGGCTAACATCAGGGATAACATCAGGGCTAACATCAGGGATAACATCAGGGAGAACATCTGGGATAACATCAGGGATAACATCAGGGATAACATCGGGGATAACATCGGGGCTAACATCGGGGAGAACATCTGGGAGAACATCAGGGAGAACATCGGGGAGAACATCAGGGAGAACATCTGGGAGAACATCTGGGAGAACATCGGGGAGAACATCGGGGAGAACATCAGGGAGAACATCAGGGCTAACATCAGGGAGAACATCAATAATACCAAATTAGAAAACATTGAAACATATTCGTGGTGTCAGCACGATATCAACTGGATAGCTTATCACAAATATTTTGAAAAGTATGGATTATTGCCATACGATGAAAACTTCAAGATATTTGATATCTGGTATGACTTAGCTTGTTCTTGTGGGTGGTGCTATACATTCAAGAACATAGTGTTTGTATGTGAAAAACCAAATAAACTAGAATTAAATGAAAGGGGGCAATTACATAAAGACGGAGGAATGGCTTTAGAATATTCCGATGGGTATGGGCTGCATATGCTTAACGGAATAGCTGTTCCAAAATATCTAGCCGAAACATCGTCGGAGCTATTAGATATTGAATTTTTTAAGAAAGAACAGAACGCAGACGTTAAAACAGAGTTTGTACGCAAGTATGGTGTGGATAGATTACTTACACTAGGAAATAAAATAGACGATTGGAAAAATCACAATCAAGAATGGTGGAAAAAATCAGAATATGAGTTATGGGATTTGGGGAGCTTATTTAACTTGGACCACGCCTATCATTTGCGTATGAAAAATCTCAGCGTTGATGGAGTTTTCCACGTTGAAGCAGTAAGTCCTCAAAGTGATACTTTACCAAAAGCGATTCAGTATAGACTAAAAGGCAAGAACGATACATTAACCAACATTAAATAGGAGGTGAAAATGGTACTACACGGCGAAGTTTCCTTAAGAAAAGTAAATAGTATTCCAAAATCAGCAAAAAAAGTTACGATAAAAGGTCAGTATCATATTATAGCTGAGTCAGAAGTTTCAGGCAATCATCATGTTATAGACATTAAAGATGGAGTGGAATTTTACGAGCAAGATGGAGTTCTGTATCTAAAAAATGATGTAGAAACAGATGTTAGATGTGTCGTTAAAGAACGCCATGACAACATTACGTTAAGTCCTGGAATTTGGGAAATAGATAAACAACAGGAATATGATTATTACACAGAGAATCATAAAAACGTAGCTGATTAAGGAGGAGTGAGGATATGAAAGAATGTAAATGTGGATTTAAGTTTGCAGGACCAGGAGAGTTTAGAAATTGTGAAGCGTTTATCACTCAAGAAGGAAAAGGTGGGGTTACCTGCCCTGATTGTGGTAAGCATTATGTTGATGGACAAGAAATCATTTTAACTAAGGAGTGAGGATATGGGAGATAAATATAAAAGAAAGGAGGTGATAATAATGGAGAAATCATTAGATATTTCAGAGGTAAAAGGAGCAAGATCTAATATAGAAGATTTAAAAGTTTATGGAGATGGCGATACTTTTAGACTTTTATGTAAGGCAAGTTCTCAAGCTGAAGGGTGGATGAAATCTACAAAAGTTTGCAATGTTGGAAATAATTGTATAGTACAAGTTACTACACAACAAAGAAATGTAGATGGTAGTTATGCAGTTGCAGAAGCATTAACTTATGTTCCAAATGCAAATATTGTTATCGAACAGAATCCTAGAGCAATATTACCTAGATAAAGAACAGGCTTTAGGGTGAAGTCATGTATGGCAAGTTAAGCTAGCTTGCAAACCCTATTTAACTAAGGAGTGAGGATATGAGAAGACCACCAAAGAAACCTAACTCTAAATATGGGTGTAAAAGAGTATGGCTTAAAGTTCCTAAAATATGGATATTCTTTTGTAACGCTTGTGGAGAATATATAACAGAAGATACTGGGTGTTCTAATCCATTCTGCCCAGAAAGAATAATTGAACCTAGGACTGACTAAGGAGTGAGGATATGAAAGAGATTAAACTTCCAAAGAAAAGACTTATCGAAAGAGACAGCAATTATCTCGAATATGATAGAGGCTTCAATCATGCTCTTATGGTATGTAAGGACATGGCAAAACAACAAGGATTTGATGTTAAAGAGGAGGAGTGAGGATATGAAAGATAAAGAACGAGATAAGTACAAAGAGATTATAGGTTGTCAGCAGATGATAATAGAACATATGAATAAGATGTTTGGAATATTAACTGAGCTCTTAGAAGAACCATGCAAGAAAGAGGAGTGAGGATATGGAATATAGTTTATATTGGTGGTTAGTTGCAAGAACAAATAAAGAAATAGCAAGAGGTGATTACTTTGAGTTAGGAAAAGTATGTATTCCTGGTTGGGGCGTTTCAGGTGAGGGCAGGTGTGTGGTTCAAGTGGTTAGGTGGTAAAGACTGGTTAATTGAGGATACTTTTAGAGCCAGTGCTTTTGCTATAAATATGATCTTCCTGTTGTGGTTGAAAGCGTGGTTGATATGAGCCATTGTAAGCACAAGTGGGAAACACCGGAAGCATATTCTTATTTTAAAGACCCTATGATCAAATGCACAATCTGTGGGAAAACATCTTTTCCTAATAAGACTGCTAACGCAAAAGCTAGGCTTGGTCTTGGAGGGAAAGTCACAAACAAGAAAGCTTTAACAGGCTTTGGTAAGTGTAAGGCTGATCTATCGTATTCAACGGTAGAACATAACAAACAATATCATAATCATAAAAGGAGCTAACCATGGGATTATTCAACAAAAAGGACAAAGACCAAGATTTTGTAGCAAAAGAGGAACTAAAGGATCTAAAGTCTAAGACTAAGGCATTAGTTAAAGAAAGACGAGAGCTTAAAGAGGAGCTTGAGGATCTAAAACTTAAGAAACGATTAGAGGGAGAAGAAATCAAACATATGTCTCGCTTAAATGAGGAGCGTATGAAACAAGAAGTTGAGGGAGAAAAGTTAGCTGTTAAGAAGAAATACCAAGATGATATAAATGACTTTAAAGAGGAACAGCGTGTTCAGCTTGTTGATTCTCTTAAAGAGTTCCATGTTAAGATGGAGAAACGCTTCACAAATGAGCTTGATTCCTTTAAGGAGATGTTTAAGGTTATTACAGACAGACTTCCTAACGTTAATTATGACATTAGTCGCCATGAGGGATCACCTAAGTTTCTCAGTGGAAAGAAAGGGTAATAATGGCTACTACTGATAGTAGTGGGTATGGAGGCTTGAGTGATGGTTTAGAACAGTACCAGAGGCTACTACAACAACAGCAAGCATATATCTATGGAAACTCGACAGGTAGTGGTTCTGGAATGTATGGACTAAGTGGTGGTGGCCACGCTTCAACAGCAACGGGCCACACATGGTATGGAACCAGTTATCCTGAGATGATGGAGAAGATGGCTCAATCCCCTAGTGTCGTTACAAGAAAGGTTATTAAGTTCTTTCGTGTTAACGAGATAGTCGAGGTCTATGAAGATATGTTAAATGATAATAAGCTTACTGATCCGATCGATGAGCTCAGAATTAAAGTAGCTCGTTGGCTTAATCCTAAGAGTAAGTATAACTTTGCTTAATACGGGGTGTAAGGCGAGTTTGGAGACTTAAATGGATTCCTATATAAACGGATGGCTCTTTACAGCACACTCACCCAATTTATTAAGGAGAAATATGAAAAGAAAGAAGATACCAGAGAATAAGAAGTTGCAGAAAGAGTGTGAGCTCCTATGGAAAGAGATAATCAAGCTAAGAGATGGTAATACCTGTTTGGTTAGAAAACTATTCCCGGAGATAGCACTAGGCCATACTGATGTTTACCAAGCAGACCACTGCTTTACGCGCGGGAACAAGCATTTGTTTCTTAATCCTGCAAACGGAACAATGGTATGCTCTGCCTGTAATATGGCTAAGCATTATGATATTAAGTCAGTAAAGAGGGCTGTGGACTATATTGTGAGGAAAAGAGAGGGCAAGGCAAAGTGGAACGATATGTTGCAGATCGATATGGGTATGTCTGCAAATGTTAATTGGGGTAAGGTATGGTGGCTAGAAGATCAGAGAGATAGTCTAACCAAGATTCGTAATAAGTATCTTAGGTTAAAGAAGAATAAAACTCTTTAACCCAACTCTGTGCGTAGTCTATCCAATCTTGTGGCTCTAGTTCTGCTATCCAATCTTGTTCGGCATCAACGGATTCATCATCGAGTCCGTTGTATCGCTTAAAGAACTGTTCTGTTAGATATTCCTCAAATGTTTTCATTTGTTTTTTGTTCATCTTCTATTCTCCTTTCGTTTATGCCACAACTTCTAATCTCTGATATTTTAGTATGCAACGCACCACATATCCATTCTGTGTTAAGGTATGGACACTCCTCGCATCTATCTCTAACGTGGTCTATCCATTGGTCGTATGATTTATCACTCATAATTCTTCTCCTCTGCGTTTGGCTCTTGGGTAGCCTTGTTTATCTCTCATTCTTGAATAGTAAATATCCCTAGTTAAAGTTTCATAGTATATTTGATCAACAAACGCTATGTCGTTTAACCTCTCTCCGTAACGATTTGTTTGTTTTAGTGGTCGTATGTTTTTCATCATAGAATTAGGGGAAATAGCCGAAACTACTTCCCCCACCTTTTCTGTTAGACTTCTCCAATCATTCTTGAAACTCTACGTTTTTTAGCTCTACTGCTACTTCTTCTTATTGTTTTATCTTTGATCTCCGGCTTTCCTTTAACTCCACTCATTCCATTAAACTTGAATATCTTACGATCTGACCTTATTAGTTCAGCTAGTTTATTCATACTATTAGTCCTAGAATAAGAAGTATCAATGTTAAAAGAACTATTATTGTTATCATCATCTTTTTTCCTTTCGTAGCTTGTTCATTTCAACCTCTAGTCTATCAATGAACTTAAGTATGTTGCTTGTTAGGAACAACATTATTTTTGCTAGTATTCTCATTATGAACCACCTAGTAACATTGACATAGCAATAATTCCACCGATTATAAAAGTTATAACATAAAAAACTATCAGCATATACCTGTCCTTTCGTATTCGCTATAAGATTGGATAACTTCTTCCCAATTAGTGATGCAGATTTGTGCATCTCTGCTCATAGACTTTAGCTTTAACTTTCCGTCTAAGTGCTTTGAACATTCCTCAACAATACTGTTGTATAGGTATAGATCGGCACATTCATAATTAGCAAAGGTTTGCTTGGTTTCATCATCATAATCCAAACCATCTTCGCTATATCCAACATAGTCTTTGATAATAGTATCAAGTTCTTTGTAAATGTTCATCTTTATCCTCTCTTTGATTTCTTTAGTTCAACTGCTATGCCTGATCTTAGAATACTGATAATGGTCTTTCCTTTCTTCCTTAGTAGGTCAATACTTTTCTTGTCCTCTGGTTTAAGCCTTAGGTTTATTGCGTAACTTTCTTGTTGTGTCATTGTGTTCCTTTCTTTAAACTTCTTCTATGGCACTCATTATGCCTATTTCGTCTAGTCGTTCTCTTTCCTTTGCTCTAACTTGAGCATTGGCTATTACCATAGTAGGTGCAACCTCTGGCTTGTCTATTCTAGTCCTTGCTAGTGAAAGCAATAGTCTAAAGTGTCCACCATTAACCCTTTGAGGAAACATAAAGCCATTGTAAGTCGTTCCATAAGGATTAAAGCGATAAACACCGATCTGCTTTGTTTCCATAAGATAATCATATATTTTCAAGCAACTATCTGAATTATCCTCTGAAAAGATATTGTAGGTTTCTTCTACTAGCCAATTCATAAGAACATCTTGAGCAACTAGCTTGACAAACCAAATACCTTTGTTTGTGTCTTTCTTTGCTATCATACCACTACTCAAGTCCGTAATAACCTTAGAAACTTGCTCTTTTGGTATAGGTGTTTGAGTGGTATCTGCTACCCACTTGCCTTTAGCGTCTGTGATCGCAGGGAAATACTGCAATTCCCCATTAACATAACCGATCTTCTTTCCAACACACCTCGTTCCCTGTATGCTCTGATACATCTCCTCATACCTAGAAGATAGTATTTTCTTTCCGTCAAGTCTGTGGCTCTTAGTATGTATTTCTGTGTCAAACTTGTCGCACTTAAAGATCAAGTGCAAGTCCTTTGTTGTTGTCTTTTTGTTAGTGGCTAAGATGTTCTCAACCGATATTCCTATGTCTTTGTCCATAGTTTTGTCCTTTCTTTAGAAACAATTCTCTAATGTTCTATACATTTGTCCATGTGTTGCTTGTGCTAGTCTGACTACTCTATCAGTAGCCAATGAGGATATTGCTCTTTTAAGAGTGCTATAATCCACTTTGTCTAGTAAACTTGCTAGTGCTAATTCTTGATTTTCTTCTGTTCCTTTAACTTCAATCTCTATCTTTCTTATTGTGTTTGGTAACATAATTGCCCTTTCTTAATCGCCTTGTTGAATATTTAGTTCGCTATTAGGTTCGCAAACTCTCTTAACTCTAGGGTGTCTTAGCTTGTCGCTTGGCTTAATAACCCCATTGTGTTTCAATTCCAATATAATATCAGAATTGAGTAGGTAGTTCTCGCTATCCTCTCCAATAATCCATTGATCTATCCCCCTTTCTTGTTTCTCTTTGTTTAACATCTCTAAGACTATCCCCCAACCATTCAAGCTAACTGAACACCATATATGATTATCAGTTCCCATAGTGGCAGTAGGAATAGTTTTATCTTTCCTAAGTCCTTTGATCTTTAGCTTTGCAGTATATTCTCTTTTCATCTTAACCCAACTGCTATCGATCATACTTACCAATGGCTTAACAACAATGCCCTCATATCCTAGCTTGGTTATTTCATTAAAGTAGTCCATAACTTGATCTAGGTTGTCGCATATTCTCATAGGCACGATCTTGCAGTCTAATTCTTCAATGTCTTTTCTTCGTTGTAGGTATGGTTTAAGACCATAATCGTTAGTATCATAGACCATAACCTCGTTCTTATATCCACTATGGCTATGTATCTCGCTATAAAACTCCTTGCCCTCTCCGTAATACAACTCTCCATAAAGTTCTTTGTCTGGTAGTTTAGTGATAGAAGTCTTAGGCACACCTCTCTTGTTGACTAAGGTATGCCCATTCCAATATACCCACTCTCCGTCATACTTGATTTCACAAGCACAAGGGTATTGGATTATAGTGTCTTTGGTGTATGCTTTGATTTTAGGTGTCCACATTAGGTTTCCCTTTCAAAATTGATGTTCTTAGCGTCTTTATCATATCCGTTGAATGTTCCTTGTCTTGCTTTCTCGCTAGTGTTCCAATCTGGTAAAGCTGGAACACGAATGAAGTGCTTGCTCTTGGTTGATGTGCAAGTAACCTGTAATATTCTAAGGTGGCATTGGTCATATTCATCTTCTTCTTTTGTGTATTGATCGTTCATACGATAATGCTTTTCATCTGTTTTCATAGGGAAGTCGATAAGACTATTCTTTCGTTTCTTGTCTACGTGTATCACAACTCCCTTGCATTTCTTAACTACTCTCTCATAGCCTATTTTCTTTAAGAGCATTGACCGAGCCTGTGCGTTTGGTTCTCTTAATACTCTGTATGGATCAACCTTATCAGAGGGCATTTCAAATAACTTCTTATTGACCTTAACACCACTAATAAAGAAGTAGGTTTTGTAGTTCTCTGTCCACTCGCCTATTCTTTGGTTGTTTTCATACTGTCCTTTGTTCTTTGCTCTACCTCTTTTATCATAAAAGGTGTATGCGCATTTGGTTTTTGATAAGTTCCATTTTTGTGCCTGTGTCCAAGAGTTATACATTCCCTCATTATAGATAAGAGGTTCTCCATATCCGTTGCCTTTGAAGTTAAACTTCTCTCCCTCAAATCTAAATAGTGGTGTTCCGTCTGGTCTTACTGCTATGATTTCTTTAGCGTTTGATCGTGCATAATAGGCTACCTTGCCATTAGGGTAAACAAACTTCTGCCACATCAAGCGACCATTGGCAAAGAAAGTGTAACAAGTTCCTTTATATCCCTCAAGTTTAAAGTCTTTTCTAATACATAATCCGTCTTTGCCCTTTCCCGTTGTGTTCTTAAAGCGTAATATCTTATGCGTGATACCATTCTTTCGTTCTTTCTCAAACTCTCCATACTTAATCCAATATGTGAACTTGCCATTTTTAATGATCTTTAACTCTGTAACTTGTCGATCAACAATGGTAACAATTTCTTTAAATCCTTTTTCCTTAATGGTTATCTTCCCATTCTCAATGTGTGTGTCGTTCGTGAAGTTTCTGTTTCCGTAGAATGAATTGAACATCATAGCTTAGTCCTTTACTTTTGACTTCATTGTAGGGTTGCTATCATCATATTCTTCTTGTATCTTAATCTCGTATGTGCCTTGTGGAAGTGGTATATTATCGTGTTCAGGGTGCGTTAATTGACAACCTTTATCAGCTTGAACAACTAGCTTGTTGTCTTTCTCAAACAACTTGCCATTGGTAACTGCGTGCAAATGTCCTGTGATCTCTCCCTCAATGATAACTCCACTTGGCTTATGCTTAAAGCCATAGCTTGATACTGACTTGTTCTTTGGTTTCTTGATCTGAAATACTAATACATCACCTTGTCTAAAGTTCATTTTTTTACCTCACTTCTTAGAATTGTGATTATTATAAGTATGATATACCCTATCACAACAAGGTTTGTTGTTATCTCATAGGTCATTTTTATACCTCGTCTATTCCTTTGATTTTAGGTTGCTCTGGTTCTTTTGGTTTCTCTGGTTCTGATTTCTTCTTAGGCACTCCGTAATCTGTGCATTGTAGCAGATCAATAACTTTTTCTAAATAACCTTGAAATGCTTTTGGTTCTTTTACATTAACATCAACAGGTTTATACAGAATGTCAACCTTTTGACCTTTTTTACTGTCAAACTTAAACTTGTGTTCTATTGCTTTTGCCATTGTGTTATCCTCTCTTTCTGGTTATTTTAAATATAAATGGTGTAAATGCTAACAATACTATCAAGCAACCCAAGAATGTGCCTAATGCCATGCTAGGAGATACGCAAAAGCCCCCTAGGAAGTCGCTGACTGCGTTTCCTATGCCTGCACCTAGTAAGGCACTCGATAACCCCTTAACCCTTGTCTTGATGCAATATCGAGGTATTTTGCTTAAAGCGTTGTTGATGATGTCCTCAAAGCTAAAGCCGATAATAGCTGAAACGATCAGCACACCATTATCAACAACTCCAAAACCTATATATCCAAGCATTTCTTTGTCCTCTCTTGATATTCTTTGTAATGAAACTCGCAGAAAGTCAGCGAAAGCCATTTGAACATTACAACAAATATTCCTTTATTCCTACAATGCACGCACCTCATAATAGATTGTTGATCTTGTCCAAGTCAACCTCATAAACTCTAACAAGCACCTTTATAAAATACAGAAAGTCAACCTTGCTCATTTTCTTGATTTGTTCTTTAGTCCAAGAGATATTTCCGTTGATGTAGCTTTCTGCTATCTGATCAATATTGTCTGTTCTCATTGTGTCGCCTTTCGTTTGTTTGGGAGTATACAGTTTAGAAAATATTTGTTCTTATGGTGTACTCTTTTATGTGTTGAGCAATAGCGAGAATGTGCTTTTTTCTGCTCTTTTGGTGTCATGCTAGTTGCTCTTTAGCTAGTTGCAAGCGTTTTGTCTTTTCTTCTTCTGGTAGTGTGTCGAAGTCATCTGGAAAACTTATTCCATTGATAGTGCCAAGCATGCGCTTATCGAATGTATTTTGTTCTTTTGGTTTGTTGCTTAGAAGTGAACCCATAGCGCAGACCATTTTAAGTGCTTGAAATGGGTTCTCTTGTTTGGTGTCTGTTTGTGTCTTTGGCTCGTAGTCCTCTAATATTTGGCTCTTTGTGTCTGCTCTAAATCCGTTTTGGATTAAAAATTCTTTGATGTGTCTTAGTGTTGTGTTTGAATATGTCCTTTCAACTATTGCTTGTCCGTTCTCTATATGTGCAACCTCTGTTGTATAGCTGATCAATGTTTTCTTTCCGTTGTCCTCTTTAACATTTGCTTTGCCGTAAAAACTGTTTCTGCTGTCGTTTATTGCTCTTAGTTCATTCATTGGAGTTTGTCCTTTCCTTAATGTTGACCTGTTAATAGTTTATAAGCCCAATTCAATCCATAAGAATTAGCACCGGCTTTTTTCAATATGTAATACATCATAATTTTATTGTCTGTATTCAATAAAGTCATATATTCTTGATAATGTCCTTTAGTCGTGGCAAGTCGCTTTTCGATCTTGTCAACTATTGGATTGAAGTCGTCAATCAATTCTTGGATAGCTTGTTGCTTGTCTTCTGCTAGTGTTTCAATCTTTTTGTCAATGGTCAAAGTATTCATTGTTTGTTTGTCCTTTCCTTGATTAGTTAAGTATAACTGCATTATCCTTTTGAATTTGTGCAAGTGCTAATACAATCTCAATATATAACATAGCAAGTATTTTGCGTTGTTCTTTGGTCAATGGTTTAATTGTATTATTGATGATCGTAACGATTGCATTTCTTGTTTTGATTATTTCTTTGAGGTCTTGACTTGTTGCGTGGTGTTTCTCGTCGAGGTTTACTTGGTTCATTGTGCGTTGTCCTTTCGTTGACTTGTTCTTGTAATGTTCACTAAAATAATTATACCATAATGACTATGCAAGTCAAGCCTTATCTTAATAATAAATAAAATAAATATCTCTGTTGTTTCTTGGCTCTGTGATGCGTTCTAAGGCATCTAAAATATTGAGGTGGTATGTTTGCCTGTCTTGCCTTGTGTGTGATGTGATGCTTTCCTTTCCTTTATATGATGCGATCTGTTAGGTTGCTTGGTGTGGTGTGGTGTGCTTTGCCTGTCTATCTGGTTGACCTGTCCTGTCCTGTCTGCCTGTCCTGTTGTCGTGTCGTGGTTGTGTCCGTGTCGCTTGGTCTGTGGCGTGGCTCGGCTTTCCTTAATGGATCGCGTGCGTGCGTGCGTGCGTGGATCTCGGGTGGGTATGGTCTGAAATAAATTCCGATGGGGTGGGGTATGAC
>Ga0075113_1000476_pt1 | contig 11358 bp, 10 predicted proteins | sample AntAceMetag02UKA_FD_69788 | JGI IMG/M metagenome (GOLD analysis project Ga0075113, IMG submission 69788) | Saline lake microbial communities from Ace Lake, Antarctica - Antarctic Ace Lake Metagenome 02UKA | ecosystem: Environmental > Aquatic > Non-marine Saline and Alkaline > Saline | place...
TCCTTTTAAAGGTGCCAAATCCGGGGTTTTATACTCATCAATTGGTGTTGGAACCGTAACTACATATACGTTACAGTTTGTAATATCATTAAGGTCTGAACTGAAGTTTAATTGATCCGCACTTCTTAATTGCTCCTGAGAAGCCTCATTTGTATGATCAATGTAATTTTTTAAATCCTCAATTCTATTGGTGTTGATATCAAAACCAATCGTTGGATATTTTTTTCCAAATTCGATAGCCAATGGAAGACCAACGTATCCTTGACCAATAATAGCAATATTTACTTTTTCAAGATTCATATGAACAATATTAATTTATCTTTTTTCTCGACTACCAGTGCTAGCCTGTTTTAAAAGCCTTTTTGTTAAATTAATATCTATAATGTTCTGGCTTATAAGGTCCAGCAACCGTTACACCAATATAAGATGCTTGGTCTTCACGTAACTCCGTTAACTCAACTCCAATTTTTGCTAAGTGTAAAAAAGCTACTTTTTCATCCAATTCTTTTGGCAACATGTACACTTCGTTTTTATACGCTTCTACATTTGTCCATAATTCAATTTGAGCCAACGTTTGGTTTGTAAATGAGTTAGACATTACAAAACTAGGGTGTCCAGTTGCACATCCTAAGTTTACCAAACGTCCTTCAGCTAAAAGGATAATATCTTTTCCAGCAATGTTGTATTTATCAACCTGTGGTTTGATCGTATCTTTTGTGTTTCCGTGGTTGTTATTTAACCAAGCCATGTCAATTTCATTATCAAAGTGACCAATGTTACAAACAATAACTTTGTCTTTCATTGCTTCAAAATGACGTCCTTGAATAATGTCTTTGTTTCCTGTAGTTGTAATAATGATATCAGAATTTCCAACAACAGTTTCTAATCTCTTTACTTCAAAACCGTCCATTGCAGCTTGTAACGCACAAATAGGGTCAATTTCTGTAACAGTAACAATAGAACCAGCTCCTTTAAAAGAGGCAGCAGTTCCTTTACCAACATCTCCATATCCACAAACAGTTACACGTTTACCCGCTAACATAATATCTGTAGCTCTTCTAATAGCATCTACAGCAGATTCTTTACATCCGTATTTGTTGTCAAATTTAGATTTTGTAACAGAATCATTTACGTTGATTGCTGGCATTGGTAATGTTCCGTTCTTAACTCTTTCGTACAATCTATGAACACCTGTTGTCGTTTCTTCTGATAATCCGTTGATTCCAGCAGCTAACTCAGGATAACGATCTAATACCATGTTTGTTAAGTCTCCACCATCATCTAAAATCATGTTTAATGGTTGCTTGTCTTCTCCAAAGAATAATGTTTGCTCAATACACCAGTCAAACTCTTCTTCTGTCATGTCTTTCCATGCGTACACAGCCGTTCCTGCATTCGCAATTGCTGCTGCTGCTTGATCTTGTGTAGAAAAAATATTACAAGAACTCCAAGTAACCTCTGCTCCTAAAGCTTGTAACGTTTCAATTAAAACAGCCGTCTGAATTGTCATGTGTAAACATCCTGCAATTCTTGCGCCTTTTAATGGTTGTGTGTTTTTGTACTCTTCTCTTAAAGACATTAATCCTGGCATTTCTGCTTCTGCCAAGTCCATTTCTTTTCTCCCCCAGTCAGCTAAAGAAATATCCTTCACTTTAAACGGAACGTATGTTGTTGCTGTATTCATAACTATATATTAAATTTATTTTTAATTTTATCAACGTAATCTAATTTCTCCCAAGTAAATGTTTCTACTTCCTGAGAAACTGTTTCTCCCATTGGGTTTGTAAAGGTAACTGTTTTTACTTCTGGAGTTCTTCCCATGTGACCATAAGCAGCAGTTTCAGAGTAAATAGGAGCTCTTAATTTTAAACGCTGTTCTATAAAGTACGGACGCATATCAAAAATAGCTTCCACTTTCTTGCTAATTTCTCCGTCGGTTAAATCTACCGTTGCAGTTCCATAGGTTTCAACATTAATACTTGTTGGCTTCGCAACACCAATTGCATAAGAAACTTGTACTAAAACTTCTTTACATAAGCCTGCAGCAACTAAGTTTTTAGCAATATGTCTTGTTGCATATGCTCCAGATCTATCTACTTTAGAAGGGTCTTTACCAGAGAAAGCACCACCACCGTGGCCTCCTTTTCCACCATACGTATCTACAATAATTTTCCTTCCTGTTAACCCCGTATCACCGTGAGGTCCACCAATTACAAAAACACCTGTTGGGTTTATGTGGTAGGTAATATTATCTGTAAATAATTTTTGAATCTGAACAGGTAATTTTGCGATAACTCTAGGAATTAAAATAGCTACAATGTCTTTCTTGATCTTAGCCAACATCACAGCATCACTTTTATCAAAATCATCGTGCTGCGTAGAAATTACAATTGCATCTATTCTTTGTGGTACATTGTCATCAGAATATTCTATAGTAACCTGAGATTTGGCATCGGGTCTTAAATAATCAATGTCGGTATTTTCTCTTCGTAATAAAGCCAATTCAATTAACAATCTGTGAGACAACTCTAACGCCAACGGCATGTAATTTTCTGTTTCATCAGTCGCATAACCAAACATCATTCCCTGATCCCCGGCACCTTGCTCTTCTGGGTTCGCTCTATCTACACCTTGGTTAATGTCTGGGGATTGTTCATGAATCGCAGATAAAACTCCGCAAGAGTTTCCATCGAACATATACTCACTTTTTGTATACCCAATTTTATTAATTACATCTCTAGCAATTTGCTGAACATCTAAATAGGTTTTAGATTTTACTTCACCCGCTAAAATTACTTGACCTGTAGTCACCAACGTTTCGCAAGCAACTTTACTGGTTTTATCAAACGCTAAAAAATTATCAATTAATGCGTCAGAAATCTGATCTGCAACTTTGTCTGGATGTCCTTCAGAAACACTTTCTGATGTAAATAAATAGCTCATTTTTTTATTTATTATTGTTATTAAACTAAAATATAGCGGATGCTATTTTCTCTATATTATCTGATTTCCCCATTGAGTAGTAATGTAAAACAGGAACACCTGCTGCTAACAACTCTTTAGATTGTTGAATCGCCCATTCAACTCCTACTTGACGAATATCTTTGTTTGTTTTGCAAGTTTCTACAGCGGAAATTAATGATTCTGGTAGATCAATTTTAAAAACTTGTGGTAATAGTTGTAAGTGACGTTTTACTGCAATTGGTTTAATACCGGGTATAATAGGCACATGTATTCCAGCATTTCTTGCGGCTTCAACAAACTGAAAATATTTTTGATTGTCAAAAAACATTTGTGTAACCACATAATCTGCACCAGCATCCACTTTTTCTTTCAAGCGTTTTAAATCTGTTTGTAAAGAGGGAGATTCTAAGTGTTTCTCAGGATACCCTGCAACCCCAATACAAAAATCAGATTTATGGCCTGCTTCCATTACATCATGTAAGTATTTACCAGAATTCAAATCTTTAATTTGCGAAACTAAGTCTTTCGCGAATGGATGTCCCCCTTTTGAAGCTTCAAAATATTTTTGATGACTCATTGCATCTCCTCTTAGGGCCATCACATTTTGAATTCCTAAATAATGACAATCTACCAATAAATATTCTGTTTCTTCTTTCGTAAAACCTCCACACAAAACATGAGGTACCGTATCTACATCATATTTATGCTTAATAGCAGCACAAATACCCACAGTTCCAGGACGCATTCTTGTTATTTTTCGATCTAACAAACCATTGCCCTTGTCAATATAAATATACTCTTCTCTAGAAGTTGTAACATCTATAAATGGTGGATTAAATTCTATTAACGGATTTATACTATCATATAAATCTTGAATATTATTTCCTTTTTTTGGTGGAATAATTTCAAAAGAAAATAATGTTTTTCCGTTTGCTTTTTTTATGTGTTCTGTTATTTTCATAGTTACTGAATATGTTTCAGTGTCTTATTTGTTTTAACTTTCCTTTTTCTTACTTCCATTTTTAAACTAGTTCGTTTTCCAACCGAACATTCTTTCCCAAGCTTGTATTGAGGGCGTTCGAAATGGAAGGCTAATATGGGGTTTTATTCTTCAGCCAATGCTGGATGTAACCACTTTCTTGCTTTCTCTTTTGTAATTCCTTTTCTTACTGAATAATCAGTAACTTGATCATCCGTAATTTTCCCTAAACCAAAATATTTTGCTTCTTTGTTTGCGAAATAATATCCAGAAACAGCTGCTGCTGGCCACATTGCCATACTTTCTGTAAGCGTTACACCTATTTTATTTTCAACATCTAACAATTCCCAAATCGTTTCTTTTTCTAAATGATCTGGACACGCAGGATATCCTGGTGCAGGTCGAATTCCTTTATATATTTCTTTAATCAAATCATCATTGGTTAATCCTTCATCAGTATCATAACCCCAATGTTTTATTCTAATTTGTTTGTGTACATATTCTGCCATTGCTTCTGCAAACCTGTCTGCAATTGCTTGCGCCATAATTGCATTATAATCGTCTTCTTTTTCTTTGTAACTATTAGCTAATTCTTGTGCGCCAAAAATACCCACACAAAAAGCACCCATATAATCTGTTTTATTGCATTCTTTTGGAGCAATAAAATCTGCCAATGCGATATTAGGAATCCCTTCTCGCTTTTTTAACTGCTGACGTAAAGTTCTAAAAATAGCTATTTCTTTTCCTTTCTTCTGAATAGAAATATCATCTTCATCAATCGAATTCGCTTCAAACAGACCAAAAATAGCTTTTGGTTTTAATAATTGTTTTGCAATAATTTCTTTAATCATTGCTTGCGCTTCAGCATACATAATCGTTGCTTGTTCACCAACTATTGTATCCGTTAAAATAGCAGGAAACTTACCATGTAAATCCCAACTTCTAAAAAACGGACTCCAATCTATAAACGGAACTAATTCTTTTAAGCTTAACTGCTCTAAAGTCTGAATTCCTAATTCTTTTGGCTTTACAATTTCTGAAGTTTGCCAATCAATTTTATATTTTCTTTTGCGTGCTTCTTTTATAGAAACATATGATTTTTCTTTCCCTCGCTTTAAAAACTTGATTCTAAATTCATCATAGTCTTTCTTTAATTTTGCGGTATATAAATGACTCGTTTTCTTATTCAGTAAATCACCAACAACAGTTACTGCTCTTGATGCGTCATTTACATGAACCACTGCATTTTTATATTGTGTATCTATCTTAACAGCTGTATGTGCTTTTGATGTTGTTGCGCCACCAATTAACAGAGGAACTTTAAAGTCTTGACGTTCCATTTCTTTGGCCAAATACACCATTTCATCTAACGAAGGGGTTATCAATCCGCTTAAACCAATAATGTCTACATTCTCTTTTTTAGCCGCTTCAATAATTTTTTCTGGAGCTACCATTACTCCTAGATCTACAATCTCATAATTATTACAACCTAAAACGACACTCACAATATTTTTACCAATATCATGCACATCTCCTTTTACCGTTGCCATTAAAATTTTACCCAATGCCTTTTGTTCTTCTCCTTTATCTTTTTCAATAAACGGATTCAAATATCCAACTGCTTTTTTCATGACACGAGCAGATTTCACTACTTGTGGCAAAAACATTTTTCCTGCTCCAAATAAATCTCCCACTACATTCATACCAATCATTAAATGACCTTCAATTACTTCAATTGGTTTCTCAGACTCTTGTCTTGCCGTTTCTACATCTTCAATAATAAAAGCATCAATTCCTTTTACCAAGGCATGTGTAATTCTATCTTGAATGGGATTTTCTCGCCACGATAAATCCAACCCTTTTTCTACTTTCGAACCTTTTACGGTTTCTGCAAAATCTAATAAACGGTCAGTAGCATCTTCTCTTCTATCAAGAATAACGTCTTCTACACGTTCTAATAAATCTTTAGGAATATTATCATAAATCTCTAACAATGCAGGGTTTACGATTCCCATATTCATACCTGCTTGAATAGCGTGGTATAAAAACACAGAATGCATCGCTTCACGAACGCCGTCATTTCCTCTAAAAGAAAACGACACATTACTTACACCTCCACTTACAGAAACATTTGGTAAATTTTGTCTAACCCAACGTGTTGCTTCTATAAAATCGATGGCATTTCGTTTGTGTTCATCCATTCCTGTAGCTACAGGAAAAATATTTAAATCGAAAATAATATCTTCTGAAGCAAAATTGACAACGTTCACTAAAATATCATAAGAACGTTGGGCTATTTCTATTCTTCTTTGGTAATTATCTGCTTGACCCGTTTCATCAAAAGCCATGATAATTACTGCTGCTCCGTACCTTTTTATTTGTTTTGCTTCCCAAATAAATTTTTCTTCACCTTCCTTTAACGAAATAGAGTTCACTACAGATTTCCCTTGAACCACTTGCAAGCCTGCTTCTATAATTTCCCATTTAGAACTGTCTATCATAATAGGCACTCTGCAAATATCTGGTTCTGCTGCAATCAAGTTCAAAAAACGAACCATCGCTTGTTTTCCGTCAATTAACCCATCGTCAAAATTAATATCTATGATTTGTGCGCCACCATCTACTTGATGTCTTGCAACATCTAAAGCTTCATCAAATCTTTCTTCTTTAATTAAGCGTAAAAATTTTCTAGAACCTGCAACATTTGTACGTTCACCAATATTTATAAAATTGCTGTTTTCGTTTAAAACTAAGGGTTCTAAGCCAGAAAGTTTCATAAACTTTCTTTGGCTCTTGGTTGTTGGTTTTTGGTTGTTGGACTCACTCATACTTATAACTTCTTGTAATAATTTATAAAACCGTTTAACAACTTTTTATTTGATATCAATTTTTCTAATATATTTTTTAATTCTATTTCTGTTATGTAATCTAAATCATATGACAGATATAGTTGAGTTTCCACTTCATAAAGAGATCCTTTAGCTATGTGTAAAAAATGAATTGTTTCCTTGTTTGATTGCCTTCCAATTCCTTCTGCTATATTTGAAGGCACAGACACAACACTTCTCTTAATTTGATTTGTTAATGCATATAATTCTTCTTTAGGAAAGGTTTTTGTTAGTAAATAAACCAGCTTTACCAATTCTCTAGAATATTTCCAAACATCCAATTCTATATAATTCATGTCTTATTTTGGTTTTTAGTACATAGTTTTTAGTTGCTGGTATCACTCAAATTTATAACCTCTTGCGATAATTTGCACTAAAAACCAACAACTACAAACCATTAACCAATTTTCTTGGTTTATATTTTGCTGCAATAGTTGCAATTTCTCTAATGTGTCCTGGTGATGTGCCGCAGCAACCTCCAATAATATTTATCAAATCTTTCTTTAAGTATTCTTCAATTTGTTCGCCCATTTCCTCTGGCGTTTCATCATATTCTCCAAAAGCATTTGGCAAACCTGCATTTGGATGCGCAGATATTGCAAAATCTGTTTTTCTAGCAATTGCCTCTAAATGTGGTTGTAATAAATTGGCTCCTAAAGCACAATTAAATCCGACAGATAATAATGGGATGTGAGAAACAGAAATTAAAAATGCTTCTGCTGTTTGGCCAGACAAGGTTCTACCAGATGCATCTGTAATAGTACCGCTTAACATAATCGGAATATCAATATTTTTTTCTTCTTTTACTTCTTCAATGGCAAATAAAGCTGCTTTGGCATTTAAGGTATCAAAAACCGTTTCTACCAATAGTAAATCTACACCTCCATCTATTAAGGCTTCTACTTGTTGTTTGTAAGCAATTCTTAAATCGTTAAAAGTTACGGCTCTATAACCAGGGTCGTTTACGTCTGGAGACATGCTTGCAGTTCTATTTGTTGGCCCAATAGAACCAGCAACAAAACGTGGTTTATGGGGTTCTTTTGCGGTAAATTCAGCTGCAACTTCTTTGGCTATTTTTGCAGATTGGTAATTTAGTTCATAGACCAAATCTTCTAATTGATAATCTGCCATTGCAATGGTAGTTCCAGAAAAAGTATTGGTTTCTATAATATCTGCACCCGCTTCAAAGTATTTTCCGTGAATCGTTTTAATAGCTTCTGGCTGTGTAATAGACAATAGGTCATTATTACCCTGAAGTGGAGTTGGATAGTCTTTAAAACGTTCTCCTCTAAAATCTTCTTCGGTAAACTTATATGCTTGCAACATCGTTCCCATTGCACCATCTAGCACTAGGATTCTATTTTTTAATTCTTGCTCAATACTCATCTAAACAATCTATTTTTTTCTCGACTACCACCGGTAGTCGGTTTTGTATTGAATACGTTTTTTTTATTACTTAATTCTACTTGTTTTACTATTTTAAAGTGCTAAAATAAAAACAAAATTTTAAAGGCTCTTATTCATTCCATTTTTCTTTCATCTCAAGAACAAAAGTTCTTCCAAACACCATTCCAACACCAATAATACCTCCTAAAAAAGTCCAAATTATTAAAATCATTGGGCGATTTGGCTTTGACCTTTCAATAGGCACTGAAACGGGCTTTATAATAGTAAACACGGGCGTATCTTCTTTAACCTGAATTCGTTGGGTTTCCAATTGTTTGGCCATTTCTGCATAGACAACAAAGAGTGTCTTAATTCTCAGAAATTAAATTTAATAATTTTAGTTGCACTTCTTCTGAGTATGTTTCTTCATAAATGATTGACTCAATAATAACTTTTAAAAATTGCTTGTCTATTCTATTTGCTGCCAAATGATAACTAATGATTTCCATTTTATACAAAAACCGTTGTGCTGCCTCTATATATCCATTTTTAAGGAGAAAAATACTTCCTAAAGAAATGGCTATTCTTTTATTACCGTCTTGAAAACAATGGCTTTTATTTGCTTCAAAAAATAAATGGGTTACTTTTTCTATAAATGTAGGATAGTAATCATCGTTTTGGATATGCTCTAAAGCAGCTTCTAAGTATCCTATGTTTATTATTCCATTTATTCCGCCTCCGCTTATTGCAATGTTTTTTTCATGAATACGTATTACCTCATTCACATCTGCAATGTATATGACTGTACTCATTCGCTTTCTTTTAAACGTCTAAAAACATCCTTTGCTGCTTCTAATTGTTTTTCGAAATTTACACTTTGTTCTCCTAAAAATCTTTCAAAATCAGAAGAAGAAACAGCATGGATATAACTTTCTAATTTTTTATGAAAAGCATCCCTAAAATGAAGATCTCTTGAAGCCATTTTTATTCTTGCATCTTCTATATGTGGTCTTTGCTGTGGGTGTTCAGAAAAGTTATTAAAAATAACATCTACTTCATCTGGTTGTAACTTTTTATGGGTTTTATCAAATGCTTGTTTCAATTCAAAAGCAATACCCGTTTCAAATGATGCCACTAAATTAAGAACTTCCGAGTACATGGTGTCTCTAAGATTATCTTTTGCTTCTATCTTTAATATTTTTTTATATTCATTCGCATTTTCATTAAAAATAGTATTATAAATTTTATCAGTATATAAGGCGTATTTATAATTCCCCATATCTACATAATTATGTAACGCTTCAGTAAACTCTTTTCTGTAGTTACTTTCTCTAATTGCCGTAGGTAAATAATCTAGATCTCTTCTATTAATATATTTGGTTCCTCCGCCTGTTTTATCATTTACAACATCAATAACAATATCTAAAATTTTTGAGCGTAATATCTTTGCATTTTCACTTTCTGTTAAAAGCATGCCTATGTTTAATACTGCTCTAAAATTAAACAATCCCAATTGTGTTGTTTTGCTCGGGACATTGATGTCATTAGCAAACTGTAATTTAAAGTACTTGAGCTGTTTACCATTACTTAAAGTATATCCATTTTTCTCTAACTCTTTTCTATGATTCTCTAAATACCTTTTTATTGTCCGTGGGTCAACTTCATAAAAATCTGCCACCATCTTTGTTGTAAACACATACACGTTTTCAAATAAAACACCCTTTAATCCAACGTATTTTTGAATTTTCTCTAAAGCAAATCTATTATTTAAAATACTTTGCCTATCAATTGTTGAGTTTGTTAAATTTTTCATGTGATGGTTTATCAACACTTCTATTTATACTTCTTCTTTGTTCCACTTTATCTTCACATCAGCAATAAAAGTTCTTCCAAACACCATTCCAACACCAATAATACCTCCTAAAAAAGTCCAAATTATTAAAATCATAGATCTTTTTGGCTTTGACCTTTCAATAGGCACTGAAACGGGCTTTATAATAGTAAACACGGGGGTATCTTCTTTTACCTGCAATTGTTGGGTTTCTAATTGTTTTGCCAGTTCTGAATACACCCCATACGCTAAATCGTATTCCGATTGTAAACGCATTAAATTGGTTTGTGCCAATGCTGAATTCACAAATTTATTTTGATCTTTAAAACGTGCTAATTGTTGCTGTAATACTTTAAATGCAAGTTCTTTTTCAGTATAGCGTTCGTTGATATATTTTAACTGCTCCGTTGATTTTTGAACCTTGAAATTGATGATATACTGCTGTAATAATTGCTGTGCGTTTTGAGCCAGTTCTGCAGCTGCTATCGCCTCTGGCATATTGGTAGAAACGGTTATATAACCATCTTTAGCGTTAATATCTAATGATAACTGTCCTGATAATTGGTTGATAAGACTGTATTGCTCATTGGTGATTGTTTGAATTTGGTTCTCATTAACAGATTGCTTCAGTCGTTCCTCCTTCGCAATGACGGATTTTGATTTGATGGCTTTTATCAGCAGCCCGGGTAATCCGATGGTGTATTTTTTAAGATACCCCAACAATCCAGGGCTATAGTAATTGGTATAATAGTCTTCATACGTTATCGGCGCTTTTTGGCCTTTAAAAGTAAGAGGCGTTTGCAGCAGTTCTTTTTGAAAAGGAATACTACTGGTAATTTGCGGGTATAAAGTGGGTGAAATTCCAGATTCGCTGCTCATACCGCCTAAATTAATCCCTGCCATAGCTGCCAAGCCACTAAGATTACCTCCTACACTTTTCCCCTGTGTTGCCGGTACTATAGTTGTTGAAGCGGTGTATTGTTTTGGTGAGAATATTGCTACAAACAAACCAATGGCCATAAAAATTATAGTAATTTTTATAACTGTTTTACGTCCATCCCATAGGGTTTTGGCAAGTTGGATTAAGTCTATCTCGTCATCGTCAGCAAGTTCTTGTATGGGTTTGCCATTTGTTTCTTGATTCATACCTTAGGTGTTTGTTTTTTATTTATTTCGTCTTTGCGAGCGTATTGGGGGGGGGCTTCTTGTTCTTTTTTCCATCGCTGAAAAAAGAACCAAAAAAATCTAGTCTGATGATAATTTCATTGAATCTTATGGAAGTTGCACAATCGACACCAGACCGCTGCGCT
>Ga0075113_1000478_pt1 | contig 11293 bp, 11 predicted proteins | sample AntAceMetag02UKA_FD_69788 | JGI IMG/M metagenome (GOLD analysis project Ga0075113, IMG submission 69788) | Saline lake microbial communities from Ace Lake, Antarctica - Antarctic Ace Lake Metagenome 02UKA | ecosystem: Environmental > Aquatic > Non-marine Saline and Alkaline > Saline | place...
AAAACGACACTAGAGTTAGCACGGAAACTAGGATTGAAGGAATATGAGATCGTGGGGTTGATTGAACACCTGTGTGATAAGGGGCATAACGGTCTGAAGAAATGTAAGATCACAGATAACCGAATCGCACCTGAGAATAAGAAGACGACGGATGTTGGTGGTTCTGTTAAGGATTTGAGGTTTATAGTTATTTCAGATACTCATATGAGTAATAAGATGCATAGAAATGATATACTGCAAGAGGCGTATGATAGAGCTGCTGCGGATGGGATCAAGACTGTGCTGCATTGCGGTGATATAACTGACGGGTTTTATAAGATAAGACCGACGCATATATATGAGTTGGATAATATGGGTGCTGATGAACAGATAGATGATGTGGTTGCGAATTACCCGATGCGTGATGGTGTTAAGACGTACTTTATTACTGGGAATCACGATGAAACACACATAATGAACGGCGGTATCAACGTAGGTAAGAATATTGCGATGCGTCGAGATGATATGGTGTATGTTGGTCACGATAATGCGAAGCTGAATTTTGGTGGATGTATTGTTGAATTGGATCACCCGGGTGGTGGAAGTTCGTATGCACGTAGTTATAAGTTGCAGAAGAATATAGACGCTATGATGGGTGGAGATAAACCGAATATGATATTTGTTGGACACTTCCATAAGTACTTTAAGATGTTTTATAGAAATATACACGCATTCCAAGTGCCGTGTATGGTAGATCCGACTCCGTTTATGAAGAAGATGAAGCTTGGTAATGATATGGGATATATAATTATTAATGCTAGAGTTAACGAATTGGGAGAGGTAGTTGAGATGAACGATACGTATGTACCGTATTATAAGACGAAGGAGAAGATGAAGAGATTATAGATCCTTCCTCATAGTGTGTGTGGAAATAGACGGCGTTAGATTGGTATATTATTAGGCACATTATGAGGGGAGATTTATCCGCTCCCCGACAAGACCCTTTTTTTATTCTTTTAGAGGAAACGCGTTTTGCGTTTCTTTTATTTTTGTGTTACAATGTAGGTACATATTCGGTATAGCTATAGGGCGGTATGAAGAATTAATAAAAACCGAGGCTTTAAAAGGTTATAGTTAAGCATCGTTGAATCGATGTTTTTTTTATGTTATAATAGGTAGGAGGCTACTGCGATGATTAAATGTGATGGATGCGGTCGAAATTTAAAGATAATAGCGATGGAAGGACATCGAAATATATATAGATGTCCGTTTTGTATGAAGATAATGGTTGAAGAAAGGAAGAGGTTTTGTGAGTATATTAGACAACAAAGATACTATAGACAGAAATGTAAAAAACAGAGAGAATGAGGTTGATAGCTTAACGGAGAATATAAAAATAGCAGGTCACTTGAACGAGAGTAGACGTACACTATTTTTAAAATTAAGCGATATGTTTTTGAGTGAGTTTGAGAATAACCTATTTAAAAACCAATTTGAGTTATCTCACGATTATGAAGATGTAACACCTGATGAATGGACGATGTTCCTAATGGATAATATGGTAGCGAAGTATTTAGCTAGACATAAGGATATCTTTATAAAAATGAGTGCTGAGAACAATTTAACAGACGCATACGGAAAAGGTAAAAAGGATTCTATCAATATGATTGAAAAGATAGAAGCTAAGAATAAACAAGAATCTAAACAGAATATAGTTATATTAAGAGTAACTGATGTGAAGGATCGAACTTGATAGTTAATAAGATAAAAGAAACCAAATTCGAGAAGGTTTATGAATGCCCCGTATGTAAGAATGGATCGATAACAATTCAAAAGCAATCAAAGAAATTTTATGGGTATTGCGATATATGTGATGCCGCGTATATAGATTACGAACCACTACCTCACCAAAAGGTTGTTCATGATAGTAAGAGTAAACTTAAGTTGCTGATAGGTGGAAAAGGATCGGCGAAATCAAGAGCTGGAGTTATGGAAAGCATAAACCACGGATTGACAGTTCCAAATGGTAAGACGTTGCTGATGGCTCAAACGCTGCAACAGTTGTCGAGAGCTGTTATTCCTGTGTTTAAAGAATATTTGCCTGATAAATATATAGAGAAGTTTCACGATACGAAACAAAATATATATATAAAACTGACCAATGGTCACGAGTTTATAGGTTATTCATCTAAGGATGACGAAACGTTTAGATCGATGGAGATAACCGGGTTTTTACTTGAAGAAATGTCAGGTATAAAACCTGATGTTTGGTATGAGTTGATTCAACGTTTAAGAAACCACGCAGCATCGAGAGATGTTATGGAAGATGGTGTCGATCGCTTTATGGGGATTGGTATTTCGAATCCATCTCAAGGGTTTATACGTGATCTATTATTTACATCTTCAAGTATAGAAGGTAGTGAGAGTATAAGAAGTACTGTCGATACGTATATGGATAGAGTTAAAGAACCGAATCCTGACTTGAAAGCGTTTCTGAGTAGTTCAAGAGATAATACGTTTTTAGCTGAAGGTGTTTTACAAACGATGATTTCATCGATGTCTGCCGCTCAGGTTAGATTGAATATAGATTGTATTATTGAATATGCTGAAGGAGCTGTGTATCCTGAATTTTTGAAGTATGTTATGGATGATATACCTCTGAAACCTGAATGGATTTACTATTTAGCACACGACCCTGGTATTGCCGACCCTGCAGCTGTAGTTTTGGCAGCACTCGATGAAGAAACTGGAAATACGTATTTGATAAGAGAATTTTATAAAACAGATCAAGTGTTAACTCAGGTTGCGATTGCTATAAAAGCTATGATTAGAGATATACCTGATGGTAGATTGATGCCGTTACTGATAGACCCGTCAGCAGCTAAACGATCACAGATAAGTGCTAGAACGTATAAACAACAGATGAATTTAGAACATAATCTGATATTCAAGTCTGCTAACAATTCTATTATGGATGGTATTGCTAAGGTTAAGGATTTGATGTTTAATGGTAAGATTCATATATTTAGAAGTTTAAAAAATACAATAACTGAAGGATGTGAATATCGTTATCCGACTCCTGAAGAACGTAACACTAATAGGAATATAGGGGATAAACCACTCGATAAGAATAACCACGCGATGGACTGTATTCGATATATCTATCACGATATTCCGTATGATGTTGTAGTTAAGCAAAGAATGTTGTATAATAAAAATATAGGGGCTATGGGTAATAAATTAATGAACTCTGTTAGTCATAGTTCTAAAAATAAGAGGAGAGTAGGAGGTTTCAAGGTATGAAAATATTCACAATTTTTAAAAGGATTGCTGAACTTGAAAAGCAAGTTAAAGAATTACGAGAGGTTAAACCGGTTGTAAAATCAACTCAAAACCGCGTATCTTTCAAAGGTATTCCCGATGCTCAAATGAAAAAAATCGAAAAAATCGTTGAGAAAAGAGGTAACGCATAATGGACGAAAAAGAAATGAAGTTACAAGATAGTTTAGTCGCTAAAATCAATTCGGCTACTGAATATCGAAAAGCACAAAGAGATGAAGAATATATTAATAACCAAGCTCATTACGAGAACGTTTATTATAATTTAGCTACGTATAGCGAAGATTCTCCATTCGTACTTAGAAGTGATATAAATCACGTTAAGAACGCAATAGACGAGAGATTAGCGTCGTTATTCACGACTGACTATAGTGGTGATATTAAACCTAAATCTCCTAATGATATTAAAGCTGTTGAAACTCTAAATAGTGTTTATAAAAACGAATGGAAAAGATTAGAAGCTGATTCACTTGTTAAGAAATGTATAAAGAGTGGTGCAATTTTAGGTGATGGTTATATAGAAATAACTTTTGATGCCGATTCTATTGATGGTGGAACTAACACTCGTAACGAAGGTTTCATAAAATTAAATGAATTATATCCTACCACTATATATTTAGATCCTAGTTCAGATAATATTGATGGAAGTGACTTTTTAGTTTCTAAAACTCGTAAAACATTTGATTGGGTTAAGAGAAATAAACCTGAATGGGCTAAGAAGTTAGAAGATAATAGTAAAACAGGTGGAAAATATAGTGATGGTCAACAAGACGGTGAAATGTTAGCTGGTCGTGACTATGTTAAAGAACAAAAAAACATATATATGTTAAACACTATATATGTTAAAAAGTTAGATACTAAAACTATTACTGATGAAGAAACTGGTGATGAAGAAGAAGTTAAGTATACTAAAATAATGGTTCACTATTTAATTAATGGAGTATTATTAGAAACTAATGAAAACTTCCCATTTGATTTCTATCCTATTGAAAAATTCTCTTGTGAGGAAATGCCTCAATCACCATACGCAATTCCGTTGATGAGAGGTTTAACTTCTGCACAGAAAGTAGCTAACTTGATCGAAAGTTCAATAAATAACGTAGCTATGCACTATACAATACCAACTTGGATTATATCTGATGAAGCTAATATTGATATAGACGAGTTTGCTAAATTCCAAGCCGCTCTAGGAACAATATGGATGGCATCAGGAGACATTAATAAAGCTATAGCTCAATTACCATACCCTAAAATTGATGCTGAGTTAGTTAATTATGGTCGAGAGTTCGTTCAATATATAAGAACGTACGCTGGTGTATCTTCTAGGTATACAGGTAATTTAGGAACGGCAGCTAATACAGCTAGTGGAACTAGTGATGTTATCGACTTAGTTAAAGCTATTGATGTATTGATAATTGAACAAATAGAATTATTCGTTACTAGATTATCTAAGAAAATCATAAAGTATATAGCTCATTATTATGGAGATAGAACTATTTTTGTTAGAGAAGATAAAGATAAAGAAACTACATTTAAAGAGTTTAAACTTGAAAAAGGTATTACTGAAATAAATACAGATATATTAACTGATTTATCATATAAAACTAAAAATGATTCATCAAGACAATATACTGAGTATAAAAATATTTATCAAATGCAAAACCAATATAAAGATCCAAACCCATTAATTACATCATTAGATTTAGTTAAAGCTGCTAAATTAGATAGCTATGACGAATTATCTAAACGATATAGTGATATGAGTGAAGAATCTTATTCTGAGAAGATTGATTTAGCTCTACAATTATTCCCAATGTTACAGATTGCTGATAACGAAGGAAACCCTATTGTTACTCCTGAGGAGTTCCAAGCGGGTATGGTTGATATATTTAATGATGATAATACATTAGATACAGCTAAAGAGCTAATACAACGATTAGAAACAATACAAACAGAGGAGAAGATTGTTTGACAATCTTTTTTTTTTGTGATATTCTAAAGATAGGAGATAGGATCTCTCACCATAATATCACGGCTTCCATTAAGCCCGAAAAAATATTAATTTTGGAAAAAATAAAGTGAGGAGGATAGAATATGGAAAAAGATTTCACAACCCTATTTAACGAAACTGTAGTTGAAGAAACTGAAAATACAGATGTTACAGAAGCAGAGGAAATTGTTGAAGAAGTAGAAACTGTCGAAACTGAGGAAACAGAAATTGAGGAAACTCAAGAGGAAACAGAAATTGAGGAAACTCAAACTGAAGATGAGGTAATTGATACTGAAGAAACGGAAGATACTGTAGAAGTTGAAGAGGAAGATTCAAAGTCTAATAAGAAATTTGCTGAAATGAGAGTTAAACTTAAAGAACTTGAAGATAAAAATTCAAGTCAAGGTTCTGACATTGATAGATTCAATGAGGCTGCTATGAAGCTAGGTCACAAAGATTATTCTGAACTGTTATCAAAAACTGAAGAAGCACTTCTTGTAGAAGAAGCTAAATCATCAGGTAGAACAGTAGAAGAAATTAAAATGCAAATAGAGCAAGAAAATAGAATATCAGAATTGGAAAATAAGTTGACATCAAAAGATTTAGCGGAAAAACAAGCTGTCTATGATAGCACTCTTAGTGATTTTGTATCTAGCAACAAGCTTTCTGACAGCGATCTGAAAACGATCGATGAAGAATTAGCTAGAGATGGATTAAAGGTTCAAGAATTACAATCTTTAACTACCCCAGCTTTGAAGCGAGTTTTAAACTCTTATTTACCTAAAAAGATAAGTAAGCAAAAGGAACTTGAAAAAAAAGTTAAAATCAAAAATGAAATTCCGTTAGAACAAAAATCAGTCGCTGCTGAAGAAGTAGACGACGAAGTTACCAAACTTTATAACCAATTAAAACGTAAAGATTAAAATAATCTAATATAGAAAGAAGTGATATTATGAATACGTTAACAACTATAAGAACAACTACTCCTGCTTTCGACAGAGAAGCTGTTGAAAACAAAGTAATGCTTAAAATGATGAACGATAAAGTAGAATATAATGTTTTACAAAAAATCGGGAAGAAACAAGCTGTAAAAAGAAATCAAGGAACTAACAAGGTTATGTGGAAATTACAAAAACCTTTACCAGTTGCTACTGATCGCCACGTACTTACTGAAGGTGTAAACCCAACAGGTATGAAGGTTGGATATACTACTATAGAAGGAGAAATCGGATTCTATGGTGCTTATATCGAAGTTACTAGACAATTAGAAACTTATAACTTACAAAAAGTTATGGAAGATTACTCTGAAACTTTAGCTGAACACGGTGCTAAGACATTTGAATTAATAGTAAGAGATGCTATTGAAGAAGATGCTGGTGTTGCATTTGTTGTAGACGCAGGAACAACTGATCCTGATGTTGATTCAGTAAAAGTTACTAACATTTTAACTTTAGATGAGTTAAGAAAAATTACTACTCCAATGAAAGCTAACCGTAGAGTTGGACTTATGAGTGCTGGTGGAAACTACGCTTGTTTAGTACCAGTTGAAGGTATGGAAGATCTAATCGATGACGAAGATTTAAAAGATAGATATTTAATTCCTGGAAACACTAATAAGCCTATAGTAAAAGGTTCATTAGAAGGAACTGATATTTATAACTTAAGAATCAGAACTTACGAGTATCCAGTAATCGAAACTAACGCAACTTCAGTAGTTATTTACCATACTTATGTAATCGGAAACGACGCATTTGCTGTTATGGATTTAGAGTCTGCTGGAATTGAAATGAAAAAAATGGACTTCGGACCAAAAATCGGAGATAACTTAGGACAATTAGCATCATTAGGATGGATCGCTATGGGATTCGGAGCTAAAGTATTAGATGAGTCTGCTGTAACTGTATTAAGTCACGCAGTAACTAATCCAATAACTAGAGAAGATTTCTACGCTGACCAAACTGAAGGTTCTGTATAAAAGTCTTAATTAACGGAAAGGATTTATAAAATGGGAAAAAAAGTATTTAAAGATAGTGAAAAAACCGACTCGCAAATCAAAAAAGAATCTGCAGCTGGAAGTAAGAAAGTAATGTCTGTTAAAAAAGAGAAATTCAAAGCTTTAAGAGCGTTTTCAGCTCTATATCCTCACGGATTTAGAAGTACGTATCAAGGAGTTAATGTAAATATCATATTTGACGGATCTGAATATTTATTATCACCTGCAATCAAAAGATTTATCGAGAATAAGATTGACCAAAAATCAGAATCTAGCATAAATAAAAAAGCCAGTCTTGCTAACAAAAAAGTTAACAAGCTTGGCGACTACATTGGTGGTTAAAAGAGGAATAGTAATATTCCTTTTTTTGTGCTATAATTACCATAGAGGTGATTGTGAATGAAGAAATTAATTATGTATTCAGCTGTTCAAAACAAGATAGGTGGAGTTGAAAAATTTAATATTAATTTTTGTAAGAGAATGAGTAAATATTTTGATATAACGTTTGTATGTGATGGTGGTGATAAAGAATCTTTGGATAAGGTTAGAAAATACGCTACGGTTTTTATACATAATGGTAGAGAAATAGAAGGTGATATTTGTTTATATAGTACATCGTGGGGAGATATTAAAGAAACTCAGATAAAAGCTAAAAAATATATACAGATAACACACGCTGATTTAACACAATACAAAATGAGTAATTATTTTAATTATAAAAGAAGATACAATGTTACACACCACGTTTCTGTTGGTAATAACGTTGCTGAGGCTTTAAAAACAGAATATGGGCATAAAAGTACGGTTATTTATAACTTATTAGATAACGAAATTAAGTTCAAAAGATCTAAAAAAGAAACAAAAACAGATGTTCTTAAATTAATAACATTATCAAGAATAAGTCCTGAAAAAGGATTTGAAAGAATGATACGACTGTGTGAAATATTAAGAAAAAAACATAAGAAATTCACTTGGGATGTTTATGGTAATAACTTAGATGATGATTATACTAGAAAAATAATTAAAGAGATGAATTACTTTGAAGAAGTTACGTTTAAAGGCGTTAAGTTAGATTTAACACAAGAAGTTCGCGACGCTGATTACCTAGTTCAATTATCTAATACTGAAGGAATGCCATATTCTCCTAGAGAAGCTCTGCAGGCAGGAACTCCTTGTATATTAACTAATTATCCAGCTGCTTATGAAATAATAGATGACGGCGTTAACGGATTTATAGTAGATATGGGTTTATCTAATTTAGATTTCGATAAATTATATAATGAAATACCTAATAACTTCTTATATGTAGAAGAATCAGATGAAAAAGACTGGTTATCAATTTTGAAAATAAATGAAAGAGAAAGAGTTTTAGTTAGAACTGTAGCTCTTTATAAAGATAAGCAAAAAGGTAGAAATATGGATCCTAAGTTCGAAAAAGATAGATATGAAAAATTAGAACGTGGATTACAATTAATCGATACAGGATGGTGTGAGTTCGTAGTATGATAACGGGAATAACGTTTGGTGTATTCGATTATACCCATATAGGGCATATAAATTTGATGAAAAACGCTAAAAAACACTGTGATTTATTGATTGTTTGTGCTTCTGATGATGAGTATGTTGAAAAAAAGAAAGGTCACAAACCGACATTCACTCTAAAAGAGAGAATGGACGCTTTAAAAGAATTAGAATCAGTTGATTTAGTAGATGTTCAATCATTATATTTTGGTAAAAAGGAACTAATTAATAAATATAAACCTGAGATAATATTTGTTGGTGATGATTGGAATGAAAAAACATTTGAAGGAAGCGATTTAGGTGTTGAAGTTAAATTCTTACCTAGAACGAAGAAAATAAGTTCGACTAAGATGAGGGGTTAAAATATGATATTTAAAGAATTAACAGAAGAAAAAAAGTTAGGATTAGTTAAAGATTTGAAGAAATTCACCGATAAATTCAAAGGACTTGATATACATCTGCAGTTTGGGAGTCTTTTAGGGGCTGTTAGAGAACAAAAACTTATAGATGGTGACAATGACATAGATGTGTGCTATTTAAGTACATACAGGGACGTTAACCACGTTATAGACGAGGCTAAATTCATTTATAATATGTTAAAAGATGAGAATATGTTGATTAAATATTGGGATATTAATTATGAAGTTGGCAGTTTAGATGAAATAGTTGATCCATTTGGTCAAGCTCACGTTAAATGCGGTGATTTAATTATTGATTTATTCACATCGTGGATAGATAAAAATGGTGATTATTGGACTTGTCAATGGGGTAACTTTGGTAATTATGAGCAGTTTTTTCCTTTTAAAAAAGGTGAATTGAACGGAATTGAATTTAATATACCTAACAATAGCGAAATAATTTTAAAAAGACTATACGGAGATTGGAAAACACCTAGAAATGACCACCCTATAAATTATTTAAAGAGAACTACGTATTTGAAAGAACTATCCGGAAGGTAAGTTCTTTTTATTTAATAACAAATATGATATAATTAGAATAAAGGAGATGATATTTATGTATTTAAAAGATATAGTGGACAATTCAAATTATATAACAGATGAATCACTTAGTGAAATTAATATTTTAGGTGTTGCTAACAACTGTATAGCTGAATTAAACACAAAAATAGGTACTAACTTACCTCAGTTTATCACAGGTAACTTGGACAGTATTGATTACAACGCTGTTTCTGATGATTGGCAGTTAAGGTTATTAGACCCATATTTTGCATTCGCAATTATGGCTAACGATGATAATGACAATACTAGAGATTTTCATTACCAAAGATTCTTAAACGCTTTAGTTGATTTTAAGAAAACAGGTATAAAAGATATAGTAACTATAGACGAAAGTGGAGAAGAAACAGGTTACGCTGGAGGATCTTCAAGATATGCTAACATAGATCCTAGCGAAAGAGCTGTAATTTTCCAAAGGTGGTAGAATATGGCAGTTAAAAACCCTTTAAAGGGAATCAAAGGAAAACAATATGACTTAATAAATAACTTTAACAAAGGTTATAATTCTTCATCTTATGACGGAGTTCTTAGAGATAATGTTTTTAGAGAACTTGTTAATTATGAAATGAAAGAAGAAGGAGTCGTTACTAAACGTAAAGGTTTAAAAAATAACAAACTTAATGAATTAATTAAGTTGTTTTATGATTTAAAAACAGACCCTACTCCAATAACTGATATATTAAACGAAGATGTAACGTTCACAACTCCGTTGACTGGTAAATTGAATGGAACTGTAGATAATACTCAAGAAGCAGACAAAGAAATATTTAAAATGCTTAAAGATACTATAGTTTATACAGATTCAGAAGCTACAGCCGCTAATATTGATGTTGTTTATGACAAAGTTGCTTATTTACAAATAGAAAACGACCAAATGATTAATGATTATAATGATTTTGAAGAAGAATTATTACAATGGAATATAAATAGTGAAGTAGAATTTACTGTTATTTTAAGTGGTTACTATTTACAAAAAGAACTAGCTAGTTCATATCTTAACCCAGTTGAATATAACGTGTTTAAATATGTTAGATGTAAAATGACATTAGAAAACGCTTCTAGTTTAATTTTAAATCCTTATTTAACACTATCATTAGATGTTATAGTTGATAAAACAACAGCTATAACAACAACTCCAGCTACTAGTAAGATCAATTTCTTAAATGTTGGTTTATATGATGAACAAATAATAAATGTAATAGATTATAATGATAAGAAATATTTCACTACTGGATTTAATTTATTTCAAATCCAAGATGGTGAGTTAGAAATAATTGATTACACTAATGCTTATAAGCCTAATGGTATAGAAGTTACGAACATAGGTTTCAACATAGTTGCTGAAACTCCTTTAGAGTGGATTGATTCAGGAACTGGAACGGTCGACGCTATTAAAGGAATATTTATGACTTATGATGATGAACCAACTAGAGAAATACCAGCTACATATACAAC
>Ga0075113_1000479_pt1 | contig 11292 bp, 13 predicted proteins | sample AntAceMetag02UKA_FD_69788 | JGI IMG/M metagenome (GOLD analysis project Ga0075113, IMG submission 69788) | Saline lake microbial communities from Ace Lake, Antarctica - Antarctic Ace Lake Metagenome 02UKA | ecosystem: Environmental > Aquatic > Non-marine Saline and Alkaline > Saline | place...
CGCCTTCCTCCTTCTCCAACAGGATTATTTCATATTGGAACAGCTCGAACAGCTTTATTTAATTATTTATTTGCTCGTCAAAATAATGGAAAAATGTTATTCCGACTAGAAGACACTGATAAAGAAAGGTCAAAAAAAGAATATGAAGAAAATATAATTAGTGGGTTGGAATGGTTAGGATTAGATTATGATGGAGAAATTTCTAGGCAATCAGAAAAAACAGAAATTTATAAAAAATATTTGGAAAAAATGATAGAATCTAAATTTGCCTATATTTCTGAAGAAGAAAAAGAGGGACAGCGGGGGAGTGTTATTCGTTTTAAAAATCCTAATAAGGAAATAATTTTTCAAGATTTAATTCGAGGAGAAATAAAATTTAATACTACTGAATTAGGAGATTTTGTTATTGCTAAATCATTAGATGAACCTCTTTATCATTTAACTGTTGTGATTGATGATTTTGAAGGGAAAGTCACTCATGTTATTAGAGGAGAAGATCATATCTCAAATACACCACGACAAATTTTAATTCAAGAAGCTATCGGAGTAGAAAGGCCAATTTATGCTCATTTACCCTTAATTTTAGCTCCGGATAAATCAAAAATGTCAAAGAGAGCAGGTGCTACTTCTTTGGACGAATATAAGGAAATTGGTTATTTACCTCAAGCAATAATAAATTACCTAGCCTTACTGGGTTGGAATCCAGGAACAGAAGAAGAAATTTTTAGTTTAGAAGAATTGGTAGAAAAATTTGATATAGAAAAAGTACATAAAGGAGGAGCTATTTTCAACATAGAAAAATTAAATTGGATAAACAAAGAACATATAAAATTGATGTCAGATGAAGATTTCAAAAATAAAGTTTCGGAATTTTTATCAGAAGAATTAAAAATTAAAATAAAAGATAATTCATATATTTTTGAAAAAATGCTATCAATAATAAAGGAAAGGATAGAAAAATTCTCAGAAATAATTGAAATGGAAAAAGAAGGGGAGTTTGATTATTATTTTTCTAATCCAGAATTTGAGTTAGGAAAAATTTTTTGGAAAGAAGAAAATGATTATTCTGTGCTTCAAACACGAATGGAAAAATGTATAGAAATATTAAATTCAGTTGAGAATTTTACTGCAGAAAAAATTAAAGAATCTCTTTGGGATTATGCTACTGAAGAGGGAAGAGGTTCTGTTCTATGGCCATTAAGATATACCCTATCGGGGAAAGATAAATCACCAGATCCTTTTGTTTTGGCTGATATTTTGGGAAAAGAGGAAACAATTAAGAGATTAAATTATGTTATTGAAAAAATTAATTCAAAAACTGAAAAATAAAATCACTTGGAAACCCGGTTTCCAAGTGGTAGGAATAATTATTTTGGGAGTTTTAATTTTTCCCTTTAATTTTGGTGTGGCTTCTCAAGTAGATGAATTAAAAATTAAAATTACTGAAAAAAGTAATGAGATGCAAGAACTAGAAGTAGAAATTCAAAAATGGGAAGGAGAGTTAAAGATAGTTGGAGAAGAAAAAAAAAGTTTAAATAATGAAATTTACTATCTTAATACAACTCAAAAAAAATTAAATACAAATATAAATTTAACTTCAAATCAAATAATTAGCACAGGATTAAAAATTGAAAAATTAGGTCTGGATATAGGAAATAAAGAAGATAATATAGAATCAAATTCTTTTGCATTAGCTGAAGCTATTCGATCTATTCATGAACAGGAAACCTATTCAACATTAGAAACAATTTTAAAAAATAAGACAATGTCTGATTTTTGGAATAATTTAGAAAATTTACAAAAAGTACAAAGTGAAATACAAATTAAAACTCATTCTCTTAAAAAATTAAAAAATGAATTGGAATTAGATAAAAAAAGTTCAGAAGTGAAAAAAGGAGAACTAGCTAATTATGTAGGAGAGTTGTCAGATAGAAAAAAAATTGTAGAAAATACAAAGGAAACGAAAAACTCTTTATTAGAAAATACTAAAAATATAGAATCAAACTATCAAAAAATTCTAGAAGAAAAATTAGCTTTGAAAAAAGCTTTTGAAAATGAACTTCGAGATTTTGAAGAGGAATTGCGAATAGCCATTGACCCAGAGGGTATTCCTTTGGCAGGAGAAGGTATTTTGAATTGGCCTTTAAATTCAATTTATATAACTCAATATTTCGGGAATACACCTTTTTCTACTAAAAATCCTCAAGTCTACGGAGGGGGAGGTCATAATGGTGTAGATTTTAGGGCAAGCATTGGAACTAATTTAAAAGCTTCTCTTGATGGAGTGATTACAGCAACAGGGAATACTGATACTGCTTGTCCAGGAGCTTCTTATGGAAAATGGGTTTTAATTAAACACAATAATGGTTTATCTTCACTGTATGCGCATATGTCTTTAATTAAAGTTAATGTTGGTCAAACAGTGGCGATGGGTGAAGTTATCGGTTATACAGGTAATACTGGATATTCAACAGGTCCACATTTGCATTTTACTGTTTATGCTACTCAAGGGGTACGAGTGCAAAATTATAATTTTAAATCATGCAAAGGGAAATCTACAATAATGCCATTAGCTCCAAAAGATGCTTATTTAAATCCATTATCTTATTTACCGGCATATTAGTATTTTTGCAAAAAATAATTTGTGGTTTTTTATAAACTGTTTGTTGTTTAACTTTTTTGAAATATGTTATATAATTTAGATAATGATTTTTAAATTAAAAAAAGATAATAGGGGATTAGTTCAGTGGATTTTTATAATAATTATTGCGATCATTATTTTAAGTTATTTTGGATTTGATTTAAGATCTATTATTGAAGCTGATGGTACTCAAAATAATTTGGAATATACATGGGGAGGGGTAGTGATGGTTTGGGAGAGATATTTAGCTAGTCCCGTTTTATATTTTTGGCAAAATATTTTTCTAGATTTAATTTGGTCTGCGTTTGTAGAAAACATGGGAGTCATTAAAGGAGGAGGGCCAATAATTAATTCAGATTTTATACCTAAACTTTTTTAAAAAAATAATAGGGGAGACCTGATAACAATATTGATATGGAAAAATTTTTAATAATATTTTTAGTACTAATTGCTCTTTTACTGTATGCAACAACAGTGCATGTTCAAGATACTTTTTCTAATATTATAATAGAGGATAATATTCAAATTGATTTTTAATTTATAAAATGACTCTAAAAGAAAAACAAAAAAAAGTTGATGATTGGATGTCTCAGTTCTCTGAGGGATACTGGAGTCCTCATGAAATAATTTGCAGATTGTCAGAAGAGACAGGAGAATTAGCCAGAGAAATTAATCATCGTTTTGGCCCTAAGAAAAAAAAAGATTCTGAAGATGTTGCAGAAGTTGGAGATGAAGTCTCTGATATAATTTTTACTTTAATATGTTTAGCTAATTCATTAGATATAGATCTAGAAGAATCTTTTGAAAAAATGATGGAAAAGTATCAAGTTAGAGATGGAAATCGGTGGAAGAAGAAATAAACTTATACAATGATATTTTAGCACGATAGATGGTACCTGTTTCGTTATAAAAAGGCTTAAAACGCAGTTTTAAGCCTTTAAATAGCCTTATTTATAGCCATATAATAGTATTGTAAATAAAGGCTATTTTGAAGGAATTATGGTAGTGAATAGTGAAACTATCTAAGAATAAAGGGTCATATATATAGAAATTTGTTTTAATAGAAGGCATTATTTCTAATTTTTATATATAAAGTTTAATATACTATGTCGCAAAATCTATATTGTGCGACACGACTGTAATTTATAAATCACAAAACTTTAAACTCTCTTCTCTACTCTCTCTCCATAAAAAACTCTCTGTGAGTAAATTATAAAAATGTTCAGTAAATAAATTATCTTTATTTACTTCTCCTCCCCTTGTTCACATCTAATTTTTTTTTAAATTTTGATAAAAAGTAAAAAAACTCAAAAATCATGTTTTTGACGTTTTTTGTGTTTTTTGACGTTTTGCTCTCTTTTTGTTATTAAATTATTTTTAATAAATTAGTTCTAACATTCTATAGAATGTTAGAACTAATTTACACTATGAAAAAGAATTTTTTTGGGATTAAACACTTTTTTTATGAAAAAAGAAAAAGCCCAGGGACAAAGTGTAAACACAATGTATAGGCTTTTATAGTGGAAGAAAAAAGAAGATACCACAAGCTTTTCCTTCAAAAGATATTATAATCTTTCTATATTAGTGCTTAAGCTTGTTCGTATTGTCTGTGCTTTGTATTAAAATCAAAGTCACTCGATTTGGGTTAGCTTTTGCGTTGCATCAAAATAGCTCCCCTCTCAAGACCCATTACCCGCCCAGGGTAATTATAAAACATCGCACCAAACGAATGGTTTATTTATCTGCTACATATCATTCATGGTCAACACAGAGAGTGCTTTTTCTCTTCTAAGAACTTCCATTTAACAGAATATAAAACTAATATATAAAAATCAAGAACTGTTACTATTCCAGTTAACTGGAATAATGACTTTTAAAAATAGTCCTATTGGTAGGACTATTTTTGTTTAAATTTAAAAAGTTAGTTCAGCTTGCCTGTCAGTAGGTTAAATGAATTAGTTTTTGAGATATATTGACCAATACCCTATTATATTATATATTAAGAAACAGATTTGTATGTAATAAAAATAAATAATTTAATTGGAGGAAATTCCATTATGTTTAAAACAATTGAAGAAGGATTGGAGGTTTTAAAAAAAGAGGTTAAAGAAACTTTTCCTAGTAAGGAAGGTCGTATCTCCTTTGAACAACTTGCTTTTATAAAAGGAATGATTAAAGTTTTAGGTCTTACAATGGAAGAAATCAACGCATTAGTACCAGATTTAGAGGAATAAAATGAATCAATTAAACGAACAAAGGCAAAGACTTGTTGATTGTTTATTTAGTAAGGTCTTAAATGATAGATTTGAAATAACTAATGGAGTCATTAGTTGTGGCTCAGTATCTCCAATGTTAGCTTCATCTCTTCTCTCGCTAAATGAGGTTAGAGGAGGAATTGCTATTTTAGATATTTTAGAACATTTTGAAATTCTCAAAGAAGCAGTTTTTACGATAAGGATTATGAAAGATATAAAACCTTTCTTTGTTCCCTCTTATTTTGTAACAAAAGAGATAAAAACTTTTGTAACAGAAATCAAATCTCCTGCAAAAATTCCTATAAAGTTTAAAGGATTTTTGAGGCCGTTGAAACAGCCTCGGTAAAAGTTTAACTGCATAAAATCAGAAGTTTTGATTTTATGCAGTTTTTTAATTTATAATTTTTAATTTACAATTTATAATTCAAAGAATCTTTAACAAAGATTTTTTGCTAGATTCCTTTGCAATTACTTGCAGGAGTTCGTCCACTGGCTTCGGCTTCTTTTTTTGTTTGAAACCAGACTTTGTTCTCTTCTTTTATTCTTTGAGCTCCAGAACACCAGGGGGCGTGATATAGTTTACTATTTTTAGAGGCTACATATTTACCTATTTGTAAAACAATTGACTCCCCTATTATTTCTGAATTGGAAGTCGGGCTTTCAAATTGCTGAGAAGAAGAAATTGAAGCTAGATTTTGGTTAATTATTGTTATAGGGGTTTGCTTTTCTTCTAAATAAGATAATCTCCCTAATCCGAAAGATGAAAAGGCAACCAATATAATTAGTGCTAAGTTAAAAAACTGGTTATTTTCTATAAAATTATCCCCTACCTGCCTGCTGGCGAGGCAGATAGTCTTGATTTTATTTAGTTTTTCTTTTATACTTTGCATCAAGTTAAAAATTAATAAGTATTTCATTGAAATGCTTCGAGTTACCATTATAACATTGATTTTTGATTTTTTACAAAAATTAAAAATAGTTAAAAGTTTGTAAAGTAAAAAATTTATATAGTAAATTTTTCTATAGACTATAAACTATCAACTATAAACTAATAAAATGTCACATAAAAAAGCTGGAGGATCAGCTAAAAACTTAAGGGATTCAGGACCTAAATATTTAGGAACTAAATTATATGACGGACAACCTGCAAAAATAGGTTCTATTATAGTGCGACAAAGAGGAACTAAAATATTGCCAGGAAAAAATGTTAGGGTAGGAAAAGACCACACATTGTTTGCAATGGAAGTAGGAACTGTTAAATTTACAGAAAAAAGAAAAATTAACTTTCACGGAGCAACTAAAAAACGGAAAGTGGCAAACGTTATATAAAAATCTTAAATAAAAACCCAGCCTAGTTCTAACTAGGCTGGGTTTTTATTTAGGATTTTTATAGTATTAAGTACCTGCCTGCTGGCAGGCAGGTACTTGATACGTAATACTTACTTCTATTTCTCTTCTGCTTTTACACTCATAGTTAACTCTATTTTTTCATTGCCAACTATAATCTTAATTGTGTGTTCCCCTATTTCTTTGATGGGGTTTTCTAATTCTATAATTTTAGAATCAATGATTCCTCCAGATTGTTCAGAAATAGCTTCTGCAATTTCTTTAGCTCCAATTCCAGCAAATAATTTTCCCTCTTCATTAGTATTAGCTTTTATCTCTATTTTTAAATCTTTTAATTTATTTATTGTTTCTAATAGTTTTTCGTCAACTATTTTCTGAGTTTCTAAATATTTTTTCTTTTCAGCTTCTATTTCTTGGATTGCTTTTACTGTAGCCATTTTAGCTTGTTTCCTAGGAAGTAAAAAATTAAGAGCATATCCGTTAGATACATCTTTAACATCAAATTTTTTTCCAATTTTAGGAACGTCTTGTAATAGTATAACTTTCATATATTTTAATATGTTATCTTTTAATATTTGTTTGATTTAATTAGTTTATTATAAATAAGGTTTTATTGCAATGAAAGCCCCCTAAATAAATTTAGGGGGCTAGTAAACTAATCGGATGCATCTTTAAAAATGGTGGTTTTCGTAGATGGGTGTCTCTGGTACGAGACAGGCGGGTTTTACTGTCCGATTAATTTACAGGAGAACTCCTAAAAAAAAGTATATCTTTTAAATATTAAAAGTCAATAATCTTCAAGTTTACAAAAGTCAGCAATGACATTTGTATCAGGAATGGTTTCCCAATATAACTGACGTTCATCTGTATAGTTGTCATGACATTTGCTACTTCCATCGGTTGTTGTTATAGAAGAACAATGTCTACACTCTCCACATTTAGTTATCTTAATTTTCTTGGCTACCATCTTTACCTCCTGATTCGTTTTCGTTTAGAGCGATGAAGTTTTTTGTTTTGACTTATTTTGTTTTCTGTTAGTTTTTGAGCAGCTTCTCCTGTGACTTTAGAAAAGTTTCCTTTGCTTTCCTTTATGTTCTCAACTCTTTTTCTAGCTTTTTGAAGAGCCTCTTTTAATTTCATTGAAATCATAAAACCTCCTTAAAATTTAAAATAAACTGCTAAATGAATAGTAGTTGTTTTTACAAAATAAATCAAGAGAATCGATACTCATAGCACTATGAATGGAGTTTTATAATAATTAAAGGGGCGGTGAGCTTTAGCTCACCGCCCCATCAACTCATTTTTTAAAGAGAATTTAGATATTTAATAGCTTTATCTGTTTGAGGGTCTTCCCCTGCTTTTATATCATCAATAGTGATTTCAACTTCAATGTCAGGAGTTAATCCATTTTCAGAAATTGAATTTCCTAAAGGAGTTAACCAACGAGCTACAGTAACTTTCAGAGAAGTCTCAGGAGTAATTTTAATTAATTCTTGAACAGACCCTTTTCCAAATGATTGTGTTCCAATTAGAGTAGCTTTTCCATATTCGCTTAATGCTCCTGCTAAAATTTCTGAGGCAGAAGCTGAACCTCCATTTATTAAGATGGCTATTTTTAAATTATTATTAAAAATATCGTATCCTTTACTAGAATGTACCTTATCATCTTGATTTTCTCCGTAATCTTCAGTTACCACTACTTTTCCTACAGGTAAGAACCAACTTGCAATATCATTAGCTACTTCTAGATATCCTCCTGGATTTCCTCTTAGATCAATTAATAATCTATTAGTATTGACTCCTATAAATTCTCTTAATGCATTTCTGAATAAGTCAGGAGCTACTGCTGTAAAACTATAAAGACGTATAACAAATACTCCATCTATTATTTCTGTTTCTAAAGTAGGTATATTAATAACATCTCGAGTTATAGAAATTTCTAGATTTTCATCTTCTCCTTCTCTTTTAATTAACAACATCACATCAGTTCCCTTTTCTCCTCTAATAAGATTAACAGCTTCATCAGTTCTCATATTTAAAGTAGAAGTTCCATCTATTTCTAGAATTTTATCCTGAGGCATAATACCAGATCTCTCTGCTGGGGTGTCTTTCAATGGAGCTATAACTATTAACATATCCTCTCGAATACCTATTTCCATACCAACTCCTTCAAAATTTCCAGCTATATCCCCTTCAAAAATAGCTGAATCTACTGGGGGCATAAATACAGTATAGGGATCTTTAAAAGAACTTGCTAATCCTTGAATGGCTCCCCAAACTTTATCCTGATCGTTTGTTATTTCTTCTTTATCACTAACAAACTTTTCATTTAGTATAAGCCAGGATTTCCAAAATGTATCAAACTCTACATTTTGAGGTTTTCCTAAATCTTTATTTAAAATGTTATCTAAATTATTTTGAGTGTTTTTATAATAAACCCCTAGAAAAAAACTAGTGCTTATTAAAATAAGACTAGCAGCAATTAGGGGTAATTTTTTAATTAGTAGTTTAACTATTTTTATATTTAACATTTAATTTTTTTATTAACTAATATTATCTCAAATTATAGACAACTTATCAAATAGAACAATAAGCCAAAAGTTCATAAAGTTTATAAAGTCTGCCGGCAGGCAGGTCTATAAAGTTTGTTTATTAGTGGGTGTTTTATATTCTTCCCATCTTATCTATTACATATTTATATAATATGTTAAAATTAAAATGATTATTAAGTAAATAAATTTACAGAGTAAATTTATTTTCTAACTAGCTAAAAAACTAATTGACTATGTTAAAAAAATATACTTCACAAAATATAACTTGGATTGATATAGAAAAACCTACTCAAGAAGAAGTACGTAATTTAATGACACAATATAAGCTACATCCGTTGGTAGCTGAGGAATTATTGTTACCCACTTTTAAACCAAAAGTAGACTTACATGAGGGTTATATTTATTTAATTTTACATTTTCCATTTTTTAAAAGAACTGATGAAGAATCAGTATGTGTTAACAGGGAAATAGACTTTATAATTGGAAAAGATTTTATTATAACTGTTCGTTATGAACCAGTTGGACCTCTTGAACAATTTTCTAAAATATTTGAAGTAAATTCTATTTTAAGTACAGAAGATGGTAATTCAAACCATGCTGGTTATTTATTTTTTTATTTGGCTTTGAAACTATATGAATCTCTATTAAATGAATTAGACTATATCGAAAGTCGTCAGAAAGAAATGGAAAAGTTTATTTTTAGAGGAGAAGAAAAAAGAATGGTAAAGGAAATTTCAAAAGTTAGTCATAATTTATTAGATTTTAAACAAGCTACAGTACATCACCAAGAAGTCTTAGATTCCTTAGAAACAGCAGGTCAAAAAATGTTTGGTAATGAATTTATTTATCATTTAAGAAGTATCAATAACAAATATAGAAAAGTATCTCATATTGTTAAAACTAATCAGGAAAATCTTAAGGAATTAAGAGAAACCAACGATTCTCTACTAACCACAAAACAAAATGAATCAATGAAAATATTTACGATATTAGCTTTTATAACTTTCCCTCTATCTTTGATTGCCTCTCTTTTTGGAATGAATACAATAACAACCCCTATAGTTGGAATAGAAAATGATTTTTGGTGGATTATTTTTGGAATGTTCTTAGCTACTTTAATAATGTTTAGTTTCTTTAAATATAAAAAATGGTTTTAAAAATATACAATACACTAGGTAGAGAGGAACAAGAATTTAAACCACAGGTAAATGGGAAGGTTTCTTTTTATTACTGTGGTCCGACTGTTTATTCTATTCAACAAATAGGAAATATGCGCGGAGGGATTTGTGCTGATATAATTAGACGCTCTTTGGAATATTTAGGTTATGATGTGAATTTTGTTTCTAACTATACAGATGTAGGCCATTTAACTGGAGATAATGAAGGAGACGCAGATTTAGGGGAAGATAGAATGGAAAAAGGAGCACGTATAGAAAAATTATCCCCTACTGAAATAGCTAATAAATATATAAGAATTTATAAAAAAGATATTGAAAGTTTGAATATTATGGCTCCGACTACTGTTTGTCGAGCAACTGACTATATTCAAGAAATGATTGAGATGGTTCAAACTTTAATAGATAAAGGATTTGCTTATCAAACTGATTTAGCTATCTATTTTGATATTACTAAAGCCAATGATTACACTGCTTTGTCTGGACAAAATTTAGATGAACTGAAATCAGGAGCTGGAGTTGGAGATACATCTGACCCTCAAAAAAAGAATACTCATGATTTTGCTGTTTGGTTTTTTAAGATAGGTAAACATGAAAAGGCTTTACAAACTTGGCCAGCTTTTGAAAAAGAAGGATTTCCTGGATGGCATATTGAATGTTCAGCAATGGCTAAAAAGCATTTAGGTGAAACAATTGATATTCACATGGGAGGAATTGAACACATTTCTATTCATCATACAAATGAAATTGCTCAATCAGAAGCAGTTAATGAAGTTAAATTTGCAAACTATTGGATTCATAATGAACATTTAACTGTAGATGGTAAAAAGATGGGCAAATCTGAAGGAAACGCTTATACAATGGAAAATATTTTAGATAAGAATTTTAAGACGTTGGCTTTGAGATATTTTTTCTTGCAGGCTCATTATAGATCTAAACAAAATTTTACTTGGGAAGCTTTGGAAGCATCTCAAAAAGGTTATGAAGGTTTGCTTACTTCCCTATCAAAGTTAGGAGATGTTGAAGGTCAAATTTCTGAAGAATACAAAAATCAATTTAGTGAAAAGTTGATGGATGATTTTGGTGTGCCTCAAGGTTTGGCTTTGATATCTGAAGTTTTGAAATCAGATTTATCTGATGGAGACAAATTAGCTACTATTTTAGATTTTGATAAAGTTTTAGGATTGAGTTTACAAAAAAATTCCTTGTCTTTGCGAGGTATGAAGCAATCCAGTTTAAATATAAAAGAATTGCCACAAGATATTCAAGATTTGATTTTAGAAAGAAACTTAGCCAGAGAAAGCCAAAACTGGGCAGAGTCA
>Ga0075113_1000483_pt1 | contig 11227 bp, 8 predicted proteins | sample AntAceMetag02UKA_FD_69788 | JGI IMG/M metagenome (GOLD analysis project Ga0075113, IMG submission 69788) | Saline lake microbial communities from Ace Lake, Antarctica - Antarctic Ace Lake Metagenome 02UKA | ecosystem: Environmental > Aquatic > Non-marine Saline and Alkaline > Saline | place...
AGGTGATGAATTACGGAAATTTATTACAGAACCGGTATTGGGATTACCACAACCTGAAGCTCAATTTGAAGTTTCTCAAGTACCTTTAGAAAGCTTTGGAAGTCTGTTTAAAGCTAGTAGAAGTATTTTAAAAATTGGTATTGCAGATAAAAATTCTTTTACAATATCAACTGATGTTTATGCAAGTCCTCAAAAAATAATAACCATTACTGGTAAAAATAAGCAGGAATTATTAAATGTAATTCAAAAAAACAGTGCCTCAATTATTTCTGAATTCAAAGACTCAGATTTAAGAGCTGTTAGAAATAAAATTCTTAAAGGCTATTGGAAACCATCAACAATTGAAACGTTTAAAAAACAAGGATACACATTGAAAATTCCTAAAAGTTATAGTAAAGTAGAAGATAATGGAGATTTTGTTTGGTATCGCTATCATTTATTTGGAGGAAACAGTATGGAGGTAATAAGCTATACAATTCCAATTACTTCTGAAGATGATGAAAACGGAAATAACATTGTTACAAATAGAGATGCTATTGGAGAAAAATATATACCTGGCCAAATTGAAGGATCGTATATGATTACTGAAGAAGCATATACACCTCATATTTTTGAAGTAGAGTTAGATGGTAAAAAAGCCTTTGAAACTCGTGGGAAATGGGAAGTGAAAAATGTTTATATGGCCGGACCTTTTTTAAGTTATACCGTGGTTGATAAACCAAATAATAGATTGGTTGTTGTTGAAGGATTTACCTATGCGCCATCAATTAACAAACGCGATTATATGTTTGAATTGGAAGGTATTTTAAAAACGTTGAAGATTAATTAAACACGAACAACTACTTTTGAAGGTGTTGCTCTAACAGTAGTTAATGAACTAAAGGAAATAGAAAATAGAAATAATAAGGCAAAATAAAAGAGTCTCATAACTAGTGAATTTAGGTTTAGTTATAAGACTCTTTAGTTTTATAAAGGTTTAATTTTATTTTTCCATTTTAGCCCAACTATCACGCAAAGGAACCGTTCTATTAAAAACTAAGTTACCTTCAGTAGTATCTTTATCAACACAAAAATAACCTAAACGTTGAAATTGAAATCGATCTAAAATTTTAGCAGTTTTTAAACTTGGTTCAACAAACGCATTAATAATAGTTAAAGAATCTGGATTTATAAATTCTTTAAAATCTTTGTCTTTATGTCCGTCAGGAGCTTCATCGGTAAATAAACGGTCGTACACTCTAACTTCAGCTTTTATAGCATGTTTCACAGAAACCCAATGCAAAGTTCCTTTCACTTTACGTTTGCTAGCTTCTGTACCACTTCCACTTAAAGAATCTTCATCATAGGTACAATGAATTTCAATAACTTCACCATTTTCGTCTTTTACACAACTTTCAGCTTTAATAATGTAAGCATTTTTTAAACGGACTTCTTTTCCTAATTTTAAACGAAAGAACTTTTTATTGGCTTCCTCTCTAAAATCTTCTTTTTCAATATAGATTTCACTAGAAAAAGGTACAGCTCTACTTCCAAAACCTTCTTCATAATCGTTATAACTGGCATCTAAAAACTCCTTTTTTTCTTCAGGGTAATTAGTAATTATCACTTTTACAGGATCTAAAACAGCTAGAACTCTTGGTGCTGTTTTGTTTAAATCGTCTTTTATGCAATGTTCTAATAAAGCAACATCAGTCACATTATCACGTTTAGAAATTCCAGCAGTTTTACTAAAAACCCGAATAGATTCAGGCGTATAACCTCTGCGTCTTAAACCCGAAATTGTTGGCATACGTGGATCATCCCAACCATTTACAACACCTTCTTCAACTAATTGCAGTAATTTACGTTTACTCATCACAGTATAACTTAAATTTCTACGCGCAAATTCGCGTTGTTTAGGGCTTAATGTTGAGGCATCATAAACTTGTTCAACATACCAATCGTATAAATCTCTATGACTTTTAAATTCTAAGGTGCAAATAGAATGTGAAATTTGCTCAAGATAATCACTCTCACCGTGTGTCCAGTCGTACATTGGGTAAATACACCAATCGTTTCCAGTTCTATGATGTGTTTTTTTAAGAATACGATACATAATTGGGTCACGCATATGCATATTTACGTGTTTCATATCAATTTTTGCACGCAGCACATGAGAACCTTCATCGAACTCACCATTTTTCATTTTTAAGAAAAGTTCTAAGTTTTCTTCAACACTTCTATCACGGTTCGGACTATTAGTTCCAACTTCAGTAGGCGTTCCTTTTTGTTTCGCCATTTCTTCAGAAGTTTGATTATCTACGTACGCTTTTCCTTCTTTAATCAACGCTAAAGCCCAATCATATAATTGCTGAAAATAATTAGATGAATACAATTCTTTATCCCATTTAAAACCCAACCATTCAACATCGTGCTTAATAGCATCAACATATTCTTGCTCTTCTTTTGCAGGATTTGTATCGTCAAAACGCAAATTTACAGGCGCATTGTATTTCAATCCCAATCCAAAATTCAAACAAATAGAGGCAGCATGGCCAATATGCAAGTAGCCATTTGGCTCTGGCGGAAATCTAAAACGTAGCTTTTCTTGTGGTAATCCGTTTGCTAAATCTTCTTCAATAATTTGTTCTAAAAAATTTAACGCCTTTTTCTCTTCATTCATAATAAAACTAATAAGTTGCAAAAATATCGTTTTTTTTTGTCAAAACAACGTAAAATAAATTCAGCAACCTATTAAAAATAATTTTTTGGGCGTTCCCTTTCAGGTCGGGCTTTCACTACTCGCTTTTTTTAGTTCAAAAAACTAAAAAAGAGCTCAAACAAATCGTTCAATCCCTAACGCATAAATTTTGTTTAAAAGTTTAAAAAAGCTGAATTATACAATTGTTAAATTTACTCAACAAGCAGCTTTTAAAGTAGTAACAATCAACATGTAACAATTATAATTATTAAATATTTCAATTTATTAATACTTAATATCAAATCTAAACTCTAAATTTGTAATTCATAAATTGTAATTAAAAATGGGAACAATTAAAATAAAAAATATTCGTGTATATGCTTATCACGGATGCTTAATTGAGGAAGGAAAAATAGGTTCAGATTATCGGGTAGATTTAACCGTAAAAGCAAACTTATCTAAATCAGCTAAAACAGATAACCTTTCAGATACCGTTGATTATGTGCATTTAAACAAAATTGTAAAAGAAGAAATGGCCGTACGTTCTCAATTATTAGAAGAAGTAGCAAAACGTATTATAGATAGAAGTTTAGATGAAATTCCTCTAGTAAAAAAAGTAGAAGTAGCAGTTTCAAAATTAAACCCGCCAATTGGAGGAAATGTTGGCATGGTAACTATAGAAATGAGTAGAAAAAGAAGTTAATTTTTTGTTTTTGATTTATCTTTTCAACAAGCAGAAATCTTATTTTAAAATTCATTAATAACACTATTCAACAACTAAACAATTCTATAGTTAAACAATAATTTAAAAAATACTTGCCAACAAATTAAAAATACTTAAATTTGCAATCCAAATAAGGCGTCGTGGCCGAGTGGCTAGGCTGGGCTCTGCAAAAGCTCCTACAGCGGTTCGAATCCGCTCGATGCCTCAACAAAAACCTAAGCAACAGCTTAGGTTTTTTGCTTTTATTTAACATTTCATTAAGTGTAATTTCTTGTATCTTTGTACTTATAAGTTTATTGAATGAAAATATACCCAATTGAAACAGGAAACTTTAAATTAGATGGTGGCGCTATGTTTGGCGTAGTTCCTAAAGTTTTATGGCAACGTACCAACCCTGCAGATAACAATAACCTAATAGATATGAGTCTGAGAACCATGCTTATTGAAGATGGGAATCGGCTTATTTTAATCGATACCGGTGTTGGAAATAAACAATCAGATAAGTTTTTTGGATTTTATTATATGTTTGGAGATTATTCTTTAGATACTTCATTAGCAAAACATGGTTTTCATAGAGATGATATTACCGATGTTTTTTTAACACACTTACATTTTGACCATTGTGGAGGAAGTATTCAGTGGAATAAAAATCGAACAGGCTACGAACCAGCCTTTAAAAACGCTAAATTTTGGAGCAATAAAAACCATTGGCAATGGGCTGTTGAACCAAATGTTAGAGAAAAAGCATCATTTCTAAAAGAAAACATCAATCCAATTGAAGCAAGCGGACAATTAAATTTTGTGAACTTACCTTCAGGAGATTTTGTTCAAAATTCAGAATTAGGTTTTGATATTTTATTTGCTAATGGACATACTGAAAAGCAAATGATTCCACACATTCAATACAAAGAAAAAACAATTGTGTTTGTAGCAGATTTATTACCAACCGTTGGTCACATCCCTTTACCTTATGTTATGGGTTATGATACGCGTCCGTTATTAACAATGGATGAAAAAGCAACATTCTTAAATAAAGCAGCAGATAATAATTATTTATTGTTTTTTGAACATGATGCAAGCAATGAATTATGCACTGTAAAACACACCGAAAAAGGAGTACGATTAAACCAAATATATAAATTTAACGAAGCATTTAATTAAAATAAGTAGTAATGAGAATAGTAAAATCAATTTATGTAGTAGCATTAGCCGCTATTACTTTAGCAAGTTGTAGTTCTGTTAAAAATTTAGCAGTACCAACTATGGATACAACAGTATCAATTGCAGTAAAAAAAGGTACAATAGGAGAAGAAGAATTTAATCATTGGGCACATGCAGATTTAGTAACTGATACCATTCCTGGTATGAGTTTAGAAAAAGCCTATAAATTTTTAGAAGGAAAAAAAGGAGTAACAGTTGTTGTGGCTGTAATTGATTCGGGTATTGATATTGAGCACGAAGATTTAAAGGATAATATTTGGTCTAACCCTAAAGAAATTGCAGGTAACGGAATTGATGATGATAAGAATGGGTATGTAGATGATATTCATGGGTGGAACTTTTTAGGAGGTAATGGTGTTGCAGCTCCAGAGCAACTAGAAATTACACGTTTGTATGCAAAATATAAAAATCGTTTTGAAGGGAAAACTGCCGAAACAATAAACGCTGATGAAAAAGCTACTTTTGAAAAGTATCAAGAATACTTAAAAGCATTTGAAGCTTCAGGAGGTCGTCATTTTAAAACAATGGAAAGATTAGCACAGATTGAAGCTAATTTTGCAGCGGTAAAAACTTTTTTAGGAAAAGATAGTTTTACCATTGAAGATTTACAAGCTGTAAAAACAGATGATCAAAAATTACAAGCTCAAATAGGAGATGTTTTAGGTTTATCTGGAAGAGGTCTAGATGAAAAAGCATTTTCTGAGTATTACGAAACTCAAAAGAAAAACAAAAGCTATGATTTAACTTTTGATGGAAGAGCAATTGTAGGTGATAATCCAACAGATATTAACGATACTCCTTATGGAAATGCATTTGTAATTGGATCAAAAGATGATGAAATTCATGGAACACATGTTTCAGGTATTATTTTAGCAACTCGTAACAATGGAGTTGGTATGAATGGTGTTGCTCATAACGCTAAATTAATGTCGGTTAGAGCTGTTCCAGATGGAGATGAGCGCGATAAAGATGTGGCATTGGCAATTAGATATGCTGTTGATAATGGAGCAAAAGTTGTGAATATGAGCTTTGGAAAAAGTTTTTCTCCTTATCGCCATTGGGTATTTGACGCAATTAAATATGCTGAAAAAAACGATGTATTATTAGTACATGCAGCCGGTAATTCAAATGAAGATATTGACGTGAAAAATAATTGGCCAAACGATTCTATGGATAAAGTAGTTGAAATAGCTGATAATGTATTAACCGTTGGTGCAATGAGCTCTAATTATGATGAAAATTTACCAGCATCTTTTAGTAACTATGGGAAATTAAATGTTGATGTATTTGCGCCAGGTGTTCAAATATATTCTACTTTTCCTAAAAACGAATATCAAAAAATTAGTGGTACTTCAATGGCTTCTCCAGAAGTTGCAGGTGTTGCAGCTTTGGTAAGATCATATTACCCACAGCTTTCTGCAAGTCAGGTAAAACATATTATTATGAATTCAGGAACTAAACTAGACATGGAAGTAATATTACCAGGATCTAAATCAAAAGAAAATCCAAATGGTGAGAAAGTGAAATTTTCTACATTATCAATTTCAGGTAAAGTAGCTAACGCATATAACGCATTAGTTTTAGCCGATAAAATGGTAAATAAAGGATAATAAATTATAATATTCTGTTAAAAAAGCACACTCGTTACAGAGTGTGCTTTTTTGTTTGATATGGATATGGTTATATTGCGCAAAAGAAATAATCTAAGAATGAAAAAAGCACTTATACTTTTAATAATATTAACCACAATAATAGTTTCAGCACAAAACAATACAACATATTGGCAACAACATGTAGATTATACAATGGATATTGATTTTGACGTAAAAAATTATCAATACAAAGGAACTCAAAAACTAATTTATACAAATAACTCACCAGAAACCTTACACAATGTTTTTTATCATTTATACTATAATGCATTTCAACCAAACAGTGAAATGGATGCAAGGTTACAAGCAATAGTAGATCCAGATGGTAGAATGGTGAATAATCTTGGAACTAATCAAAATCCTAAATACGAAAGTAGAATTGCTAAATTAAAACTAAATGAAATAGGTTATTTAAAAGTACTTTCATTAAAACAAAACGGAGAAGAACTAAAATATACTACAGAGGGAACTGTTTTAGAGGTGAAGTTAAATACACCTCTTCAACCTGGGAAAAAAGTTACGTTTGATATGATTTTTGAAGGTCAATTACCTGTTCATATTAGACGTGCTGGTAGAAATAATGAAGATAACGTTGCTCTTTCAATGGCGCAATGGTACCCAAAAATGGCTGAATACGATTTTGAAGGTTGGCATGCACATCCATACATTGCTCGTGAATTTTTTGGAGTTTGGGGTGATTTTGATGTAACACTTCATATTGATAGAAATTATACAGTAGGAGGAACAGGAGTACTTCAAAATCCGCAAGAAATTGGTCATGGTTATGAAGATGCATCCCAAAAATTAAAACTATCAAAAGAGCAAAAATTAAACTGGCACTTTGTTGCTGAAAATGTTAACGATTTTACGTGGGCTGCCGATCCAAATTATACACATGATAAATTAATTACAGCAAGCGGTACAGAACTTCATTTTTTATATAAAAATACTGAAGAGTATTCAAAAGCTTGGAAAGAAATACAACCGTTAACAGAAAAAGCTTTAAATTATTACAACGAAAATATAGGAAAATATCCTTGGAAACAATACTCTGTAATTCAAGGTGGTGACGGAGGTATGGAATATGCAATGTGTACATTTATTGCAGGCGGAAAATCATTAAATGAGATTGCTGGAACTGTTTTTCATGAATTAGCACATACATGGTTTCATACTATTTTAGCTACTAATGAAAATAAAAATTCATGGATGGATGAAGGTTTTACAGAGTATATTTCATCTTTAGCTTCAAATAAAATTTTAAAAGGAGGTGATGGAAAACCTTCATCAAGTAGTTATAGCGGTTATTTTTATTTAGTTAATAATGGCTTTGACGAGCCTTTAACTACACATGCAGATAGGTTTAATACAAATATAGCTTTTAGCGTAGGAAGTTATACTAAAGGTAGTATGTTTCTGACTCAATTGAATTATATTATAGGTGAAGAAAATGTAAAAGAAATGCTTAAAAAATATTTTACAGATTTTAAATTTAAGCATCCAACTCCAAATGATGCTAAAAGAGTTGCAGAAAAAGTATCAGGACTTCAATTAGATTGGTTTTTAAATGAGTGGATTGAAACTACACATACCATAGATTATGCAATTGCAAAAGTTGGAGAGAGAAATATTACGTTAGCTCGTGTTGGACAAATGCCAATGCCAATTGACTTAACAGTAACTTATATTGATGGAACTAAAGAAGATTTCAACATTCCATTACGTATGATGCGTGGTAACAAACCAACAACTGCAACTATTTTAAAAGATTGGACTTGGGCGCACCCAACGTATTCATTTTTAGTAAGCAAAGAAATTAGATCAATTGTAATTGACCCTTTAGAGATGATGGCTGATATTGATAAAACGAACAATACGTTTCAAAAAGAGTAAATAAACAAAGAAAGAGCCTCCAATATTGAAGCCTCTTTTTAATTCGTCATTCTGAAAATATCATACTGAGCTGAGCCTGTCCTGAGCTTTTACCGAAGGGTCGAAGTATTGTTTCAGAATCTTATAATAAATTATCCTTTACTTAAAAGCAGGTAATCCAGTAATATCAAATCCTGTAATTAGTAAATGAATATCGTGTGTTCCTTCATAAGTTATAACACTTTCTAAATTCATCATATGGCGCATAATAGAATATTCACCAGTAATTCCCATGGCTCCTAATACTTGACGAGCTTCTCTGGCGATATTTATAGCCATTTCAACATTATTACGTTTTGCCATAGAAATTTGTGCACTTGTTGCTCTGTCTTCATTTCTTAAAACTCCTAAACGCCAAGTTAACAATTGTGCTTTTGTGATTTCAGTAATCATTTCGGCTAATTTCTTTTGTTGCAATTGATAAGCTCCAATTGGTTTACCAAATTGAACACGTTCTTTTGCATAACGTAAAGCAGTGTCGTAACAATCCATTGCAGCTCCAATTGCTCCCCAAGCGATTCCATATCTAGCAGAATCTAAACATAGAAGAGGTGCTCCTAAACCATCTTTATTCGGTAAAATATTTTCTTTAGGAATTTTAACATTATCAAAAATTAATTCACCAGTTGCTGAAGCTCTTAAAGACCATTTATTATGTGTTTCTGGAGTAGAAAAACCTTCCATACCACGTTCAACAATTAAACCTTTAATACGACCTTCTTCATTTTTTGCCCAAACTACAGCAACATCAGCAAAAGGTGCATTTGAAATCCACATTTTAGCACCGTTTAGTAAATAATAATCACCCATATCTTTAATATTGGTAATCATTCCACCTGGATTTGAACCAAAATCTGGTTCAGTTAAACCAAAACAACCTAAAAATTCTCCACTAGCTAATTTTGGTAGATATTTTTGTTTTTGTGCTTCACTTCCAAATTTCCAAATAGGATACATTACTAATGAAGATTGTACAGATGCAGTTGATCGAACACCAGAATCTCCTCTTTCAATTTCTTGCATAATTAATCCGTACGACATTTGGTCTAACCCTGCACCTCCATATTCTTCAGGAATATAAGGCCCAAAAGCACCAATTTCAGCTAATCCTGAAACAATTGATATTGGAAATTTTGCATCTTGCGCTGCTTTTTCAATAATGGGTGAAACTTCGCGTTTTACCCATTCACGAGCGGCATCTCGCACTAATATATGCTCTTCAGTTAGTAATTCATCTAATTGATAATAATCTGGAGCTTGATATAAATCTTGAGACATAAATATATTTTTTAACAAATTTAAGAATTAAAGTCTTTATCAATTGATTTTTTAAAATCTTTTATTCATTACATTTGTGTTACCTATATAAGTACTTAAAGTGAGCTAAAGTAAAAAGTGCCTAAATTTAATAAAGTAATTTTTTTAATGGATAATAAAGAATTTAGCAAACAATTAGAAAGTAGAACTAAGAGATTTGCACTTCATATTATTAAACTATCAATTTCTTTACCAAATTCTGCTGAAGGCAAGGTGTTAAAAAACCAAATTACAAAATCAGGAACAAGTATAGGAGCAAATTATAGAGAAGCAAACAGATCAAGAAGTAAAGCAGATTTTAAGAATAAAATTAAAATTTGTGAAAGTGAAGCAAGTGAAACAGTATATTGGACAGAGATTATTATAGATTTAAATTTTATAGAACTTCAAAAAACTCAATATATTTTAACTGAGGCGAATGAATTATTAGCTATTTTCACAGCTATTGGAAAAAAATTAAGACTCTAGGCATTCTAGGCAATTTAAAATTTTAGGCATTTTTTAAAATGAGTTATACCTTAGGAAAAGAAGAAAAATTAAAAAGTAAAACTACAATTGAGCAATTATTTGCAGAAGGTAGTCGTGTTAAATCATTTCCCCTTCAATTAATTTATTTACAAAAAGGACATTATTCTCAATTTCCAATAAAAGTTGGATTTACAGTGCCAAAACGTTCTGTAAAAATGGCTGTAAATAGAAATAGAATTAAACGTTTAATGCGTGAAGTTTACAGAAAAAATAAACAGCTATTTGCTGAAAATTTAAATGAACAATATGTATTTATGTTTATTTATATGACGAATGAAGAAGTATGCTTGAACGATTTAGAGCAATCAATAATAAAGCTATGTGATAAGTTTTTATTAAAAATTACCAAAAATGAGTAAAATTAAAAAAACAGTTATAGGCATTTTTGTAAGTGTATCTGTATTAATTTCTATCGGTTTTCAATCTAATTTTTTTGAAATTGCAAAACAAATAGATATTTACACCACCTTGTTTAAAGAGTTGAACATGTATTATATAGATGAGGTGAACCCTGCAAAATTGACAAGTAATGCAATTAATTATATGCTTCAAAATTTAGACCCTTATACACGTTATTACGACGAGCAAGGAGTCGAAGGCGCTAGAATTGAACAAGCAGGAGAATATGGTGGAATTGGTGTAGTTACTAAATATAATAACAGCATATTAACTATTCGTGAAATTTTAAAAAATTCTCCAGCTGAAAAATCTGGAATTAAAGCAGGTGATAAAATTTTACGCATAAATGATGTTATTGTAAAAGATTTTGAAGGAAAAGGTATTTCAACTTTATTAAACGGATTGCCAAAAACCAAAGTGAAACTTCAAATTGAACGTCAAAATAAAAAAATTAAACTAGAGTTAACTCGAAAAAAAATTGAAGAAAATCCTGTACCTTATTATACAATGTTAGATGCTGAAGTTGGCTATATTTCATTTATAAAATTCAACCAAAAGGCAGCATCTGAAGTGAAAAAAGCATTTCTAGAATTGAAAGATGAAGGAATGAAAAAACTAATTATTGATGTTAGAAGTAATCCTGGAGGTTTATTAATGGAAGCTGTTAAAATTACTAATTTTTTTATTCCAAAAGATAAAATTGTAGTAACTACAAAAGCTAAAATTGAAAAATGGAGCGATACTTTTAAAACCAGAGAAGAACCATTAGATTTA
>Ga0075113_1000487_pt1 | contig 11201 bp, 8 predicted proteins | sample AntAceMetag02UKA_FD_69788 | JGI IMG/M metagenome (GOLD analysis project Ga0075113, IMG submission 69788) | Saline lake microbial communities from Ace Lake, Antarctica - Antarctic Ace Lake Metagenome 02UKA | ecosystem: Environmental > Aquatic > Non-marine Saline and Alkaline > Saline | place...
CCATATTTATTAGTTGCATTTTTTGGAGTCCAATCTTTAGGCATTCCGTATTTTTCTTTCGGAATTGTATAGGGTGTATTTGGAAATTTATCACAAGGAGATAAATTTAATTGAGTAATAGCTGTAGCATACACAAATGGTTTAAATGTGGAACCTACTTGCCTTTTTTGTTGTTTTACTGCATCAAATTGAAAATGTTTATAGTCAATTCCTCCAACCCACGCTTTCACATGACCCGATTCTGGTTCAATAGACAATAAGCCCGATCTTAAAATATGTTTGTAATAACGAATAGAATCTTTTGGTGATAATATGGTATCAATATCGCCTTTATAAGAAAATATTTTCATATTAACTTTCTTATCAAAAGAAGCTCTAATTTCCTTTTCTGAAGCTCCTGATTTTTTCATTTGACGCCAACGATTAGAGCGTTTCATTGCTTGTTCTATAGTACTTGTAATTTGTTTTTTATCCAAATCGTAAAAGGGAGCTGTTCTATTTCTTTTTTGTTCTTTAAAGAATATTCGTTGTAAATTAGACATATGCTCGTTCATTGCTTCTTCTGCATAGTTTTGCATACGAGAATCTAACGTCACATAAATTTTTAATCCATCACGGTGTAAATTATAATCTGTGCCATCAGGTTTTGGATTATTTTTAATCCAAGTTTTCATGAAATTACGTAAATATTCTCTAAAATAGGTGGCAGAACCATCGCTATGAGTTTCCTTATTTATATCTAAACCTAAATCTTTTTGACGTAAGGTGTCTTTTTCTATTTCAGTAATAAATTCATTTTTAAACATTTGCCCTAAAACCGTATTTCTACGATTCTTTACTTTTTCAGGTCTTCTAAGCGGATTAAAATAGGAAGCATTTTTTAACATTCCTACCAACATTGCAGATTCTGAAACTGTTAAATCAATTGGTTCTTTACCAAAATAGATACGAGATGCTGAGCGAATACCAACAGCTAAATTTAAAAAATCGTACTTATTTAAGTACATTGTTAAAATTTCTTGTTTGGTGTATTGACGTTCTAATCGAACAGCAATCACATATTCTTTAAACTTTTGAAGTATTCTCTCTGGTAAGTTTTTTGATCCTTCTCCAGTAAATAATAATTTGGCCAATTGTTGTGTAATCGTACTTCCACCACCATCTTTCCCTAATTTAACAACTGCTCTTAATGTAGCTTTAAAATCAATACCTGAATGCTCATAAAAGCGTTCATCTTCAGTTGCAACTAAAGCTTTTATTAAATTATCTGGTAAATCTTTATATTTTACTGGAGTTCTATTTTCTTTAAAATATTTACCCAATGTTTTTCCATCAATTGAAATCACTTCAGAAGCTAAATTCTTTTCTGGGTTTTCTAATTCTTCAAATGAAGGTAATGCGCCAAAAACTCCCCAAGAAGCTAATAAAAATAGTAAAACTAGAGCTAAAATTCCTCCTAAAATAGCAATCCAAAACCATTTTATATACTTAGAAAACTGATTTTTGATAGTTGTCTTATTTGTCATTTTTTAACATTTTCTATTCTTAAACCTACATCTGTAATTCCATGTAAAGGTATTTCACCTTCAATATCATTTACACTTCTTGTTGCGTGTTGTACACTAAATTTATACGCTCCTTTTTCAGAAAAAATAACATTTTCTTTATAAAAAAGTTTATTTTCTTTAATATCTGTAAAACCAGCACCTAACCAGTTTCCAAAAACATCTGTCATTTCATACTCTAAAGTGTCAATAACTTTATAGCCACTAGGAAATTCCATTTCTGCAATTAAAAATAACGAGCTAAACTCGTACTTTTTATTGTTTCTTATATTTATAAACACATTTTTTTTGGAAATAGTATCTGTGTTACTTACAATAAAATGAATATTGCTTTCTGAATTCCACTGATGATTTTCAATCGATTTATATTGATCAAAAACCCTATTAGAATCACATGAAAAGAGTAAGAGCGCACCTATTAAAAATAGTATATAGCTATGTGGTTTTAGTATCGTTTTCACTTTTTCTTGGAGGTCTTCTTTTTTTATTTCTATTCGGTTTTTTACCCTGTTGATTTGGGTTCGGTTTTTGTTGTGCTTTCAAATCATTTTGCTGATTTGTTGGCGGTTTTCTTTTAGGCCTGTTATTTTTTTGTTGATTTTGAACTGGGTTTTGTTGTTGATTTTGTGTACTCTTAGATTTGTTTCTATTATTTTTCTTCTTTTTACGCTTTGGAGCATCAAACCTTGTTAAACTATCTTGCCCAACAACATTCTCAAATTCTACTTTTACAACTTCTACTAAATCAGCTTCATATTCTTCTAAAGAATGTGCAACTTCCTCATTTTTATTTAAGCCAATTATTTCTTGAACTTGTTCTAAAGTAAGTTTAAACCATTTAACTCTATTTTCTTTATAGGTATACCAAAGTAACCCTTTAAAAATATCCATTTTAATAAAAGTAGCATCTCCTTTTTCCGTTTTTAAAACAATATCTTGTCTTGGGAAACCTTTCAGCGCATCTAAATAAGTATCTAATTCATAATTTAAACAACATTTTAATTTTCCACATTGACCCGCTAATTTTTGAGGATTTAAAGATAGTTGTTGGTAACGCGCTGCAGATGTATTTACGTTCCGTAAATCAGTTAACCAAGTAGAACAACACAACTCTCTACCGCAAGAACCAATACCTCCAAGTCTAGCAGCTTCTTGACGAAGCCCAACTTGTTTCATTTCAATTCTAATGTTAAAAGCGCTTGCGAAATCTCTAATTAATTGTCTAAAATCAACTCTTTCTTCAGCAGTATAATAAAAAGTAGCTTTATTTCCATCTCCTTGATACTCAACATCTGAAAGTTTCATTTTTAAACCTAACCGCCCAAGTATTTCTCTACCTCTAAATTGAGTGTCATATTCTTTATCACGTGAAGCTGTCCAAACGTCAATGTCTTTTTGTGTAGCTTTTCGGTATATTTTTTTGATGTCTTCACTATCAATTTCAATACCTTTTCTCTTTAATTGAACTTTTATTAATTCACCTATAAGTGAAACTGTACCAATGTCATGTCCGGGATTTCCTTCAACAGCAATTATATCTCCAATAGAAATTTGTAAATTATCTACATTTTTATAAAAATGTTTTCGCCCATTCTTAAAACGAACTTCAACAATATTTACTGGATCTTGACCTGTTGGTAACGACATATTCCCCAACCAATCAAAAACAGAAAGTTTTTCACAGTCTCCTGTGGCGCAACTTCCATTACTTTTACAACCTTTTGGTACACTATTTATATCTGAAGAGCAACTATTACAGCTCATATATTTCTAAATTTTATGGTGTTAAGTAACATTGAAAATTCAATGTTACAATCTTCACTAATTTGTAAAGATAAATTAAAATTACTAACTGTAAAACGTAAAAAAATGGTTTTTACGTTTGTTTAACATCAATAATTTTTACTGGGCAGGCTTCTTTCGCTTTTATACTGTCATCAAAAATAGTTTCATCAGGTGATTTAATGGTAAAAAAACCTTTTTTTTCTTTAGAATGAAGCAATACAGATTTCCCGTCTTTTTTGGACATTTGAAACTGAGCAGGTGCTAATTCAACACAGTAATTACAGCCAATACATTTGGCTCTTTGTAAGGTAATAATTACCATTTAAGCTTCTACTTTAGTTGAAACTATTTTATATAATTTATCTGATGGTCTAATTCTAAATTCTAATGGAATGGTTACCGAATCTCCTTTTTGTCCCTTATTAGCTTTTATATCATTCACAAACATTTCTTTCACTTCCATTTCTTGCGCGCCTGTTGTTGGACCAGTAATTAAAATAGTGTCACCAACAGTTATATCGTAGGCTTCAATTTTAAACTCACCAATATTTACTTTTGGAAAGAAATGCATTCCCTTACCTAAATATACTTTCTTTTGAGTTGCATGACTTCCAGATCCTTTGCTCCATTCGCCTAATTTTTGTCCTAAATAATAGCCACTCCAAAATCCGCGATTATATACTTTTTCTAATTCTTGCATCCAAGAAATTACTTTTTCTTTGTTGTAATTTCCCGCTTCAATGCTATCAATAGCATCTCTGTAACATTTTATTACATTCGCTACATATTCTGGTGCTCTACCTCTTCCTTCAATTTTTAAAACTTTTACACCTGCATCAACTATTTCATCTAAAAAATCAATGGTACATAAATCTTTTGGAGACATAATATACTCATTATCCAATTCCATTTCAATACCTGTCTCCTGATCTATTACGGTATATTTTTTTCTACAATTTTGTTTACAGGCACCTCTATTTGCTGAAGAATTATGGGTATGCAAACTCATATAACATTTTCCTGAAACCGCCATACACAATGCTCCATGTCCAAAAATTTCAATTTCAACTAATTTTCCTGAAGGTCCACAAACATTTTCTTTTTCAATTTGTTCTGTAATTTTCTTTACTTGGCGTAAACTTAATTCTCTACTTAACACCATTGTATCTGCAAACATGGCATAAAATTTAGCCGTTTCAGCATTGGTAATATTTATTTGAGTTGAAATATGAATTTCCATCCCAATAGCTCTAGCGCTTGCTATTACAGCCTGATCCATTGCTATTACAGCAGTGATATCAGCATCTTTTGCTTTTTGAAGTAAGGTTTTTACAATAGTTAAATCGTGATCATAAATTATAGTGTTAAGTGTAAGATATGTTCTAACATTTTTAGCTTTGCACCTATCTGAAATTTCCTGTAAATCATCTAGCGTAAAGTTTATTGATGCTCTTGCTCTCATATTTAATTGCTCAACACCAAAATAAATTGAATCAGCACCATTGTCTAAAGCAGCTTGCATCGATTCAAAATTTCCGGCAGGAGCCATTAACTCAATTTTCCCAGTAGTAGTCATTCTTTTTTGATTTTTTGCAAAATTACATGTTTTCTAGTAACTATTGGTATTTCAATAATATAATGGCGTTAAAAATAATGAAAGTAAAAAAAACATGAATTTTTTAAGGTGAATGTTACAATTTGCATCAAAAATTATTCCTATTTCTATAAAAAAAGCATTTTGTTTTGTTTTAAAACACTTAAATAAATAAGAATCTCTTTTTAACAAAAAAATATTTTTTTGTTAATTTTCAATTATTTACTGCTTGTTGTTACATTTTTTTACAAAATTTGCATACAAATTAAATATATAAAATTATAAAGGATGAAAGTAGCAGTTGTAGGCGCAACCGGAATGGTGGGAAATGTGATGTTGAAAATTTTAGAAGAACGAAATTTTCCGTTTACTGAATTAATTCTTGTTGCTTCAGAAAGATCTGTAGGTAAACAAATTTCATACAAAGGAAAAGCATATACAATTATTGGTTTGCAAGATGCTGTTGATGCAAAACCAGATATTGCTTTATTTTCTGCAGGGGGAACGACTTCCGAAATTTGGGCTCCAAAATTTGCAGAGGTTGGAACTACAGTAATCGATAATTCATCAGCTTGGAGAATGGATTCAACAAAAAAGTTAGTAGTACCTGAAATTAATGGAAATGTACTAACAAAAGAAGATAAAATAATTGCAAATCCTAATTGTTCAACCATTCAATTAGTAATGGCTTTAGCTCCTTTACATAAAAAATATACCATGAAACGTGTGGTAATTTCTACTTATCAATCTGTTTCTGGAACTGGCGTAAAAGCAGTTCAACAATTGGAAAATGAAACAAAAGGTATTAAAGGAGAAATGGCTTATCATTATCCAATAAACAGAAATGCAATTCCACATTGTGATGTGTTTTTAGAAAATGGATACACCAAAGAAGAAATGAAATTGGTAAAAGAACCAAAGAAAATTTTAGGTGACGAATCTTTTTCAGTAACAGCAACTGCAGTTCGTATTCCAACCGCTGGAGGTCATTCAGAAGCTGTAAATATTCAGTTTAAAAATGATTTCGATTTAAATGATGTTCGTAAATTATTACATGAAACTCCAGGAGTTGTTGTACAAGATAATTTAGATACAAATACATATCCAATGCCTATGTATGCGCATAATAAAGATGAAGTTTTTGTTGGACGAATCAGAAGAGATGAATCGCAACGTAATACTTTAAATTTATGGATTGTTGCTGATAACTTACGTAAAGGAGCGGCAACAAATACTATTCAAATTGCTGAATATTTAGTTGAAAATAACTTAATTTAATAGCAACATAAAATGAGTAATATTAGTTAGTAAATTCTTAATAAATGTGTTTTCTAAAAGTAAAAAATGCAGTTGGTAGAGGGGGTCGTTCTTTAATCATAATATTAGGGTTTTTGAGCCAACTAATTTAATTTAAAAAATTAATTAGCACCCTAATTTTCAGGGATGAAAATTAAAAATTCACCAAAAATGAAATGGAAATATTTCTACCAGGTGCACTAATTGCAGATGCAAATTCTTTATAATGAACATCCAACATATTATCAATATTTAAAAATGCAGTAAAACTATTATTAACTCTATAATTTGTATTAAAATTAAGGGTATTCCAACTTGGGTTTCCGTAATAGATTCCTGTTAAACTATTGTATGGTGTTTGCTCCTCATTGTCAATCCCTTCCACTAAATTATAATCTTCAATATTTTTTTTAGCATTAAATTTCCAATTCAATCCAACTTGCAAACGTTCGTTATGATAACTAATATTTAAATCTCCAAATAATGGAGGTATAGATGATAATGGTAAATTAGTGTCGTATGCTTTTCCTTTAGTATAAGTAATTGATCCATTAGTTGTCCAATTTGGATTGATATCCCCTTTAAAACTAAAAGTACTTCCAACAATATAGGCATTGTCTTTATTGACATTTGCCATCACATTACCTTCTTCACCATTATAAACAATAGTTGAAGCATTGTTAATTTCAAAATAATCACGTGTAATATAATTATCTAAAAGTGTGTAATATAACGTTAAACCCGTATGAAATTTTCTATTGTCATAATACTTTAAAACGCTTGTTTCAAAGCTATAAGCATACTCTGGTTTTAAATAAATATTTGGTACAGTTACGTTACCCGATTTCTCTCTAACTTTACCTACATCATCAATGTTTGGAGATCTAAACCCTGATGAAATTACACTATTTAGCTGCCAATTTATAGTTGGTTTATAGATATAACCAATGGTTGCTGTTACTGCTGAGTTGTTTAATGAAATATCAAAATCTGGTAAGGTTATAAATGTATCTTCAATCCATGTTGCATTTAGCTGTGTATTTACAAAACGAATACCAGTATTTAAGGTTGATTTACTGCTAATATCTTGTCTGTAATTCACATAGGAGGCTGCGCTTGTATAAGTGCTTCCACCATCTGGATAACGAGATTGCTCAACAAATTCATCACCCAAACCAATAATTGAATTTCCTTGTACTTCTAAAGTTTTACCAAATGCATTAGAGCCCACTTTATTATGAGTAACTTCAAAACCGTACGACAAAATTCTATCGCTAGCATTGGTTAGCGGAACAAAAAAATCGCCATTTAAACTAAAAACATCTAAATTTTCAAAAGCATAATAGCGATCTAAACTTGAAAATCTTCTATCAATTCTAGATTCCTCAATATTTTGATATGCAGCAGTTAATGTTCCTTTTTGAAGCCATTTTTTATTTGGCTCAATTTTTAATTGTGAAGATATCAATACTCTTTTTTGAGGACCATAATACCATTCGGCATATTTTAATTCGCCTCCACTATAGGTTGCTAAATTATCAAACCTATCAATATTGGAAGATTCAGAATATTGAAAATTGAAAACTACATCACTTTTATTCGAAAGAGGAATTGCTATTTTTTGTAAAATATCAGTTTGTTTATAACCTGTATTTTTTTGAATATTACTATCTGGATTCACAACTGAAGTTGGGCTATAAAAAGTATTGTTATTTGTTGAATAATCAAACACTTTACCCCAATCATCAAACCCATGAGTTCTGTTTTTACCTATTTTTAAATCGCCAAATTCACTATGTGAAATACTGGTGTAAGAAGCCCACTTTTTATTTCTAAATTCAATGTTTCCTTCGGTAGTAAACTCATTATTCACAGAGCTGTAACGGGAATATATTGAGGAGTTTACTTCATTTATAGTACTAATCTTTGGAGTTTTAGTGTAATAATGAATTACACCTCCTAGAGCATCAGAACCATAAATTACCGATGAAGGTCCAAAAATAACCTCAGTTCTTTCAATAATATTTGGAGAAACTGTGATTGAGTTTTGCAAATGACCTGTTCTATAAATCGCATTGTTCATTCTAACTCCATCAACCACTAATAATACGCGGTTTGCTTCCATTCCTCTCAAAACCGGACTTCCACCACCCGATTGTGTTTTTTGTACTTTAATACCTGGTAAATTAGCTAATAAATCTGCTGAGGTTTGTGGTGCTAATTTTTTAATTTCTTCTTTTGAAATTATAGCAATCTGTTCAGCTATTCTACTTCTATTCTCTTTTCCTTTTGATGCTGATAAAACAATTTCTTCTAGCTGTTCTGAGTTTTTACTCAAATACACTATGAACTCTATTATACCTAATTCTTTTTTTAAAATTTCATACTCAATATATGACAAATGGTTGAATGAAATTATATCTGAATCATTAAAAGATGATACATCTGCAATACCATGTTTGTTGGTATAAACTCTTTTAGTATTTGCATCGTTGTATATAGTAACATTTTCTATAGGAAAATTTGACCCATGTTCTAATACTTTAACTTGTTGAGCTTTAACAGAAATTGTTATAAAAAAAAGAAAAATAATATATAAAAATCTCATAATTAACTAAATATAGACCTTAACACTTCTAAAGATTTTGGTTTTTTAAAGCCCCCCAAATGTAATTCAAAATATTGAATTAATATAGACAACACTTCCTGTCTGTTAGAGGCATTAAAATCAATAGTGTGTATCATATCAAAATTTATGCCTAAAAGCTTTTTAAATTGAACTAAATTATCACCAGAAACTATATTAGATCTTGCTTTGTTTGTAAAGGTTCCTTCTAACAGATCAAAATAAGAAGCATTTATATCATTTATCTCTGGGTAAAAGCCTAAAAACTTTGTTAAATTCAATAAAAATAATAAATGGAAATTTGAAACAGTATCATGGGTATCTAACCATAAAAATGAAGTTTCTAAATATTGATAAAGTGTACTATTTTGTTCTTCTTCACGAATAGCATAATAAACTATTTCCGCTAAAAATAATGCAATGGTTTGCTTTTTTATATCTGTATAAATTGAATTGTAAAAACTAGTAACTTCTAAATCCCTAATTGAATTTAAACTCCCTTTATTATTATGATTAACTGTTAAAGTAAGTTGCATTAATGGTTGAAAATAAGCTGCTTTTATTTTGGCTTTTTTAGCTTTTAAAACACCTTTGAGCATGTATGCTTTTATACCAGAATTTTGAGTGTAACAAGTTGTTATTAAACTTGTATCTCCATACTTAATAGTTTTCAGAACAATTGACTTCGTAGTTTCAATCATTTTTAGTTGATAATGGCAATTTTAGCTGCCGTAGTTTCTGTATTATCTTCAGTAATAAGCAATACTATATAAATACCTGAAGCTACTTTATTCCTTGTTAAATTAGCTTTATTCCAAACTACCTTACCGCCAAATAATTCATTTCCTTCATTGGTGTTTGTTTCATATACTAAATTTCCAGCTGCATCTAAAAACTTTACATTTGTGCCATTTGGTAAATGTGTCCCATTTCTACCATCTATGGTAATAAATTCATTCGCTTTTGTTGAAGGGTTTCGGTAAGCATAAACCTCTGATAAACGATCTCCATAAGAGGATACACTACTATTAAATGCAACAATACCTTTTGCTATGGTAATATTATTTTTGTTGTCAATTATTTCTAATAATCCTGTTTCATAACCAATAATAACTTTATCAAAAAGATTACTATAATAGATGCTTGCTGTATTTTCTCCTGAAAGCCCATTTATAGATGATATTTTAACCATTTCTTCAGTTGTTGTATATGTAAATAAAGCGTTCTCTACAATAGCATATATTTTATTATCTTTTTTTATAAAGTCTTTTACATTATTATACGAGAAGAAATCTTCCCAACTTGAAGAATAATCAACCTGAGCAAATACGCTATGCATAAACAGGAAGATAACTATTTGCGAGAGTCTTTTCATAAGTTCATTCAAATATATTTATTAAAAACGTAAGCAGGAAATTTGAAATAAAACTTTTTAACAAAAAAAACCTTGAACATTGTATTTGAAATACAATGTTCAAGGAATAAATAAATCAACCCCAAAGACTTATTTAATGTTTTAATATAAAAATGTCAAAACCCCTCTTGACATAAATACTTAACAAATATACATTGGAATATATATATATATATAATAAATAAACAAATGTATTTAAAAAATATATAAAGGGCTTGTTTTAACGTGTAAATGGTAATTTTCTATTTTTCAAAAGTTAAATAGTGGTATCCTTTTAAGCTAGTTAAGTGGAAATCTAATTGAAACTTGTGTCCCCGAAGTTTGTTCTGTTGAAATATCTTTAGTTTCAATTTCAACACCTTTATTTTTATGTAAAATTCTAATCCTATTTTCTGTAGCTTCCGCACCCATAAACTTTTTTCTTTCAGATAAATGGGTTGGTTTTTTTGTTTTATTAATTCCAATTCCATTATCTAAAATTATACACAAAACATACCCATTATCTTCCTTAATTGATAGGTCAATTATTTTTTCACCTTCTTTTTTCATAATTCCATGCCAGATTGCATTTTCTATAAAAGGTTGTAAAAATAATGGAGGAACTTGAATACTGTCTAAATTTAATTTTTCATCAATCGAAACATTGTAATTAAAGCCTCCTGTTATACGCATTTGCTCTAACTTAACATATAAAGCTAATATTGTAAGCTCTTCTGAAAGACTTGATGTTGGGCTAGATGAACTGTTTAAGATTACCCGTATTAGTTTTGAAAATTTTGTGATATAGTCTGAAGCTTTCTCGATTTCATTTTTTAAAACAAAATTATTAATGGAATTTAAAGAGTTAAACAAAAAGTGTGGGTTCATTTGGCTTTGTAACGTTGTCATTTTAAGCTCTTCCATTTCCTTCAACTTAACAGC
>Ga0075113_1000504_pt1 | contig 10901 bp, 17 predicted proteins | sample AntAceMetag02UKA_FD_69788 | JGI IMG/M metagenome (GOLD analysis project Ga0075113, IMG submission 69788) | Saline lake microbial communities from Ace Lake, Antarctica - Antarctic Ace Lake Metagenome 02UKA | ecosystem: Environmental > Aquatic > Non-marine Saline and Alkaline > Saline | place...
CCAACACCAACATTAATAGTAATTTTTTCTATTTTAGGAAGATTTAAAGAATTTTTTATCTTAAATTCTTCTTTTAATTTTGGTATAACTTCTTTTATGTATTTTTCTTTTAATTCATTCATAAATAAATATTAAAAAGGATAAAGAATCTAAAATTTTATCATAGAGCCACATTTCTTGCAAACTCTAGATTTTTCGCCAGATTCTGATATTTTATAAATTACTCTTGTAGTTTCCTTACAAGAAGGACATATAACCATAACATTAGAAATATTCATAGGAGCAGAAAATTCTATTTTTTGTCCCTTTTCATCTTTATTTCTAGGTTTTATATGCTTAACTCTTCTATTTAAATTCTCGACAACTAATCTGTTTTGTAAAGGAAATACTTGCATAACTTTACCAGTTTTACCGTTATCTTTTCCTTTCATAACTTTTACGTTGTCTCCAGTTTTTATTTTCATAAAAAATAAATCAATTATTATTAAACTACTTCAGTGGCAAGAGATATAATTTTATTATATCCTAAATCTCTAAGTTCTCTTGCAACAGGGCCAAATACACGAGTCCCTTTTAATTCTTTATCACCCCTCTTATTCAAAATAACAGCTGCATTATCACCAAATTTAACATAAGTACCATCTGATCTTCTACATTCTTTAACAGTTCTAACAATAACAGCATGAGCAACTTCACCCTTTTTAACAGCCATTCTAGGTTTTGCATCTTTAATAACAACCGTAATAACATCACCTATTCTAGCGTATCTTTTTTTATAACCACCAAGAACCCTAATACACATAAGTGACTTAGCACCAGTATTATCAGCAACTTTTAAATAACTTCTGTGTTGAACCATAAGATTAAATTAGTTAATTTTATCAATAACTCTCCATGTTTTGTCTTTTGAAATAGGTCTGCATTCAACAATAGTAATTTTATCTCCAATTACACATTCATTTTTTTCATCATGACATTTATATTTTTTTGAAGAAAGGTATCTTTTACCATATTTAGGATGAACTTTCATTGTTTTTACTTCAATTACAACGGTTTTATCCATTTTATCAGAAACAACAACACCCTTTAATTTTCTTGCTTTTGTGTTTTTTTCCATATTAATTATTTACTTTTTAATTCTCTGCTTCTAAATTCAGTATTAATTCTAGCTACATTCTTTTTATTTTCTCTAATTTCTCTAACTTTAGTGAAATTATTAACAGAATTTTTAAATCTAGAATCCAAAAGCTTCTCATTCAAAGATTGTAACTCTAAATTAAGCTCTTTCTCAGACATTGAATTAATTTTTTTCTTATAATCTTTCAATTTCATAATACAAAATTAAACTATTTGTTTAGTGGCAAATTTAGTTTTTATAGGCAATTTATGACCAGCTTTTCTAAAAGCTTCTTTTGCCATTTCCTCAGTAACACCTTCAACTTCAAAAAGAATCATACCTCTTTTCACCGCAACAACATAATGATCTAAAGCTCCTTTACCAGCACCCATGACACTTTCATTACCATGACTAGTAATAGGTTTATCTGGAAAAACTCTTATATAAATCTTTACACCCTTAACTTTATTAAAAGAACGAGATATAGCTACTCTTGCAGATTCAAGTTGTCTAGAATTAATCCAAATATTACTCATAGCTCTGATACCATAATCTCCATAATCAACAGAAATACCAGAAGTAGCAATAGATTTTTGTCTTCTTCTACCCTTTTGTTGTTTTCTATGTTTTATTTTTTTCGGTGATAATAACATACTATATTTTAGTTACTTCTTTTCTTTTATTATTTTCAGATGTTTTCTTTTTATCAAATATCAATCCCTTATAAATCCAAACTTTTATTCCAACAGCTCCATAAATTGTATTTGCAGGGCCATTAGCATAATCAACATCAGCTCTAATTGTATGAAGAGGAATACTACCATGAATTAAAGTTTCAGATCTAGCTATATCAACACCATTTAATCTACCAGACATATTAATTTTTGCACCCTTTGCACCGGCTTGCTTAGCCTTATCAATCATCTTCTTCATAACTTTCTTAAAAGGCATTCTTCTTTCTATTTCAACAATTGCTTGCTCTAAAATAATACTAGCAGATAAATCAGAATGAGAAACCTCTTTAACTGTCAAATTAACAATAATATTTTTATCATTAATTATTTTATCAATATTTTTTTTCAATAAATCAACTCCTTCACCACTTTTACCAATAACAACTCCAGGTTTTCCTGTAAAAATAGTTATATTCATCTTTTTCTTTTCAATTTCAATTTCAATATTATCTACAAAATGTCTATTAAGTTTTTTTTCTAAATAACTTCTAACAAAATGGTCTTTTTTCAAAAGATCAACATATTTATTATTAGGTGCAAACCATTTTGAACTCCATTTTTTGGATATTCCTAATCTAAAGGCATTTGGATTTACTTTTTGTCCCATTTAACTTTTATTATCTTTCTTAATATTTTTACTTTCGTTTGAAGTTTTATTTATTTCTTCAGTTTTTTCAACCTTTTTATCAATTTTTTCAACAGATTTATCAACCTTAACTTTTTTAGCAATTTTATTTTCTAAAACAACAGTAATTTGAGAACTTCTTTTTCTAACCATAAACGCACTACCTCTAGCTCTAGGTCTAAATCTTTTAAGTTTTTTACCTTCATCAGCAAAAATTTCAGAAATGTATAAATCTTTTTCTTCTAAATTATTATTATTTTTTGCATTAGAAACAGCAGAAATAATTAAATTAGAAATAGGTTCAGCTGCTTTTCTATTCAAAAAATTAAGAACTGAAATAGCTTCACTTGCTCTCTTCCCTCTTAAATTAGATAAAATAGGTCTAATTTTTTTAGGTGACATTCTATATTTTGATAAAACTGCTTTTATTTTCATTTTTAATAACTTTTAAAAGATAATTATTTCTTATTTTCTTGTTTAGCCATCTTACCTCCATGACTTATAAATTTCTTTGTTTGTGAAAATTCTCCTAATTTATGTCCAACCATTTCTTCAGTAATAAATACTGGAATATGAACTTTTCCATTATGAACACCGAAAGTATAACCAATCATTTCTGGAGAAACAGAAGAAGATCTAGACCAAGTTTTTACAATAACTTTATCTTCTATTTTTATATCTTTAATTTTTTTTAGTAATTTAGGATCTACGTAAGGACCCTTCTTTATTGATTTACTCATATATAACTTTAATTATTTTTTTCCCTTTCTTCTATTTATTATAAATTTATTAGTAAATTTATTTGGTTTTCTTGTATTTACACCCATAGCTTTCTTACCCCATTTAGTTTTAGGATCTTTTCCTATACCAGAACTATTATGTTTACTACCATGAGGATGATCAGAAGCATTCATAGCTTTACCTCTTACAGAAGGTCTAAATCCCATATGTCTTCTTCTACCAGCTTTACCAATTCTTAAATTTTTAAATTCAGAATTACTAACTTGACCAATAGTAGCAAGGCAATCAGAAGAAACAAGTCTAATTTCAGAAGAAGGCATTTTAAGTTGAGCATACTTACCAAATGTTCCCATAACAGTAACATTATTTCCAGCAGATCTAGCAATTCTTCCTCCTCTTCCAGGAACTATTTCTACATTATAAACTAGTGTTCCAGATGGTATATTAGAAAGTGGCATTCTATTTCCTACTTTTATTTTAGGATCAGTAATAGAAGTAAAAACTCTATCTCCTATTTTTAAACCCTCACCAGCAAGAAAATATTTATAAATACCATTATCAAACAAAACAAGCATTATCTTACAATTTCTATTAGGATCATATTCAAATCTAACAATTTTAGCCCCAAGGTCTAAAAAATCATTTCTTTTAAAATCGATCTCTCTATAAAATCTTTTTTCTTCACCACCTCTATGTCTAACCGTTATTTTACCTTGATTATTTCTTCCAGAATTTTTTTTCTTTATACTAATCAATTTTTTCTTCGGTTTTAGAGTAGAAACATCGTTTTTTAAAACGCTAGCTTTTCTTCTTGATGGTGTTGTTGGATTGTAAACTTTAATAGCCATAAATAACTTTTCTTAAAGAAAATTTAGTAAATATACTAACACGAATTACTTAAATATGTCAATTGATTGACCTTGTTTAACAGTAACAATTGCCTGTCTTTCATTTTTTCTTTTACCTAAATGAGCACCAAATCTAACTTTTTTACCCCTTCTATTTAAAACATTAACACTAGAAACAGAAACATCATATAAATCTTCAACAGCTTTTTTAATCTGAAATTTATTTGCAGAAGATGATACTTTAAAAACATATTTATTATCTTCTTTAGTCAATATTTGAGATTTTTCTGAAACAACAGGTTTTGTAAGAATAGAATTTAAAAAAGACCAATCTTTAACGCTTTTAGATTCTACTTTTTCTTCTTGTTTTTTTTCTTTTTTTATATCAGCCATAATTATGAATTAAACTTTTCAAAGTTATTTAATATCTCATTAAAATATTCTTCAGAAATAATTAAATTTTTATATTTTAATAAATCCAAAGGAGATAAAATATCAGTATAACCAACCCTTGGTAAATTACTTACAGATTTTGAAAGATTTTCTTTTTTTACATAAGTAGCAAATATAATAGAATCTTTATCTAAAAATTTAGTTTTACCTAATATATTCACAACATTCTTTGTTTTAGGTTCTTTCAAATTAATATCTGAAATAATTATTAAAGCATTATTTCTTAATTTATTAGCAATAAGCATGAAAAATGCTTTTTGTTTTTGTTTTTTATTAATTCTTTTATGAAAATTTCTTTCTGAATTAGGACCAAAGGTAATACCACCACCAACCCATATAGGAGATCTATTAGAACCATGTCTAGCTCTACCAGTTCCCTTTTGTTTCCATGGTTTTCTACCACCTCCAGAAACTTCTGAACGAGATTTTGTACTAGATATCGTTTTTCTTAAATTAGACATTAAAACATCGGAAACTTGAGACAATAATATATCATTGATTTCTAAATTAAAAAGAGAATCGCTAACATCTAGAGTTTTTATTTCCTTTAAATTTTGGTCAAAAACTTGAATTTTAGACATAAAAAACTAATTATTTTTTTCTTTAATAATAAGTAAAGATCCTCTAGCGCCAGGAACAGCTCCTTTTACATAAAGCATATTATTTTCTTTATCAACTTTAACAACTTTTAAATTTTTAACAGTAACTTGTTCATTTCCCATATGACCACCCATTTTAGTTCCTTTAAAAACATGGGCAGGACCAGTAGCTCCTATAGAACCAGGCATTCTAAGTTGATCTTTAGTACCATGCGAAGCCATTTGACCATGAAAACCCCATCTTTTAACAACTCCAGCAAAACCCTTTCCTTTAGAAACTCCAGTAACATCAATATTCAAACCTTCTTCGAATGAATCTAAATTTATTAAATCTCCAATACTATAATTTGAAATTTCATCAAATCTAAATTCCTTAGAATTAGCAAAATCACCTAAATCTTTAAAGTGGCCTTTTTGAGCTTTATTTAATTTCTTTTTTTTATTAAAAGAAACTTGAATAGCATTATAACCATCTTTTTCAAGTGTTTTTATTTGAGTAACAACACTAGGAGTAACTAAAACTTTAGTTACAGGTAAAACATTATTTTTTTCATCAAAAACTTGAGACATTTCAAGCTTTTTTCCAAGTATAAATTTCATAGCAATTAATTATCTTACAACTTAATTTCTATATCAACACCAGATGGTAAATTCAAACCGTTCATAGTATCCATAGTTTTTGAAGTAGGGTTCCATATATCAAGCAATCTTTTATGAACATTTAATTCAAATTGCTCTCTAGAATCTTTATTAACAAAAGTAGATTTATTAACAGTATATAATTTTCTATTTGTAGGTAAAGGAACAGGACCAACTATATCGGCCCCAGATCTTTTTACAGCATTAATAACCATTTTAGTAGCTTGATCAACTACTTTATTATCATATGCTTTAATCTTTATTCTTATTCTATTTTTTCTTTTGTCCTCTTTGTTTTGCATATTTTTTTTAAATGAATATATAAAGACTTATTCACACAGACTATTTTAAAATAATCTGTGCTAAAAATCTATTTATATAGATTATTTATTTTAAAATTTTAGAAATAACACCAGCTCCAACAGTTCTTCCACCTTCACGAATAGCAAATCTTTGCTTTTCTTCAAGTGCAACCGGTTGAGTAAGTTTAACAGTAAAAGTAATATTATCACCAGGCTTCACCATCTCAACACCTTCAGCAAGTTCTACTTCACCAGTAACATCAGTTGTTCTAATGTAGAATTGTGGTTTATAACCTCTGAAAAATGGAGTATGTCTTCCACCTTCTTCTTGATTTAAAATGTAAACTTCACAAGTAAATTCAGTATGAGGAGTAACAGTTCCTGGCTTAGCAAGAACTTGTCCTCTTACAATATCTTCTTTTTTAGTCCCTCTTAATAAAATACCTGCATTATCACCAGCTTGGCCTTGGTCTAAAGATTTATTAAACATCTCAATACCAATTACAACAGAACTTGCTGTTGCTTTTATACCAACTATTTCAACATTATCATTCAATTTTAAAATACCCCTTTCAATTCTACCTGTTACAACAGTTCCTCTACCTTCAATAGAAAAAATATCTTCTACAGGCATTAAAAATGGTTTATCAAGCTCTCTTGTTGGTTCTGGAATATAAGAATCAAGTTTTTCTACTAATTCAACAACAGCTTTAACATTTTCATCTTCTTTATTTCCAGCTTCAACAGCTTCTATAGCTTTAAGAGCAGAACCCTTAACTATTGGAGTTTCATCTCCAGGAAATTCATATTTTTTAAGTAGATCTCTAACTTCTTCTTCAACAAGCTCAATAAGTTCAGGATCATCAACCATATCACATTTATTTAAGAAAACTACTACATAAGGAACACCTACTTGTTTTGCAAGTAATATATGTTCTCTAGTTTGAGGCATAACTCCATCTGCAGCAGATACAACAAGTATAGCTCCATCCATTTGAGCCGCACCTGTAATCATATTTTTTACATAATCAGCATGACCAGGACAATCTACATGAGCATAATGTCTAGCTGTTGATTCATATTCTGAATGATGAGTAGCAATCGTAATACCCCTAGCTTTTTCCTCTGGAGCATTATCAATTTCATCATATTTTTCAACTCTAGATACATTTCCCATAAGTCCCATAACTGAAGTTATAGCAGCAGTAAGAGTTGTTTTTCCATGATCTACGTGACCAATTGTACCAACATTTATATGTGGTTTTGAACGATTAAAATTTTCTGCCATACAATTTTTTACTTATTAAATTATTAAATAAAAAAACATTAATTTTTAAAACATTACAATAATACTATATAAATTTCTTAATAATGTCAACAGTATTACTTAAAAAGTTTTTTATTTATTTAAATTCATTTCTTCAACAATATTCTTAGGAACTTCTTCATATTTATTAAATTCCATAGTATATGTTGCTCTACCCTGACTTAAAGAACGTAAAGTAGTTGCATATCCAAACATTTCTCCTAGAGGAACCATAGCATCAACAACCTTTAAATTACCTCTATCATACATATTTTGTATTTTTCCTCTTCTTGAACTTAAATCACCTATTATATCTCCCATATATTCTTCAGCAACAACAACTTCAACTTTCATAACGGGTTCTAAAAGTATAGGTTTGGCACTACGACAAGCATCTCTAAAAGCATGTGATGCAGCAATTTTAAAAGCAGCTTCAGAAGAATCTACTTCATGGAAAGATCCATCATAAACAGAAACACTTATATCAACCAAAGGATAACCAGAAACAGGACCATTAGTCATAGATTCTTTAACACCCTTTTCTATAGCAGGAATATATTCTCTAGGAATTACTCCACCCTTAATTTCATCTTTAAATTCAAAATTCTTTTCATCTTCAGAAACAAAAGGTTTTACTTTAAGCCAACAATGTCCATATTGACCACGACCACCAGATTGATGAATATATTTTCCTTCAGCCTTCGCTTCAGTTGTAATAGTTTCTTTATAAGCAACCTGAGGTTTTCCAACATTTAATTCAACATTGAATTCTCTTTTCATTCTATCAATAATAATTTCAAGATGAAGTTCCCCCATTCCAGAAATTATAGTTTGACCAGTTTCTTCTTTAGTTTCAACTCTAAAACTAGGGTCTTCTTCAAGCAATTTACTAAGAGCAATTCCCATTTTTTCTTGATCAGGTTTAGATTTAGGCTCAACAGCAATATCAATAACTGGATCTGGAAAATCCATAGATTCTAATACTATTGGAGCACTTTCATCACATATAGTATGTCCTGTTGTTACATTTTTAAGACCAACAATAGCCGCGATATCACCTGCATAAATATCAGAAACCTCAACTCTACTATTAGAGTGCATTCTAACTATTCTACCAACTCTTTCTTTTTTCCCTGTAACAGAATTATATACATAAGAACCAGCTTCAAGTTTTCCTGAATAAACTCTAAAAAATGCTAACTTACCAACAAAAGGGTCAGTAGCAATTTTAAAAACTATAGCAGAAAATTTTTCATCATCAGAAGTATGTCTTACAATTTTTTCATTAGTTTTAGGATCTAAACCATCTATATTAGGAACATCAATAGGTGAAGGTAAATAATTTACAATAGCATCTAAAATTTTAGTTACAGCAACAGATCTTCCATCACCGCCTAAAACTGGAAAAAATGAACCAGAAACAGTTCCCTTTCTAATTAAAAAATTTATTTCATCTTCAGATAATTCTTCTTCAGATAAATATTTTTCCATAATAGCTTCATCATACTCAACAACTTTCTCAATAAGTTCTGCTCTCAAAGCTTTAGCTTTTTCTAAAACATCTTCAGGTATTTCAACTTCATCAAAAACTAAATGAGTCTCATCTGTATATAAATAAGCCTTCATTTTTATAACATCAATAACACCTTTATGAAACTCATGTTCTCCGTAAGGAAAAACCATAATATAAGCATTTGGTGTAAGTTTTTTTCTAATTGATTCTACAGAAGCAAAAAAATCACTTCCTAATAAATTAACTTTATTACAAAAAAACATTCTAGGTACTTTATATCTATCAGCTTGTCTCCAAACAGTTTCAGTTTGAGGTTCTACACCCTGTTTACTATCTAAAATTACACAAGCTCCATCTAAAACTCTAAGAGATCTTTCTACTTCAATCGTAAAATCAACGTGACCAGGAGTATCTATAATATTTATTTGATGCTCTTTCCAATTACAAGTAGTAGCGGCAGATGTAATAGTAATACCTCTTTCTTTTTCTTGTTCCATCCAATCCATAACAGCTTGACCATCTTGAACATTACCTATTTTATAAGTTTTTCCAGAAAAAAATAAAATTCTTTCTGTTGTAGTAGTTTTACCAGCATCTATGTGAGCAATAATACCGATATTCCTTAGTTTTTCCAAAACACAATCTCTAGGCATAAAATAAAAAATTAAATTCTTTTTTTAATTAAGAAGCCATGATTAAAAGATCATGACTTAAAATATATAAGTAAAGAAAAGTTAAAATCTAGCAAAATGAGCAAATGCTCTATTAGCTTGAGCTTGCTTATATACATCTTCTTTTTTCTTAATAGCATCTCCTTGACCCTCAGCAGCCATCATAAGCTCATTAGCAAGTCTAGTTTGCATATTAGAACCAGATTTAGAATTCGCAGCTTTTAAAATCCATCTGAAAGCAAGAGCTTGACGTCTACCACTAGCAACTTCCATAGGAACTTGATAATTACCACCACCAATCCTTTTACTTCTAACTTCAATTTGAGGAGATATGTTTTTTATAGCAGAATCAAAAATATCTACAGGATTCTTTTTGGTTTTACTTTTTATAATATCAAAAGCTCCATAAACTATATTTTCAGAAAGCTGTCTTTTACCGTCTTCCATTATATAATTAATAAATTTAGAAATATCAACTCTATTGTATATTCTGTCGTTTTTGATATCTTTTTTTAAGGCTTTTTTACCTCTCATATATTTTATCTAAATATTAAACTAATTAAGAACTCTTTTTTGCACCATATAAACTTCTACCTTGACTTCTTTTTTCAACACCTCTTGTATCATATTTACCTCTGACTATATGGTATCTAACACCAGCCAAATCTTTTACTCTTCCACCTCTTATCATAACAACACTATGTTCCTGTAAATTATGACCAATACCAGGTATATAAGCGGTTACTTCTTTTCCATTAGATAATTTAACTCTAGCAACTTTTCTTAAAGCAGAGTTTGGCTTCTTAGGAGTAGTGGTAAAAACCTTCAAACAAACGCCTCTTTTAAAAGGATTACTTTCTTTAGATTTAACATTTTTGTTTTTTAAGCTATTAAAAGTAGTCTGGAGTCCACCAGTCTTTTTCTTAATTGACTTTGTCTTTCTAGGTTTTCTTATCAACTGATTTATAGTAGGCATAAAAAAATTTAATAAAATAAAAATTAACTCAGATTTTTATCTAAAATCAAGATTAATATTACACATAAAAATAAAAAACGTCAAGTTTTAGATAATACCAAATAAATTGTAAACAAAATTAATAACTGGATCATACAAAAATCCGAAAATAGAAAAATCCGTTAATATAGAAATAAATAATAATCCAAATAATAAATAGTGCCCTTTAGTCAACAAAAATATCTTTACTCCATTTAACGATTTAGGAAGAAAGAAAAATAATATTTTAGATCCATCTAATGGTGGAATTGGAATTAAATTAAACACAGCAAGAACAATATTTATATTTATTAATATGATTAAAAATATAACTAAAAGATTAGAAGAATCATAAAAAG
>Ga0075113_1000508_pt1 | contig 10869 bp, 5 predicted proteins | sample AntAceMetag02UKA_FD_69788 | JGI IMG/M metagenome (GOLD analysis project Ga0075113, IMG submission 69788) | Saline lake microbial communities from Ace Lake, Antarctica - Antarctic Ace Lake Metagenome 02UKA | ecosystem: Environmental > Aquatic > Non-marine Saline and Alkaline > Saline | place...
CCCCAGTCTGTAAAAAATGGGATTAAAATACCACTTAGGAAAAAGAAAGAGCCAAAAAAACTAATTACATACATTTTCCAAATATTTGATTCCATAGGAACCTCCTTTATTAAATTTTAAAAGAACTATTTTGTCATTTTTTACCAAATAAAAACTCGACTTTTATTTAGTCGAGAGAGTTCTAAGGAGAAATTAATTTTAGGTTTTTTTGTTTAAGATTTTAATTTAAAATTATCACGACTAAATATAAGGTTGGAAATATCCATAATAGGAAAATTCCCTACAGTAGTAGATTTATAATCGGCTATATTTAGTTGTGAACAATTTATATTATTCATACTATAAATAGTACATTTTAGTCAAAAAAAAGTCAATATATAGATGTGAATATGATTTATCAACAAAAGTCAACAAAATAATGTTGACAACTAATTAAAAATAGATTAATATAGTGACTTATAGAGTTTTCTCTGCTTTCATTGAGTTGCGATAGAAAGATAAAACTACCCAGATTTTTTTGAAAAAATCAGTTTTTAAAAAAAATCTGATATTATAAGTCTAAACCCCATCAACCTGGTACATAATGGTGCGGTGTTTTTATTATATTTTTGTCAACAACATAAACAAAAATGTGATTTTTAATATTTTATAGATAATTTTCTATGTCAAAATCAATAAAGAGAGAACAAAAACGCTTTCAAAAATATAGTAAATCTCGTGTGGAACTTCCTAATTTAGTAGAGGCTCAATTGCTTTCATATCAAGCTTTTGTAGACAAAGGAATTGCTGAAGTTCTTTCAGAATTCACTCCTATAGAAGATTACTCAGGTAAAAAGTTTAAGCTTGAATTTTTAGATTTTGAGTTCATAAAACCTAAAATCAATGAATTTGATGCAAAATCTAATAAAAAAACTTATCAAGCTAATATTAAGGCCAAAGTTAAGTTAACCAACAAAATTTTAAAAATAGAAAAAGAGCAAGAAATATTCTTAACTGAATTTCCTATGATGACTGAACATGGAACTTTTATCATTAATGGAGTAGAAAGAGTTGTCGTTCCTCAATTAGCTAGATCTTTTGGAATGTTTTTCACTATGCAAGAATTGAAAGGAGGAAAATATTTTGGAGTGAAGATTTTGCCAGCTAGAGGTTCTTGGATTGAAATAGAAACTGAACCTGATGGATTGATGTATGTAAAAATAGATAGAAAAAGAAAATTCTTAGTGAGTACTCTTTTAAGAATTTTAGCTCCTGAAGGAACTGATGATATTACTAAGTTATTCAAAGATAAAACTACAAGAGAAATTATTGAGAACTGTGTTGAAAATGACCCTGCTAAAAATCAAGGAGAATCATTTGTAGAAATTCATAAAAGATTAAGAGATGGAGAATTAACTACAGCGAGTCATGCTGAGGTTTTTATTAATTCTATTTTTTCAACTGAAAGATATGATCTTCATAAAGTGGGAAGATTTTATTTTAATCAAAGATTTAATAAAGGAATGGATAAAAAAGAATTAGATAGATCTAATCTTTCTATAGATGATTTAGTAACTGTTGTTGAACATATTGTTGAATTAAATAATACTCCTGGAGCTAAACCTGATGACATAGATCATTTAGGTTCACGAAGACTGAAATATTTTGGAGAAATGATTCAACAAAAATTTAGAGTAGGAATGTTTCAAATTCAAAGAAATATTCAAGATAGAATGTCTATTGTTGGAGTAGACGCAACTTTACCAATGCAATTTATTAGTCCTAGACCTTTACAGGCTAGAATTAAGGAATTTTTTACAACAAACCAATTATCTCAATTTATGCATCAAGATAATATCTTGTCAGAATTAGAGCATTTGAGAACAGTTTCTGCTTTGGGGCCGGGAGGATTAGTAAGAGAAAGAGCCAGTATTGAAGTACGAGATGTACACCCTTCTCATTATGGAAGATTGTGTCCGATTCAAACTCCGGAAGGTCAGAATATTGGTTTGATTTTAAGATTGGCTAATTATGCTCGTGTAAATGATTTTGGAATGATAGAAACTCCCTATGCTCAAGTAGAAAAAGGTCAAGTTTCTAATAAAATTTCATTTTTGAACGCTGCTGATGAACAAAGACATAATATTGCTGATTCAGCTGTAGAAATAGATTCAAATGGTAGACTTAAAGATAAATATGTGGAAGTTAGAGCAAATGGTAAACCAAGTATTGTTAGTAAAAATAAAGTAGATTTTATTGATATCTCTTCAAAACAAGCTTTCTCAGTTGCAACTTCAATGATTCCTTTCATTAACCATGATGATGCCAACAGAGCTTTGATGGGATCAAACATGATGAAACAATCTGTTCCTTGTATTAAACCAGATGCTCCTTTGGTAGCGACTGGAATTGAGGAAAGAGCTGCTAGAGCCACAGGAAGATTAATTATTTCTGAAGAAAGTGGAGAAATTTCTTATGTAGATTCTAAAAAAATTAAAGTTAAAAATAGTGCAGGAAAAGAGAAAGAATACCCATTGATTTCATTTATGAGAACTAATGCTTTTTCTGCTTTAAGTCACCGTCCTTCAGTAGATTTAAATCAAAAAGTTAAGAAAGGTGATATTTTAGCTGATTGTTCTTCTACAGACAATGGGCAAATTGCCATAGGTCAAAATATTTTGATTGCCTTTATGTCATGGTATGGAGCCAATTATGAAGATGCTATTATTATTTCTGATAGATTAGTAAAAGAAGATAGGTTCACCTCAGTTCAGGTGGAAGAATTTATGGAAGATGTAAGAGATACTAAATTAGGAGAAGAAATAACAACTCATGACATTCCTAATGTAGGAGAAGCTAAATTGAAAAACTTGGATGAGGAAGGAATTATTCGACTGGGAGCCGAAGTTTATTCAGGAGACATCTTGGTAGGAAAAATTACTCCTAAAGGAGAAACTCAATTAACCCCTGAAGAAAGACTGTTAAGATCAATTTTTGGTGAAAAAGCTCAAGATGTAAAAGATACATCATTGAGAGTGAAAGGAGGGAAAAGAGGTTTTGTTATTGGAGTAAAAGTATTTTCAAGAGAAAAAGGAGAAATAAATGAACCGGGAGTAATTAAAAGAATTTATGTGGAAGTGGCTCAATTAAGAAATATTTCTGTAGGGGATAAGTTAGCGGGAAGACATGGAAACAAAGGGGTTATTTCTAAAGTATTACCTCAAGAAGATATGCCTTATATGGAAGACGGAACTCCAATAGATATTATTTTGACTCCTTTGGGTGTTCCATCAAGAATGAACCTTGGTCAGATTTTAGAGTTGCATCTAGGAATGGCTGCCAAGAAATTAAATTATCAAGCCGTTGTTCCTCCTTTCGCAGGAGCAACTGAAGAAGAAATTAAAGATGAATTGGAAAAAGCAGGAGTTTCTAGAAGTGGGACTATTCCTTTGTATGATGGACTAACCGGAGAAAAATTCAACCAAGATATTGCTGTTGGGTATATGTATATGCTTAAACTGCATCACATGGTAGACGATAAATTACACATGAGAGCTGTTGGTCCATATTCACTTATTAACCAACAACCTCTAGGAGGAAAGGCTCAAAGAGGAGGGCAAAGATTCGGAGAAATGGAAGTCTGGGCTTTGTTAGGTCATGGTACCGCTCACATTTTGAGAGAAGTTCTAACAATAAAATCAGATGATATTATAGGTAGGTCGGCCGCCTTTAATGCGATGGTAAAAGGTTATGATATTCCAGAACCTAATTTACCAGCGTCATTTAATGTATTATTAAAAAATCTAAAAGGATTAGCACTAGATATTGATTTGAAAAAATCAGATACAGAAGAGTAAGGATATTGAAACTTTACACTTAATAGCTACAAGCTAACCTACTAAATAATTATGCAAACTAAAAATTTAGAAAAAAATAATAATACTTTCTCACAAAATAGCAAAGATACAGATTTTGATACAATTTCTCTTAAGTTGGCCTCTCCTGAAAAGATTTTAGAATGGTCATATGGAGAAGTTGTAAAACCGGAAACTATTAATTACAGAACCCAAAGAAGTGAAAAAGGGGGACTTTTTGATGAAAAAATATTTGGACCAGATAAAGATTATGAATGTTACTGTGGAAGATATAAAGGGATAAGATATAAGGGGATTGTTTGTGAAAAATGTGAAGTAGAAATCACAAAATCAATTGTTCGGAGAGAAAGAATGGGCCATATTGAATTGGCTACTCCAGTTTCTCATATTTGGTTTTTGAAAAGCATTCCTTCAAGAATAGCTTTAGTTTTGGACATTAGTATGGCAGATTTAAGAAAAGTTATTTATTTTGCCGGCTATATTATTATTAAAGTAAATGAAGAAGAAAGAGTTAGAATCCTGAAAGAAGTAGATGCTGAATTTAAAACTAAAATTAAAAAGATTTTAGATGAAAAAACAAAAGCAAAATTAAAAGAATTATTATTGGAAGTTAAACAAAATATTAATTCAATTCAAGAAGGAGTGGTATTAGATGAAATTACTTATAATAAATACTCTTACAAATATGGAGTAATGTTTGAGGCTGGGATAGGAGCTGAAACTATTTATAATATCTGTAAGAAAATTGATTTAGTTAAATTAAATTTACAATTACAGAAAGATTTTGAAACAGCAGGGTCAATAAAGAAAGCAAAAATTAATAAAAGATTAGCTTTAATCAATCCTATGATAGAAGCTGGAGTTAAACCTGAATGGATGTTCTTAACTAATATTCCAGTTATTCCTCCTGCTCTAAGACCTATGGTTGTTTTAAGTGGAGGTAGAAATGCTACTTCAGATGTAAATGATTTATATAGAAGAGTTATAAACAGAAATAATCGTTTAAAGAAATTGCTAGAAATTAACGCTCCAGATGTTATTTTAAGAAATGAAAAAAGAATTTTACAAGAAGCTGTGGATTCTTTAATTGATAATTCTATTCGTTATTCAGGATCTAGTTCTGCTATGAGTCAAACTCAGAGACGACCTCTTAAATCTCTAGCAGATAACTTAAAAGGGAAACAAGGTATCTTTAGACAAAATCTTTTAGGAAAAAGAGTTGATTATTCAGGAAGATCTGTGATTGTTGTTGGGCCTAATTTAGCTTTGAATGAATGTGGATTACCTAAAAAGATGGCTCTAGAATTATTCAAACCTTTTGTAATTTCAAAAGTTTTGAAAGATGAATTAGCTCATAATATTAAATGGGCTAGTCGTTTAATAGAAGAAGGAGTTCCAGAAGTATGGGCTATCTTAGAAAATGTAATTAAAGATAAATATGTGTTACTTAACCGTGCTCCGACTTTGCATAGATTAGGAATCCAAGCTTTCAAACCTCTTTTGGTTGAAGGAAAAGCTATTCAAGTGCACCCTTTGGTTTGTGCTGCTTTCAACGCCGATTTCGATGGAGACCAAATGGCCGTTCATCTTCCTTTGACTAAGGAAGCCCAATTGGAAGCTAAGGAGATAATGGCAGCAGATAAAAATATTCTTAAACCAGGAACAGGAGAACCGATTGTAGATCCTAAAATGGATATGGCTTTGGGTTGTTATTGGATGACTAAGGAAGTGGAAGGAGTTAAAGGTGAAAATAATTACTATGAAGGAGTTAATGAAGCTATTATTGCATATGAATTTGATCAATTAGATTTACGAGCAAAAATAAATGTATTACCAACAAATAGTGAAAAATACGCTCAATTTAATGATGAAATTTTTGAAACAACAGCGGGAAGATTGTTGTTTAACAGTGTAATGCCTAAAGAATATCCTTTTATCAACAATAGTGTGGGTAAAAAACAACTTTCTAAATTAACTAATGATTTAATTGAACGATATGGAATTAATAATATAGCAGATATTTTAGGAAAAATTAAAGATTTTGGATTTAAATATGCTACAAAATCTGGTGTAACCTGGGGGATTGATAATGTAATGGTACCCGAAGGAAAAAATGCTGTAATTCAAAAAGGAAAAGATAGATCAGCAAAAGTTTGGGGTCAATATAATGAAGGATTGTTAACCGCACAAGAAAGACATAGAAAAAATGTTGAAATTTGGCATGATATTAAAGACAAGGTTGAAGATTTAATTCCAGATACTTTAGACGAACAAGGATCAGCTCATATTATGTGGAGTTCAGGAGCTCGTGGTTCTATTGGTCAATTTACTCAAATGGCTGGAATGAGAGGATTAATTCAAAATACTGCTGGGGAAACAATTGAAAATCCAGTTATTTCATGTTTGAAAGAAGGATTAACTCCGATTGAATACTTTACTACTACTCATGGATCTAGAAAAGGTTTAGCGGATACGGCTTTGAATACAGCTAAATCTGGTTATTTAACTAGAAAATTATTTGATGTAGCCCAAGATGTAGTTATTTTAGAAGAAGACTGTAAATCAAAAGAATATATAACTCTAAAGAAAGAGACTCTTTCAGGATTAGAAATTTCTTTAGGTAAAAATATTAAAGGAAGGACTTTGGCTAAAGATTTGGTAAGTAAAAAAGGAAAAGTCTTGTTTAAGAAAAATTATATTATAACTAAAGATGATATTGAAATTATTGAAAATGAAGGAATTGAAGAAGTTCCTGTTAGATCTCCAATGACCTGTAATACTAAGAGAGGGATTTGTCAGAAATGTTATGGAGCCGACTTAGGAAATAATTTAGAAATAGATTTAGGAGAAACTATTGGAACTATCGCTGCTCAAGCGATTGGTGAACCAGGAACACAGTTAACAATGAGAACCTTCCATACTGGAGGAACAGCTTCTCAAGGAGGAGATATTACTCAAGGACTACCTCGTGTAGAAGAAATTTTTGAAAAGAGAAAACCTAAGATTCCAGCTGTGCTTTCAAAAGTAGATGGAGAAATTACCGATATTGTTGACGATGAAACTGGAAAGATGGTAATAATAATGCCTGATATTGAAAGCAGAAGCTCTAAGAAGAAACAACAAGTAGAATATGTTCTTCCCTATGGCAGAATTGTTACTAAAAAAATTGGAGATAAAGTATCTAAGGGAGATATTTTAACTGATGGTTCTGTTGATATTACTGAATTGTTTAAATATGCTGGGAAAGTAGCTTCACAAGAATATATTATTAGAGAGGCTATTAAAATCTATGAACTACAGGGAGCCGCTACAGCTAGAAAGCATATTGAAGTAATTATTAAGCAAATGCTTTCCAGAAGAAAAATTAAAAGTTCAGGAGACACTAATTTGACTGTAGGATCAGTGGTAGAAGAATACCAATTTAGAGAAGCTAATGAAAAAGCTAAAGAAGAAGGTAAAGAAGAATCTAAAGCGGAACAATTAATTCTAGGGATTACGGAAGTTTCTTTATCAAGAAATTCATTCCTTTCGTCTGTATCATTCCAAAATACTACTAAAATGTTGATTAACGCTTCGTTGAGAGGAGCACAAGATCATTTACTTGGATTAAAAGAAAATATTATTATTGGAAGATTAGTTCCAGCTGGTTCAGGTTTCAAAGGATCTAAAAAATGGCAAATGATAGAAGATTTAAAAAACAAAAAAGGAAATACTGACACAGATTAAATAAACTGGATATTAAAAACTTAATTCTTGAAGATTAATTTGGGTTAATAAATTATGAATAATAACATTGAACAAATTAAAGAGAGATTAAACATTGTTGATGTTATAGGTTCATATATAAAAGTAGAAAAAGCAGGTGCTAATTTTAAGGCCAATTGTCCTTTTCATAACGAAAAAACTCCTTCATTTTTTATTTCCCCAGGCAGAGGAACTTTTAAATGTTTTGGCTGTGGAGAAGGGGGAGATATGTTAACTTTTGTAGAAAAATATGAAGGATTAGATTTTAAAGGAGCATTAAAGATTTTAGCAGAAAAAGCGGGAGTTGAATTGAAAAAAGAAGATCCTCGCAAAACAAATGAAAGAAATAGAATATATGATGTATTAGAAAAAAGTACTTTTTTCTTTGAAAATAATCTATCAAAAAATGACGAAGCCTTAGAATATTTAAAAAAACGGGGCTTAGAAGGTAGAATAATAAAGCAATTTCGTTTAGGGTATGCTTTAAATGAATGGCAGAGCCTTTTTGAATATCTTAAAAAAGAAGGATATACAGAAAATGAAATTAAAAAGGCAGGGCTGATTAAGAAAAAAGAACGAAGTAACGGTTTCTATGATAGATTTAGAAACAGAATAATTTTTCCTTTATTTGATAATTCAAACAGGTCTGTGGCTTTTTCAGGACGATTATTTGAAAGTAAACAAGGAGAAAATAAAGATACTGCCAAATATCTAAATAGTCCAGAGACTGTATTGTTTAGTAAGTCTAATATTCTTTATGCATATAATTTTGCTAAGAATACGATAAGAAAGTCAGATTTTTCTATTTTAGTTGAAGGTCAAATGGATTTATTGATGAGTCACCAAGTTGGTTATACAAATACGGTTGCTAGTTCGGGGACATCTTTAACAGAAGGACATATTAAGTTATTAAAAAGATTTTCAGATAAATTGGTAATTGCTTTTGACGGAGATGAAGCGGGGTTCAACTCTGCTTGTAAAGCTTCTAAATTAGCATTGGTTAATGATATGGAAGTTCGTTTAATGAAAATTTCTGAAGGAATGGATCCTGCGGATTTAATTCTAAAAGATAAGGAAGAGTGGAAAAAAGCTCTAAAAAATGCAAAACATATTATAGGGTTTTATTTAGAAAAATTAATTGACGAGATTAGTGATAAAAGAAAATTAGGTAGAGAAGTTCAGGAAAAAGTTTTGCCCTTTGTATCTTTGATTAAAAGTGAAATTGAAAAAGCAAATTTTGTTGAAGAAATTGCCACTAAATTAAGCATTCCTTTGAAAGCGATTTGGTCAGAATTGGATAAAATAAAAGTAGATTTACCTGAAGATTTAAAATACACGAGTAATGAAATGATTGATGAACTAATCCTAAAAGATAAAAGTAATTTGACTGGTATATCTGAAAGAAAGAATAATATTATTAGACAGTTGTCAGGTTTATATTGGTGGCAAAAAGGTTTAAAAGAACCAGTATTAGAACTAGGAAAACTTGAAAATAATTTAATTAATATAGCTGGAGATGTGATTTTTCAAAAGATTTTGAAATTACCGGAAAAAATTAAGAATGAAATTATTTTTGAAGTAGAAATTTTTTATCAAGAATTAGAAACTGATTCTTTAGAGTTAAAAAATAATTTAGATTTAAAAGTTAAGGAATTATTGTTTAATCTTGAAATAATTTTACTTGATGAAGAAATTAGTGAATTAAATATATTAATTAAAACAGCACAGGTTAAAAATGATGAAAAGGAATCAGAAGAAAAAATGAAAAAATATAGTCAGTGTTTAATAAAAAGAGATAAATTGAAACAAGAATTAGAAAGAGGAACATAGTTTATAAAATTATTTTTTTATCATTAATTAATCGTTTAGTATAAATAATAGAATGGTCAATAAAAAAACCAACAAAAAAATAACAACTACTAAAAAGGCTTCTGAAAAGAAAGCCAAGATTAGAGTTGCTTCTACTAAAAAGAAAGTTGTGAAGAAGGTTGTAAAAAAATTGATTAAAAAAGAAAAGAACGTTGTTAAAAAGAATGAAGTAAAGAAGAAAGTTGCTAAAAAAGTAGTTAAAATAACCTTAGCTCAAAAAAATAAAAAAAAGGATCTTTTGATAAAAAAAGGGAAGGAAATGGGATTTATTACTCATGATGCTATTTTAAAAACTTTTCCTACAATTGAAGATGACATTCCTTTTCTAGAAACTCTATATGAGCAATTGGAAATAGCAGAAATAGATATTTTAGAAAGTGGGGGAATGTTGCAAGCTGATTCTGAAATGAATTTACCTAAAAGGCCTAGTTATGGACGTAATTTTGATTCCATTCAAATTTATTTAAAAGAAATAGGTCAATATGAACTTTTGACTCAATCTCAAGAAGTTGAGTTAGCAAAAAGAATATTAGCTGGAGATGAAGAAGCAAAAAATCTTTTGGCACGAGCCAACCTGAGGTTAGTAGTTTCCATTGCTAAAAAATATACAGGAAGGAGTCCTGATTTAACTTTATTGGATTTAATTCAAGAAGGTTCATTAGGTTTGTTTAAGGCAGTAGAAAAATTTGATTATACTAAGGGATTTAAATTTTCTACCTACGCTACTTGGTGGATTAGACAAGCCATTACTAGAGCATTGGCAGATCAATCTAGAACTATTAGGATTCCTGTTCATATGGTAGAAACAATTGCTAAGTATAAACAAATTTCTAGAAAACTTTCTCAAGATTTAGGGAGAATGCCTACTCCTGAGGAAATTTCTGTAGAAATGGATTTGTCTTTAGATAAGGTTTATAATATTTTCAGAATTGATAGAAGAATTGTTTCGTTGGAAAGTCCTACTGGAGGAGAAGATAGTGATGGAAAATCGACATTGGAAAATTTCGTAGAAGATGAAAAAATTACATCACCTGAAAAAGAAGCTTCTAAAGGAATTTTAGTTGATCATATCAAAGATATTTTAGGAGATTTAACACAAAAAGAACGAAAAATTTTGGAAATGAGAAGCGGAATTGAAGACGGTATTAATCATACCTTGGAAGAAGTGGGTAGGGAATTCGGAGTAACTCGTGAAAGAATTCGTCAAATTGAAGCTAAAGCTCATGAAAAAATTCGTCAGTCAGATAAAGTAGATAGGTTAAGAAATTTTGACTTTTAAATTAAAATAAAAATAACGGGAGGGTAATATTACTCTCCCGTTATTTTTTTGATGTAATTAGTTAAATAAGATATACTTGAATATATGAAATTATCAAAAACAGATTTTAAAAAATATTTAATT
>Ga0075113_1000518_pt1 | contig 10692 bp, 9 predicted proteins | sample AntAceMetag02UKA_FD_69788 | JGI IMG/M metagenome (GOLD analysis project Ga0075113, IMG submission 69788) | Saline lake microbial communities from Ace Lake, Antarctica - Antarctic Ace Lake Metagenome 02UKA | ecosystem: Environmental > Aquatic > Non-marine Saline and Alkaline > Saline | place...
GTTGTTGTAGATATTGAAACAACTGGCTTCCAGGGGCAGGGAGGCCTTATTGTCGAGGTCGGTATCGTTGCACTTGACCTCGATACTGGGGGCATCACTAACCTATTTGATTCACTGGTTCAGGAGCCGGAGCTAGACGAGACACATACAGAAGGCAAATATGGCTGGATCTTTAAAAATTCTAGTCTGAAATATTCAGATGTCTTGAAGGCTCCATTACTCAGCGAAGTAATACCGGAAATCCAAGACATCTTTGATAAATACGAGAATGGCGCTACTGCTTATAATAAGAGATTTGATTTTGGGTTCCTTAATGCCCGCGGTATCAAAATTAAGGAATTACCGTGCATCATGATTGCAGCCACGCCAATCTGTAATATACCAAATCGGTGGAACACAGGGCCAAAATGGCCCACTGTTGAGGAAGCATGGGCGTTCTTTTTTCCTTCGCACCCTTATATAGAGGAACACCGGGCCCTAGATGATGCAAGGCATGAAGCACTAATTTTGCTTGAGATGTATAATAGACAAAATTCATAATGGTCTGAAGGCTTGTCTAGGCGTGTGGAAAATGCTTGCTTTTGGTGGTGTAAGGTGTAATAGTTGCCAATAAACTGCTCTTTTTCAGGGCGGTTTGTTAGATACTTTTATTAACTAAAACGCCGAATCTCAGGAATCTGAAAAGTGGTACCGGTCAAAATATTCAATTAATTTTGAAAAGCTCAGAAAAAACCAAAAGGCTGTTTTGAGGGAACCCGGTTTTCGAGGGTTTGAAGAAAATGTGGTTGCTGTTTTTATTAGACTTAGGTAGCTCAATAAAAAATTTAGCAAATAAATAGAGCCGGGGGGGTGTAATGTTTGATTATTTGTTTTAATCAAAAATTACGTGACTTGGTGGGAGGGAGAGTGCCAAATTTTTTATATATTTTGATTTATGAGTAAATATCGGTAGAGTTGTGAAATGTATTAAAAGGTTTTTTTAAGTAAGTTTTAATAATAATAATCGTTCATAAGTATATAGAGTCAAATATAATTTCAGCTATTTATTGCCTTTTTTTTCAAAAAAACGTCCGTAAATTGCATAGACGTCAAGGTTCGTATCACCTCCAAAAATGGAGAATTCCCAAATGCCTCAAAAAAAGCACGAAAACAAGCGTCTCCCATCTGGAGACCAGTCCTCATCTCAAAAAAGTAAGTCAGGATGGAGTGGTGACGACTCAGCAGAAGATTATGTGATCGTTGAAGAGACATCGTCCAGCAAAGTATTCAATGATCAGGAGATCGGCTTTCGCGCTAAATCAATCACTCAAGAACTCTCAGAAATATTAGGGCAGGAGATACAGTTCACGCCAAAAGAAGGTGATCCAATTGTTGCCACAAGGCAGACGCTCATGTTGCAGAGAGTAGCCACGGCTGCAATGCTAGGAGACAAGGACGCCATCAAATGGATAACTGACCGGGTTGAGGGCACAGCTATCCAGCGTCAGCTCATTCAGAATATAGATATTATTACGGAGGTCGTACAAATACTAGACAGGCTTGTGAAAGACCCTGTTCTTATGAAGCAGATTGTCTTTGAGTTTAGGAATTTAGCTGTTCGGACTGATCCGAATAGGATATAATATGATATCATCTACTGTCAAATCATATCATCTAACTATTATCATATGAGATAAATTGAAATGCCTAGAAATAATATTAAGGAGGGCATGTGCCGAAATTGCTATGTCCACCACCCGCGGAATTGTGAAATCTGTTCTGGTTTTGGCTTCCATGAAGACGGCAAATCACCTTTATCTGGTGAGTCGGCTATGACTATTTTCAATGAAGAGGGCAGACTTATGATAAGGCAGACGAATTGGTGTGAGTGTCCTGAGTGCCACGGTACTCCTTTTGGTGTTAAAGAATTACAGCGCGCCAAGTTCAGGACGGAGCGTCACTTCTAATGCCTATCAAATCGGGACAGGAGCAGGACAGGAAGGACCCTTCCTATCTCTACAACTCCATGGCGGACAGGTTACAAGCAAAGCTGGATAAGGCTGACCTAATTGCTGACCCTGTCAAGTATCTAGATTTCTTTCCGTTCACACATTGGAGCAAGCAGAAGGACATCACTAGGAGCGTATTTGCGAATAAATACACCTACGTCAGGTCCTGCAATGCTTCAGGGAAGACACATCTCGTTGGTGAGTTGGTGCTCGCCTTCCTAGACATATATGGGCCAGATGCGAAGGTCATTACGACGGCGAAGAACTTTGATTCCATGCGATTTATGCAGTGGAGCAGAATCAGGACGATGTATAAGTTCGTGAGACATCGGTTTGGTGGTGCACATATGAACACAACAGATTTCCAGCCTGATCCAGATGGATCTCCCGAATGGTTCGCCCTAGGGAATAATCCTAAGATAGAAGGCGATGAAGCTCCCGCCTTTCAGGGGCACCATGCGCGTTATGTGTTGTTCGTTGTTGATGAGGCGATCCTAACGCCGCCGGCTATCTGGAAAGCAATGGAAGGGTCTATGATGGCTGATGGTCGTCATATGCTTGTGCTGTACAATCCAACAACGACCGAATCAAGTGAAGTCTATCAAATGGAGCGCGAAGGCAAGCGCGTGTCATTAGAGAAAGGTAACTTGATCGTCATTAAAGGACCTGACTTATGGAGTAGTCCTGAATATTTAGAGGATCCCAGCAAGTTTGTGAACCTGATAAGCCCTGAAGGCGCCGCGGAGTTAGAGGAGACATACGGCAGGAACAGCGCGATCGTGAAATCGCGTGTCTATGCTGAGTGGCCCGAGAATGATGAAACCAGTGCAATAAAGAAGCTAGGGCTCTTGCAGGCACACGAGAATTATCTAGATTCGTCATTTGACATAGGACAGATAATCAAGATATCGTTCGGTTGGGATGTCGCTGGCGATGGTGATGATAACAATGTTCTGGGAGTTGTTAAGGTAGGCAAGTATGGACTGCGGTATGACCAGCTAGATAAGTGGCACAGCGAACACCAAGCAAGCATGTCGCGGGTCTGGTCTCGCATGTTATCAGAGAGAGATAAAGCTGAAGCATACAACAGGGATTATGAGAGGTCCAATAACTGCATTGTTGAACCTGTGGTTGTTCAGCTGACTGTAGATGCTGTTGGGGAGGGGAGCCACGTCAAATCCATTTATGAGGAGTGGGACAAGGAAACAGGTTTTCTAGGCATCCTTCCGTTCAAAGGAGGTGAGAAGGCTAAGAAGATACATGAACGAAAAGAGGTGGTGCTACTCAACAAGAACTCTGAGGCATGGTATAGGATGACGCTACTATTATCAAATCAGATTCCAGAGTGGTTGCCCGTCGCAATGAACTTGACAACAGAGCTAGAGCATGAGCTCGGTGAGCGGAAATATATGTGGGGTCAGCGTAACAAGGAGGCTCTGGTGTGGTACATAGAGCCTAAAGACGAGTGGAAATCAAGGAACAGAGGCAGGAGTCCAGATGATGCAGACGCTTGTATAATGGCGTTCTATGGATATTTCCATGGTGGTGCAGGTCGTATTCGGGCGTTCACTGCTTAATTAAGAAAAGGGTTTTATAAGATGGCAACTTACATTATATTGATGACGTCAATAATGATAGGAATTTATGTTTTATTTGGCTTTATATCATTCTATTTCGCTACCCAGACGACAAAAGAGCAAATGTCAAAGGTGGATAGCCCCGCAGTCAAGTTTCTCTATTGGCACGGAACTATCTTCATGCCAGGATTCACGCTAATGGTAATTCTTTCTATTTGCTTCTGTGTCGCACATGCCTTTCCTCTCTGATGTAGTAAAGAACATACACGCCGCACAGGGCGTATCAACACCACCTAACACCATCACGAAGGATCTTGATCAGTACATGGACAAGCCTTCCATTTTTGGTTCATCTAATCCTGATCCTAATGCTGAGAGTTTTCTTAGTATATATGAAACAGTGAGCACAGTCAACCGCGCCGTCGAAGTCAAGTCGGACAAGGTTGCTGAACTGCCGATTGTGATTGAGCAGAAGCAAGGTGACGAGTGGATTGATGTTTCAGACAGGCCTGATCTTATACTGTTTAAGAAATATAATACACTACAGACATCATTTGACTTCTGGCAAAGCACTATTGGATATCTTGAAACACTAGGCGAAACCTTCTGGATCCTTAATCGCAATGGGGGCGGCTTTGTCACAGAAATGTATCCGATACCACCACCATTCATAGACATTATAGCTGACAACGAGTTCAAGGTCAAGCATTACGATTTCACCAAAGACGGCAAAGTGCTTCACATTCAGCCGGAAGATATGTTCTTTATTAAATATTGGAACCCTTCAGATCCTATTCGCGGCTTAAGTCCTATGAATGCCGCAATGAATGATATCATTTTAGATTTGTATGCACAGACATCTTCCAAGCGCACATTTGAAAAGGGTGTAACTCCTTCTGGTATTCTTTCCACAAAGGAAGAAATGGGAGAGGGTGAATGGAACAGAATGCAGAAATATGTCAGGGACACCTACTCCGGCCCTGACAAGTACGGCAAGATCATGTTCCTGACTGGTGGATTATCCTGGCAACAGATGGCGCTAGATAATACGAAAATGCAATTTATGGATCAGCGCCTGTACACGCAGAGCAAGATTAGAGAGGTATATGGCGTACCGCCTATCTTCTTTATGGATTTCAGAGATGCGTCTGTGCTGTCCAATGCTGATGTTCAGTATCGTCTCCTTTGGGAAACGATAAAACCGATGCTCGTAAAGATCCAGCAGTTAATGACAGAGTTCTTCTTGCCTATGGTAACGAACCTGCCAGACTTGAGGTTCAGGTTCGAGCTTAAAGGTGTCTCAGCATTACAGCCTGACCTGACTGCCTTAGGCACTAGGTTTGCAACTGGATTTGATAAGGGTGCAGTAAGTCCAAATGAAATTAGGGTGAACGTGTTAGGCCTCAAGGCTGACAACAATCCCGCTATGGATCTGAAATATGTGCCAGCCGGATTAATACCTATTGACGATGCTGGTGTTGCTGTAGATGATGCCAAAAAACCAGAAAAAGGTCTTTTGTCGCGTCTAAAAGGTATGGGTGATATGATCTCGGTTCTGGTGCCAGATGATAGACTTGACATGAGTGACCTACGCCAGAAGAAGTTAGATGGCGAGACGAATGTTTGGAAAGCAATAGGCGCCTCTTCAATACAGCGCGTTGAGCTCGGGATCGCTAAAGATTTCGCTAAAGAATTAAAGAAATTATTAGATGCACAGGCCAAAGAAGTAGTCGCAAATGCGAGAAAGAATAAGCAGTATAGCCTAGAACGCGCTGTTGAGCTTATGGGGATCACTATTTCAGAGAATCCTGTAGGGTCTGAATACAAATATACAGCCAGCGGCGTCAACTTTGACTACAATGAGTGGGTTAAGACTTTTGAAGAGACTGGTCAGCCTGCTATTTCTGCTTCATTAGTAGCGGCAGGCAAGGAGCTCGCAGAGCAACTGGATGAAGTTTTCAATGCTGAAGATGTTCGTGCTGTCAAATTTGTAAAGACTCGGTCACATGAATACGCGGCCTTAGTAAATGACACAACTAAGGAAGCCGTCAACAATATTGTGGCAAAGGGTATCGCAGAAGAGCTCACAGTGCAGGAGCTTGCCTTAAAGCTAGAAAAGTATTTTCTGAATAATAATGCTATGCGGGCTGAGCGGATTGCTAGGACAGAGACAGTTGGCGCAAGCAATAAAGGCCGACAAGAGGCTATGATACAGAGCCCTCGCGTGGAAGAACGCATGTGGGTCACTCAGAGAGACAAGAATGTGCGTGATTCGCACAGACATTTGGATGGCGTTACTGCTAAATTAGGCGAAGGATACGTTGGTTACACAGACGGCTTCAGTCCTGACTTCCCATCTAGCCCCAATGAACGCTGTTATGAAATACCTTATAAGGTAAAAAAGAAGAAAAAGACTTAGGAGTCACCATGCCTGAAGCAAAACCACGTCGCTTAGAAAGCGCAGAAGTAGTAAAAAAGAACGCCGATGGTAGTGTTCGCTTCATACTGACCAGGAAAGAAGTTGACAGGTACGGTGATGTGGTCATGCCAGAAGGCATTGATGTAAAAGAATTTAAGAGCAACCCTATTGTTCTGTTTGGGCATGGGGGGGGAAGCAATCAGGGAAATATACCAATCGGCAAAATTATGATGGAGACATTGCGTATTTCAAAGACGCAGGTCGAGGCTGACATCATGTTTGATGAAGAGTCCGGTGATGAATTCGCGGAGATGATTGCTAAAAAGGTCAAAGCGGGCTTCTTGAATGCTGGGTCTATAGGGTTCCGTCCTATTGAAATATCAAATGATCCTGTCCTGCCAAAGCAGACAGGCGTCACTTTCAACAAATGGAAGCTCTTAGAATTCAGCGTCGTACCGATCCCAGCATTGCCAAGTGCCTTAGCGAAGCGAGATTTCGTTGAATTGCGTGATTGCTTTGAAAAGCAGTACGGCGCAGATGATATCAGTCGCTTTGATGATATGATCGAGGAATCATATGTAGCCCGAGGATATACTGCAAGGACGCAGGAAGAAGACACTGAACCAGAACTCAAAACTCTTCTGAAGAGTGTGCAAGCTGAACTCGGGGTAGTCAAATCTATTCTTGAGTCAATGATCGCTCCACCAGAAGAAGATCCTGCTGAAGTAGAAACAGAGATACCAGCCGAGAAATCGGATGATATAGATAAGGACGTAACTGAGGTGAAAGACGCTATGACGGGTCTTCTCAATTCGTTAAAAGAAACAAAAACACAACTTGAAGGAGGGCGAAATGCCTGAACCAAAAGTAGTAACTCCTCAGTTTGAAGGCAAAGACGACATCTTGGCGGTAGTAGTTGAGATGAAAAGCGTCCTTTCTGAGGTTGTACAGGGTTCTTCAGATCAGAGAATCAAAATGGAAAAAATGAGCGATGAGCTTCGCACCATGCAAGCCAAGCAAGAAGAGTTCCAAACTCTCACAACCACTACACTCGGCCAGCTGAGTGAAGAGGAACAGCAAAAGAACGCCAGCATTTTTGACGTTGCAATCAACCAGCCAACACTTCGCTCTATGTGGGGTTACGGTGATTCTGTTGAGCGCGCATTGTATCGCCCCCACGTTGATTATGATCATCGTGTTGGCTCAATGGTACACGACGGCAAGGGTTACGAGCTAGACTCACAGGTTATGGCAATGAATGACGCCATTTATCTGTTTGCAATGCACAAAGCGATGACAATCGCTTCAAAGAACCCTGGTGAAGCTGTATCGTACGCCAAAATCGCAACTGAAATGGATACTTTCAAGATGTTCCAGTACGAACTGGGACGGAACTCTGAACTATCCAAAGCACTCGCCGCCGCAAATGATGGCGCCGGTGCTGAATATGTGCCAACAGGTTTGTCAGCACAGTTGATTGATGACGTTCGTTTGGCCCTTCGTGTTGCTGGATTGTTTCCAAACATTACGATGCCAGCGAAATCTGGTGCCTGGGAAGTTCCAAATGTATTAGGTCGCAAAGGCGCCTATATCATTGGTGAGCCGCAGACTGATTCTGCTTCTAAGATCCCCGCTGTGACTTCTGGAACTGCCAAAAAGGTCTTCACGGCAGTAACTCACGGACTTCGTATGCTATTCAGTGATGACCTCGATGAAGATTCACTTGTAGCAATGATGCCTCTCGTGAGAGCTGAACTCGTTGCTGCTATTGCAGACGCAATGGAAAACGCTGTCATCAATGGCGACATTACTGACTCTACTCACTTCGATAGTGATGTCACAGCCGCAAATGATATTCGTAAATCGTGGGATGGATTACGGAAATTCTCTGGTGGTTCTTCTGGTAATGCCGCAGTAGATATCTCGACATTGAGTCTTGCTAATATGCGAGCTATCCGTAAGAAGATGGGTATTTACGGAGCCAAAGCTGAGAACAATGCTTGGATCCCCGGTGTCAGTGGCTTTGTACAGATGTTGAGTATCGACGAAGTTGAAACTGCTGAAAAGTGGGGCACTGGATTTACAGCAAAGGCTGGAACTTTGGCTATGCTGGATGGATCTCCTGTTGTTCCCTCAGAGTTCATTCGTGAAGATCTCACGACCGCTGGTATATATGATGGCGTCACAACCACCGACACCATTATCCTTTATGCCAACACAAAAGCTCACTGGACAGCACAGAAACCTTCTGGGCTGAAAGTTGAGACAGACAGAGATATTGAGACACAACAGACAGTCGCCGTCGCTTCACAGCGCGTCGCCTTTACCCGTGTTCAAGTCCCTGGTGACAATGAAGCAACAGTTGGACTCGGATATTCACTAACCCGATAGAACTGTTCAATAAATTTGCCCTGCGGGCTCGGATCAATTAAGTGAAGGGAATCGCAGGGCCAAAGGAGAAACAAAAATGAGTGATTTAATTAGTGATGCCAAAGTCAATCGTCCCGGTCCCGGGATTGCTGCCTTAGCTCATCTTGGAGTTCCAGCTCTCTACAATGAAGCAGATCAGGATTTATCCTTTGGTGCTCTTCTGAAGAGAATTATGCTGGCTGCGGGTGTCAATCACATTGTTCAGGTGAATGACTGTGAGACTGCCGCGGATTACACTGAGAGTGATTCAGGTACATTTGATATTGCCGCAAGTGCTGCCGCTGGAAAGCGCGTTGGTACGAACTGCATGAAGCTCGTGGCCACAGCCGCTTGCGACGGTTCGCAGTATGTTGAGACGAAGCTGATCAATGAATCTGCTTACTGTCAAAAAGAGCCTGTTGGTGGAACTGGCTTCCGCTTTCAGGATTGGAGTGACACAGCTTACATTGGCTTCTGGAATAGCACAGCGTCCTCAGGTGACTTTGGAACCGCTGGCGAAATGCAGATGGCTCTTGTATATGATGGCGGACAGGTTTCTACCCTGGTCAACATTGGTGCAACTGTCACAACTGTACATCAGTGGGAAGAGCACGCTCTTTCTGAGTTTGGTATCCCACTTGATAGGATTGAAGGTATTCGGTTCTATTGTAGCAATGTCAATGCCGCGGAATATGTGCAATATGATGATATCATCAGATATCTGATTAGCTTCAATGGAGCTCCTCTGTATGGTGGAGCCTTTCCAATTAAAGCAAGCACAACTCTTGCAAACGGCGACTCCGGAAAATGGACTGTCGACGGTCTGATCAAATCAAATGGCGCCGGCGACAATAGCAATGTAGGTCCACTGGAACTCTTCGCTTCTACACTTACCGGCAACGGTGGCCGTGGAAAATGGGGATCTTTCAAGGGTGCCCATATTGGTATCGTTCGCGCAGGTACTGGCGCAACTGCTGGCGATTTCCTAGAGTGGGAATCTAATGGCCATTACAATGATGTCACAACGACTGCCATCGCGGAGGGTGTATGTGTTGCGCTTGAATCTGCTGGGGCCGCTGAAGACGATATCTTTGTATTGTTCATGCACGGTGCCGCAGTAGGTTAGGCACAAAAGTTCCTTGAGTCAGAGGGGGTTAGCTATGCTGGCCCTCTCTACTCTCGGATTTTCATTTGCATCAAATTCTTAAAGATCTGGACTTCTTAGATGAAGTTCTAGGAGTGAATAAAATGACTCAAGAAAAAATTATTCTAATGTTCGTTGGAGACGGTAAACAGACACGCTATTACAATGGCGAAGTGGATTGTAATATCCAACAGCCGCAGTCATGTCGCATTGCTGTTTCAATTGAAAAGGCTGATCAGATGCTAACAGGCCACCCATCCTGGTTTGAGGTTGTCAAAGGTGAGCAAATTCTTACAGACCAGCTTGGATATGAAGATCGTCAATTTACGTCCTATCGCACTCGAGGCACTGTGCAGACTCCTTCAGAAAATATAGTGCCTACAGAAGCACCAGCAGACGCTACTGCTGAGGAAGAATCTTCTGAGGAAAAGGCACCTGAGACTAATAAGATTGAAGCTCCTGCAGAAGCTCCATCCTGGAGTTGGACGTTAGAGCAGATGCTCGCCTGGCTAGACGCCAAAAAAGTCGCAATATCTACTCAGAAAAAGACAGTGGCCTGGGCAAAGGTAAAGGAAGTGTTTGCCTCTGCAGAGTAAATCGTGTATATTACGCCCAAGGAACATGCTTTTATATAATTAGGATAACCGTAATATTAACATGAGGACACGGTAATGAGTTTACAAAAGCGCGTTTTATCAACGCAAGAGGCGACCTCCTTGGGCGCATATGGTGGTAATTGGAGAGCCGCAACCCCGCTAGATATTAGTAATGCAGTTCAAGCAGACTTCGCTATTGATCTTTCTACAAATATTTTAGTCATAAATACTGAGAGCGAAATCTACATCAATATTGATGATGCGGCCAGCACTGCTATTGTCACAGCAAGTGATATGAAATTGCCTAGAGGTATTTATTCTGTACAATTTCCAAAAGGCATACAGGGTGCAGATCCTGAAATCCAACTTCATTTGCATGTTCTGCAGGTTACGAGTGTGGCTTCAAAAGAAGTTAGATTGTTGGAGAGTTAATTATGATTTCTAAAAGTGGCGGAATGGTAATTAGTCAAATCAATGTACCTGAAACAGGGATTGAACCTGGAACTGGGTCTGGTATAGGCGCATGGGATCCAGGAACAACTTATGCGATTGGCGATAT
>Ga0075113_1000519_pt1 | contig 10692 bp, 9 predicted proteins | sample AntAceMetag02UKA_FD_69788 | JGI IMG/M metagenome (GOLD analysis project Ga0075113, IMG submission 69788) | Saline lake microbial communities from Ace Lake, Antarctica - Antarctic Ace Lake Metagenome 02UKA | ecosystem: Environmental > Aquatic > Non-marine Saline and Alkaline > Saline | place...
TTCGGCACTTCTATTATACCATTTATTTAGTACGATATTTTTTTATTTAAAAAAACCCTGTCCAACTACTATCTAGGCTGTCTCAGGGTTTGCTATCAACTTTTTGCGCCACAGGTCAGTTTTTTTTATGGTTCTATTTGTTAGAATCAATCATTAATTTAATCATTAAATTTGAGAACTCAACTGGATTTTCAAGTGGAATTCCTTCAATTAATAATGCTTGACTATATAGTATGTTTGCATACTCTTTAACTTTATCAGGATTATTCTCATATACTTTTTCAAGCGTTTTAAATAAATCATGATTTGGGTTAATCTCAAGTATCTTAGTAGCCTTTGCTTCTTTTCCTGTAGGCATATTTTGAAGTACTTTTTCCATTTCCATAGATAACCCTTCACCACTCACTAAACAAACAGGACTTTCTTTTAATCTTTTTGATAATTTAACTTCTGTTACTTTATCATCAAGTCCATCTTTTAATGCATCAAGTAATGATTTTTTCTCTTCATTCAATTTATCTAACTTCTTATCTTCTTTTTTATCTATTAAATCAAGATCACCTTGAGCAACAGATTTAAAATCTAGTTTTTCATATTTCATTAAGATGTTAATCATAAACTCATCAATATCGTCTGTGAATAATAAAACTTCGTAATCTTTTTCTTTTAGTAAATCCATTTGAGGTAATGCTAAAATAGAATCTTTGGTTTTACCAGATGCATAGTAGATATGTTTTTGATCTTTTTGTATTTTTTCAACGTATTCTTTCAGAGTTACATACTCATCTGATTTAGTTGTCTTAAACATTATTAGATCTTGAAGTAATTCTTTATGTATACCGAATCCTTCATAAATTCCATATTTAAGATTGATTCCATAAATTGAGTAAAACTCATTATATAATTCTCTTTCATTCTTTTGCATTTTCTCTAACTCAGATTTGATTTTCTTTTCAATCGTTTGTGCAATCTTCTTTAATTGTTTATCGTGTTGAAGCATTTCTCTTGATAAGTTAAGTGATAAATCTGATGAGTCAACAAGCCCTTTTACAAATCTAAAGTAATCAGGGATTAGTTCTTTATTCTTATCCATAATAAAGACACCTTTACTATATAGTTGAAGACCTTTTTCATATTTCTCTGAATATAGATCAAATGGTGCTTTTTTAGGGATAAAGAGCAAACTTGTAAAAGTTATTGCTCCTTCTACTTTTGTATGGATAACTTTTAATGGTTCTGTGTAATCATTAAACTGATGTTTATAAAAGTCATTAAACTCTTCATCAGTAATTTCTGATTTATTCTTTTTCCATAACGGAATCATTGAATTTAATGTTTCTAATTCCTTGTAGACAACAGGATCTTTTTTCTTGTCTTCTGGGTAATCATATTTAGTAACATCCATCTTAATAGGATATCTGACATAATCACTATATTTTTTAACTAAATCTTTTATTTTATATTCCGTTAAGTAATCATCATAGTTTTCTTCATTTTCTTCGTTGTTGTCTCTTAATTCTAAAATTACTGTTGTTCCAGCGTTTTCTCTATCTGCATCACTTATTGTATAAGTAGCAGATCCAGCACTAGTCCATTTAAATGCTTTATCACTATTTACTGATCTAGTAATCACAGATACTTTTTTAGAGACCATAAAGGCACTATAAAACCCAACACCAAATTGTCCTATTATTTCAATATCTGAGTTGTCTATTCCTTCTTTAAATTCTTTCGATCCACTTTTGGCGATTGTACCTAAATTATTGATAAGTTCTTCTTCTGTAAGTCCTACACCATTATCTTTAATAGTGATCACTCTTAATTCTTCATCTAAATCAATTGAAATCTCGTAATCAGTCATAAAATCTGTGTTTGTTAACGCAAGATAATGACGCTTATCAAGAGCGTCACTTGCGTTACTTATTAACTCTCTTAAAAAGATTTCTTTGTGTGTATATATTGAGTTAATCATTAAGTCTAGTAACTTCTGAGATTCGGTTTTAAATTGTTTTGTTTTAGCCATTATTATTTCCTCCTAAATTATCATTTCTTGATGTCCGTAGACTATTATACATCAACATTTTAGCACTGTCAAGCATTGAGTGCTAATACAATGCAATATAATATTTCAAAGGTTTATTTTGCAATTTATGATAGTATGTATTAAACTTTAAGCAATAGGGAGGAATGGTATTATGCTTACGATAATTAATAATAATACTGATCCTAGATTTAATTTAGCTGTAGAAGAATATGTGCTGAAATATTTGAATCTAGATGAAGACATTTTACTGGTTTGGCAAAACAGTGAAAGTGTGATTATTGGCAGACATCAAAATCCGTTTCTAGAATTAAACGGAAGTTTCATAAAAACCAAAAATATCCCTGTAGTAAGAAGAAATTCAGAAGGCAAAGCAATCTTTCACGACCTTGGTTGTGTTAATTATGCTTTTGTCACTAAAAAGGAAATTAAAAACACGAATAAGAATAATACTCTATTAGACCCTATCGTTTTAGTACTTCGGTCTTTAGGAATTAATGTTCATATAAAAAAAGCAAATCTCTATATCGGAAAAGACAAAGTTTCACTTAACAGTCAAAGCAAATATAGAAGCAAAACAATTCACCATGGAATTCTCTATATAGATACTGACTTTACAGTTATGAATACCGTCCATAAAAATATGAAAACTGATCTTGTTAATATTAAAAAGCATTTTAAACAGTTAATGACAGTAGCAATGTTTAGAGTAACTCTCTTAAATGAGTTACTTGGTGGAGAAGTAACAAGTAAAATATATAAACTAGATGACTTTGATTTAGATAAAATTAAAGAATTAGTTAAAACAAAATATGGTAACTGGGAATGGAATTATGGAGAAAGCCCAGAGTTCTTAGTAAAAAAAGAATATGAAAACAGAATGTTAATCACATTGATTGTTAAAAAAGGGATTATCGAAGACATCTTTATCGATTCTTTTGAGAATACTATTAAACTCGAAAAAGCCCTAATCAATATAAGATTTAATGAAGATGAGCTTACATCTGTATTACGAGAGTTTAAGGATATCAATACTGATAAAATGATTCATTTACTACTGTACTAAAAAACCCTAACTAAATTAGGGTTTTAATTTTGAAATTTTTCATAAATTCAATGAATTCTTCATCCGCAAGAGGTTGTGAATAGTAATACCCTTGAATAAGGTCTACTCCAGTTTTAGTAACATATTTTGCTTGAATATTTGTTTCTACACCTTCTGCGATTATTTTGAATCCAAGTTTTTTTGATATACCAACTAGGCTTTCATATATCATTGTTTTATTATATTCCCCAATATCTACAGGTAATATTGCCATATCAAGTTTTAGATAGTCTGCGTTTAATACTGGTAATACAGTAAAACTTGAGTTTCCTGCACTAAAATCATCTATTTCAATTGTGATATTACCTTTAGATATATCACTTAGTATTCCACTTACTTTCTTAAAATCAATTACAACACTCTCAGTTATCTCTACACTGATATTTTTAGGATTTACCTCATACTCATTCATAATCTGTTTTAACACTTTAAAATCAAGATTTATCAGTGTTATAGGAGAAAGATTAGTAGATATTTTAAAGCCTTCATCTAACATGTTTAAATCACTTAGTTTTTTTACCATCCTACAAGAGTTTTTAAAAGACAAAACATCAATAGTATAGATTAACCCATTTGCCTCAGCGATATTAATATATTTTGTTGGTGAGATAATTTTGCCATTATCAACCCATCTTGATAATGCCTCACATCCAACTATTTTATTCGTATGAGGATCTACTTTAGGTTGATAGTAGTTTACTAGTTGTTCATTTTTAAGTGCTTGTTCAAGATTACTTTGATAATATGTTTGATTATTCATTTCTTTTACAATTTCAATACCAATATTAATTGAACTATCTTGTTTAGCTTTGATTAATGAATACCCATATTCTAATCTTTTTATTATTGTCTGAATACTTTCAGAAGACATAATGTCAGTATCTACTGTCACTACTTTTACCCTTAATTGATACGTTGAAATGTTTGAATGTCCTTGCATTTCATCTTCAAAAACTCTCATTATTTCTACGATATCAATTTCTTCTTTACTTACGATGATATACTCATTATTTCTAATTTCAAATATTTGATTGTTTCTAAATAGTGTTCTTAATCTGTCACCTATAATATCAACAATCACATCCGTGAAGCTAACTCCACAAGAATCAATGATGTCATCAAAATTATGAACATTTAAATATGCAAAGTTATAACTAGATAGTGACTTCTTCTTAAAATAAGAAACTAAAGATAATTTATTTTGAAAATTAGTTCTAGTGTTTAGGAATGAAATCTTCTTAATTAGTTTTCCACTTAACACAGTGCTTCCTAAAATAATTGATATGATGTATAGTACTAATACTAACCCTATTGAGTACAGTCTAAATAGATTAATAAAATTATGAACTTCTGCAGTTCCTACAAAAGTTACAATATAGTGTTCATCTCCTAGAACTTTAATGTAGTACACATAGTTGTCTCCTTCAAAATCATCATTATAATATTGCGTTGGTGACTCTTGCAAAAAGCCCCACATTATTAAATGTCGGTCGAGGTCAGGGTTCATATTGACAATATAACCAGATCCTGTTAGTAACGAACTAACTCCGTTATCATGTTCATAAAGGTTATACCCTTCATTAACTGATGTAGTAGTTTGATAATCATCAGCATATTCTTTCAGGTTATCTTCAATAATAGTTAGGTTTTGAGAATAGATAATGTTAGGTGTTACATATATAAGTAATACTCCAAATATAATGAATATTGAAGTAATAAAAGAAATTAAGTAACTTCTTTTTTCTAATAATCTTCCTAGTTTCATATAAGCACCTCTTTTTCTTATTATATCAGTATTATCTTATAAATAAATAAATATTATGATTTTTCTTCTTATTTATAATAACTTGCGGATAGTTCTGTAATATAACTCATTAGTAGTATAATAGGGTAAAGAGGTGATGATAATGTCAGGATTTCTAATAATCATTTTAATGTTTATAGTCATTATCGGGCTATATGTAGGAAGTTATCTTTTAAATAGTAAAACCCCTCCACCAGATGGAGTAGAACAAATTGATGGGTGTGGATCTTGTGGAGTTGTTGGGAGCGGTGGATGCTCAATACATTCAGATCCTAATCCAAATGATTCATCAAAAAAAACGATAAACGATTTTAATCTATAGTACAATTATAACAAAGGCAGCTATTTATTAGTTGCCTTTTACATGCACATTATTCTAATAATGTATTATTTAGATACATTGTATTGGGATATAATTGTTAGTTTTGTCTATAGAAATAATTTGAGGAATCATACATATAACTCCACCTTCTCCAATTTTAAGTTTTGTTTTACTTAATACATTAAAATGTTTAATAGCACTAACGCCAGGATTTGAAGATTTTTTGATTTCTATTGGATATATTGTATTGTTTTCAATAATGAGTATATCAATTTCTTTTTGATTTGAATCACGCAAATAATATATGTTTGCATTAATTCCTTTATTAATATACGTTTTTAAAATTTCTGTTACAACATATGTCTCAAATATTTGACCTGAATATCGGCTTACCTCAAGTGTCGATGCGTCAGTATACCTTGCAAGATAGCATGCTAGTCCAGTATCCATTAAATATATTTTAGGCCTTTTAACAATCCTCTTAATTTGATTGTTAAAATACGGTTTTAGTAAATAAACTAATCCTGTAGTTATCATAACAGATAGCCAACTCGTTGCTGTCTTTAAGTCTATGTCAGCATCTTTGGCTAACTCTTCATATACGAGTTCTTGCCCAGATCTAACTGCAACACTAGATAAAAATCTAATGAATTTCATTTCATCTTTTATTTTTAATACATCTCTAATATCTTTTTCTAAATATGTTTGAACATAACTACTGTAGTACATTCCGTAATCCATATTTTTATTTCTATATAATTCAGGAAATGATCCTCTTATTATTCTTTCGAAAACTTCATTAACACTTGTGTCATACCTCTTATAGTTTTTTTCAATATGACTAAATGTAGGCATAAATTTTTTTTCTTCTACTTGTTCTATTTCACTAGCGCTAAGACCAATCAAATTAATTATCGCAACTCGCCCTGCGAGTGATTCAGAAATATTTTTCATGCTTTGAAACATTTGAGATCCTGTAAGCAAAAATAATCCGTTTGGGTTCTCTCCATTTATCCTCATTTCATCAACAAAGATTTTTATGTATGGTAAAAGTTCTTCAGCGTACTGTATCTCATCTATTATTAATGGAGGTTTATTTCGTTGTATGAATAATTCTGGATCACTTTTAGCTTCTGCTCTAATTAACGGATTATCTAACGTAATATATTTGTAATCAATATCTGTTTGTAAATTCCTTAATGTAGTTGTTTTTCCAACTTGCCTTGGTCCTGTCAACATAATAACAGGATACTGCGAGATTAATGATATTATTGTTTTAGATATTGTTCTATCATATAGCATGTTAACACTCCTTAAAATTGTAAAATTTATTTTATGCAATTACGGAATTCAATTCCATTTTATACTAATTGTTTAAATATGTCAATGAATTTATGTAAATCTGGAATACAATTCCAGATTTACATAAATAATTACATGTTATTCTATTGTATAATTCCTTTCAACACTGTAAAATATACTCTGAAGAGGTGATTTAATTGACTATCGATATTATAATGTTTATGCAGGAACTTAGAAATGGATTCTTTGATTTTTTCTTTAGTTTCATATCATTCTTAGGAGAAGAATATGTCTATATCTTATTGTTTGGGATAATCTATTATACGTATGATAAAAAAATGGGTGAGTTCATGGCAATCACTCTAGGTTTATCTGCGACTGTGAATACTATCATAAAGAATATTGTAGGTGCACCTAGACCCTTTCAAAAATACCCTGAGCTAGTTGAGAACCTTAGACCTGAAACTTCACTTGGGAAATCCTTCCCAAGCGGACACACTCAAAATTTCAGCACTGTACTCTTTAGTGGATTTTTCTATACAAAGAAGAAAGTAATGTTTTATGTTTCTTCTGTTTTAGTTTTGTTAATGATGTTAAGTAGAATGTATTTAGGAGTTCACTTTTTAGAAGATGTAGTTGTTGCTGCAATTTTAGGAATATCAATTGCTTATGGCGCGTTTCTTGTATTTAATAAATTGTTTGATGATACAGCGAAACTACATAGATTATATGTTATAATATTAATAGTAATTTTCCCATTTTTATTTTTTATTAATGGTGAAGATTTCTTTAAGAGTTATGGTTTGCTAATTGGATTTGTTTTTGGTATTATGATTGAAAAGAAATATATTAACTTTGACATGAATGTCAAAGTCATTCATAAAGTTTTAAGAGTTGTTTTAGGATTAATCATAATGGTAGGGATCCAACAAGGATTTAAAATCTTGTTTGGGATATTTGCTGATGAAGGAACAACTTTAATGAATATATTAAATCTATTTAGATACTTCTTAATCTCATTTGTTGGATTTGGAATATATCCATTCTTATTTAAGAAGTTTAAGTTTTAGGAGGAGTACATATGTCAATATTTATGCGTAATGGAGATTTAAAAGACTACTTTAAGAAAGCACCTGCAACATCAATAATTATATTAGTAAATCTATTCATGCTTTTAGTAACATTTGCATATGGTGGGTTCGATGTATATACATTATTAAAGCTTGGAGCAATATGGGCTCCACTTGTTGAGAATGGAGAATATTGGAGATTAATCTCCGGTATGTTCTTACATGGTAGTGTTATCCATTTTATATCCAATGCAGTGATTGGACTATATGTGTTAAGTAGTGCACTTGAAAGATTAGTTGGAACAAAGAAATTCTTAATGATTTATTTCTTAAGTGGAATAGGTAGTGGTATACTTGTAGTGTTAACTTCTAACAATGTAACTATAGGAGCAAGTGGAGCAATCTTTGGTGCTCTTGGTAGTTTGGTATATCTCACAATATATAGAAGAGATTTAATAAGTGCTCAAGATTCTTCAAGTATTAGAGGACTAGTATTGATAAATATCGTCTTTACATTCTTAATGCCAGGAATTAGTATAGCAGGGCATATTGGTGGAATAGTAACTGGATTCATATTAAGCTACATGTTCATAAAAAGAAACAAAATAAAACAACCAGAAACTAATATATACGAAACTTTCGATTATACCATCAAACCTGAAGATTATGATGCATGGGACGATGAAGAAGATAAGCATGATAGATATAGTTAAAAATGATGAAATTATATTTCATCATTTTTATTTTCTTGAAACATTTAAAATAATCAAACAATCTGTTTTATAATAAGTAACAATTGATTTATATAATATTCCTTAGATCCTGGAATACTTAAATTTTTAAGATCAACTTCTGTATTAATCATCAATGTAAGAAAGTCATCAACATCATGCTTGATTGATTCAGAAACATAAAAATCTTCATTTCCCTTTAGTACTTGAGATAGTCTGAATACATCATTTTTATGCTTATTTATGTTTGACCTTTTAATATTTTCTCCATTATCTTTACTTTTTTTTAGATTTAGATAAGCTTTTATTTTCAAAACTATCAAACACAATTCATTAACGACATTGATCCCTTCAAAATCAATTACATTTTCTAATATCATTTTATAATATTCGTCATCTATCATAATCGCTGATAAACTTACAGTTTCATCATCAATTGATAGACGTTTGACCTTTACTTCATCAGGAATTTTTATTCCCTTACCTGTTTTAGATAATATTTCTATCATGAATGGATATTCCTCTTTGGTCGGTTTGGTAAATCTGAAAAATGAGGGATTACCTTCTGGATTAAGAAAAGTATATCCACCATCCTTTACAAAATCCCAAAAGAAATCAATAAAGTCTTGTGTCAGTGCTTCAGCAATAATTATTATATCTAAATCTTTTGTCCCTCTAAATCTAATCCCATGGTTTGATAAATTAAGAAATGTAGCAGATCCTCCAATTAGCACATACTGGTCTTGATAGTCTTTAAAGTAATCTTTGAACAATTCTAATCCTCTTACCATTTTACATACCCTCCTAAAACTTTACTCAATACATTTTCATATTCCTCAAATGTTCTTTCTGCAATACCATCGCTTATTGAAAAATACAGTGCTAAAGGATTAATATGGTCGATATACATGGGAATTTTTGATTTCCAAATTTCTATCTTTATTGCATCAAAATTCTCGTCATATGTTTCTTTAAATTCGTTCTTTAACATTTTCCACTTACTACTATCAATTGCATAAACTCTTTCATCATCCTGTAACATACTTATTCGTGATAATTCATGCATTCCTGATTTTGTGAATGCACCAGAAACTTTTTGAAATCCCTTCGGATAAATATGAACAATATCCATAATCGGATTTTGCATTATTTGCATCGCTTTTTGCCAAATATTAACTTTTGTTTCACTTAATCTTATTCGACTTATTCCAAATTCATTTGTTATAGAAATAAGATGATAATCTGCTAGCTCATTTACTGCTCTTGAAACATACATTTTGTTTACATTTAGATCAACTTGTAATTCAGAGCTTGAAATAGATTCTTTTTTAATTACTAATATGTACAATAATATATTTTGAGCACCCAAAGATAGTTTATCTTTAGTATTAATTCTTCTTTCTTCTCTTTCGTCAAAATGCAAAGCTAATTCATTTATATAAATATTCCTATTAGGAACAACAAAAGAGATGCGTTTCTTTACAAGTGATTGTCTTTCGTATTTTGATAATCTCTTATACTTAAATAATACATCTAACCCAAACAAATTTCTTATCTGTTCTTTTACTTTTAATAAGTTCTCAATACTATATTCACTATCTAAAGAACTCAATAATAAAAATTTATGATTGCTAATCATTAACAGATTAAATTGAAATCTCAATTTAATATTGTTTGGAAGCATACTTGTATCAACTCTTTCATTAATTTGTCTAACCTCAAAATAAAATCCAATGTATCTTAATACTATGTCTATTTTCATTACAAGATACCCCCTTAGTAAATATATTGTAACATAATTTTATATCTGTAACAAGTTTTATGTTACTAATATAACATTTTGTTACACCACTCAACAAAAATCATTAATATATCTACATATCTATTAACTACAACTATATTTCAGTACTTTTTTCATCATTTATAATTTTGATATTTTGAATCTAATAAAGAATTATAGGCTTCAAATTATGAAGGCAAAATAAGAACATCAATACTTTTCAACTAAAATGATACAAAGTTGGTAAACATTAAAAAATGTTTACAAGCTCTCGACAAGTTCGGGCTTCCAATTTTAGCTGCTTTTTTTGACTTGATATCAAATCCTCTTTGCTGCTTCTTTAAGATACTCTATCTTCCAAGGCATTACTCAATATCTACTTTAACATTGTTTAAATCTTCTCAGCTAATTCCTAACTCTTCTAATAAATCTTCATGTGTGATTATATCAGAGTTGTCTTTAAGTCTGGATGCACTTTCCAATAATAAAAAATAGTTTTCAATATCTTCAACCATTTGGCTAAACTCTTTGGGTTCT
>Ga0075113_1000520_pt1 | contig 10688 bp, 9 predicted proteins | sample AntAceMetag02UKA_FD_69788 | JGI IMG/M metagenome (GOLD analysis project Ga0075113, IMG submission 69788) | Saline lake microbial communities from Ace Lake, Antarctica - Antarctic Ace Lake Metagenome 02UKA | ecosystem: Environmental > Aquatic > Non-marine Saline and Alkaline > Saline | place...
GTTTCTAATTCTTACTCAACCAACCATTATCACTATATCGTTTTCGTTTATTTATCTTATTTATGATAATTATCACCTTTTTCAATTTAATAAGGTGATAATTTTGTTGTAACAATTATTACTTTGAAGATAGTTGAAAAAGACATCTATATAATTAAATTTAATTCAAAAAAAACATTAAAATAAACTCATCTCATGAATATTTCACATATTGAACACATTGGCATAGCTGTAGAAAACTTAGAAGAATCTATTAAATATTATGAAGAAATACTCGGCATGAAATGTTATAGTATTGAAGAAGTTGTTGATCAAAAAGTGAAAACAGCTTTTTTTATGGTTGGTGATACTAAAATTGAATTATTAGAAAGTACTTCACCTGACGGCCCTATTGGTAAATATATTGCCAAGAGAGGACAAGGGATTCATCATATAGCATTTGCAGTTCCTAATGCAACTGAAGCTCTAAAAACTGCTGAAGAAAGAGGAGTTCAATTAGTTGACAAAATTTCTAGAAAAGGCGCTGAAGGATTGGAAATAGGATTTCTTCATCCAAAATCAACTCAAGGTGTATTAACTGAACTTTGTTCTAAACCTGAATAGCTAAAAAAATAAAAATGGCAAATCAAGACAAAATTAATGAGCTCATTGAAAAAAGAGCTAAAGCAAAATTAGGGGGTGGTGAAAAACGTATTGAATCACAGCACGCTAAAGGCAAATTAACTGCTCGTGAACGTATTGATATTCTTTTAGACGAAGATAGTTTTGAAGAGTTTGATATGTTTGTAACGCATAGAACAAAATCATTTGGATTAGATAAACAAATCTATCTTTCTGATGGTGTTGTAACTGGACATGGGACAATTGACGGAAGAATCGTTTATCTTTTCGCTCAAGATTTTACCGTATTTGGAGGTTCATTATCTGAAACTTATGCATTAAAAATATGTAAAGTAATGGATATGGCAATGAAAATTGGAGTACCAGTTATTGGATTAAATGATAGTGGAGGTGCTCGTATTCAAGAAGGTGTTAGATCATTAGCTGGTTATGCAGAAATTTTTCAGAGAAACATTATGGCATCTGGGGTAATTCCTCAAATTTCATCAATTTTAGGCCCTTGTGCTGGTGGTGCAGTATATTCTCCTGCTTTAACTGATTTCACAATTATGACTGACAAAACAAGTTATATGTTTGTTACAGGTCCAAAAGTTGTACAAACTGTAACTGGTGAAGTTGTAACTACAGAACAATTAGGAGGTGCAAAAATTCACTCAACACGGTCAGGTGTATCACATTTCTTAGCCGAAAATGATGAAGAAAACTTAATGCTAGTACGTAAAATATTAAGTTATTTACCATCTAACAATTTAGAAGAAGCACCAGTTATTACTTGTAATGATCCTATTGATAGATTAGATGATATCTTAAATGAAATTATTCCAGAAAATGCTAATCAACCTTATGATATTATTGATGTAATTTCAATTATTGCAGATAATGGTGAATTTACAGAAGTTCATAGAAATTATGCTAGAAACATATGTGTAGGTTTTGCAAGATTTAATGGTCATCCCGTTGGTATTGTTGCCAACCAACCTAAATATTACGCTGGTGTATTAGATATTGAAGCTTCAAGAAAAGCAGCCAGATTTGTTCGTTTTTGTGATTGCTTCAACATTCCGCTAGTAACACTAGTTGACGTACCTGGTTTCTTACCTGGAACAGGTCAAGAATATGGAGGTATTATTTTACACGGAGCAAAATTATTATTTGCTTACGGTGAAGCTACCGTACCTAAAGTAACAATTACGTTACGTAAATCTTATGGTGGAGCACACGATGTAATGAGTTGTAAACAATTACGTGGCGATGTTAACTATGCTTGGCCAACTGCAGAAATTGCAGTGATGGGAGCTAAAGGAGCTGTTGAAGTTTTAGAAGGATCTAACATTAGAAAAATTGAAGATGCTGATGAAAAACAAGAATACATCGACAAAAAAGAAGATGAGTATACCAAGAAATTTGCAAACCCATATGAGGCTGCAAAATACGGGTTTATAGATGATGTAATTGAACCTAGAAACACACGTTTCAGAATTATTAGATCCTTAGAATTGCTTCAAAACAAAAAAGAAGTAAATCCACCTAAAAAACATTCAAACATCCCATTATAATGACATTTATACCTTTATTTACCGATCAAATAAGCGAAGGATACGTTATCCTGATTACAGGATTGTTAATTGTTTTTAGTGCTCTAGTAACACTAGCACTTTTCTTTAAATATGGAATGCCTTTGATGCTTTATGTATACAAAATAATTACAAAAAGAAAAGATAAAAAAATCACAGAAATTTCACTTGAAGCAGATCATGATTTTACTGGAGAGATTGCCGCTGCCATTGGAGCCGCTATTCATATGTACATGAGTGAACAACATGACCACGAAAGTGCAATTTTAACAATAAAACAAGTTAAAAAACCATATTCACCTTGGAGTTCTAAAATATATGGGACACAAAATAGATTATAATAAAGATGAAAAATTTTAATTTTAGAATAAATAGCAATAACTATAAGGTTAATATAAAATCTCACGAAGGAAATATTATTGACTTAGAAGTAAATGGTACTTCATATGCTGTAGAAATGAAGGAAGAAATCAAAAAAACAAAAACTCCTACTTTAATTCGTGCAGCCTCAAAAAGACCTACTGAACCTTTAAAAGTAAATCCAAAATCTCAAAAAACTAAAATTGTAGCTCCAATTCCTGGAGTAGTTTTATCTATTGACGTAAAAGTTGGTGATACACTTAAACTTGGTGATAGAATACTAGTTTTAGAAGCAATGAAAATGGAAAACAATATTGTTTGTGAAAAAGCAGGAACCATAACTTCAATAAATATTAGCGTTGGACAACAAGTGCTGCAAAACGAATTAATGATAGAACTAGAATAAAAATTTCTGAGTTAAATAGTATTCAATTTAAGAAAACTAACAACTCCAAAAAAGAAAAAAATGAAGAAAGTAATAATAATATTTTGTGTTTTATCATTGTTGATCTTTATTAGACCAGCACTCGGCTTAGGCACAAATACAAGCTCAAATAGCATTAATTCTTCCGTAACAACTGAACAAGTTGAAAATGTTGAAGAATCTGATTCTTATAGTGGAGCTTTTAAAGGAATAAAACAATTTTACAATTATACTGGTTTTGCTAATGTAACTTCTGGTCACGCAACTATGATTGTTATAGGAATTGTATTTATATTTTTAGGTATAAAATATGATTATGAGCCACTACTTTTAATTCCTATTGGAACAGGTGTAATTCTTGGAAACATCCCTTTTGTTGCAGGAAACCAAACTGGAATTTACGAAACAGGATCCGTTTTAAACTATTTATATTTTGGAGTTGTTAAAGGTATTTATCCACCATTAATCTTTTTAGGAATTGGAGCAATGACCGATTTTTCATCGTTAATTGCAAATCCAAAATTAATGTTGTTGGGAGCTGCAGCACAAATTGGTGTTTTTGCAACCTTTATGGGAGCACTTTATCTAGGGTTTAGCCTTCCTGAAGCTGGTGCAATTGGAATTATTGGTGGTGCCGATGGACCAACTGCAATATTTCTTTCATCTAAATTAGCGAATGGGGTAAATATATTAGCCGATGGTACAACCGTTAAAAACTTAATTGGTCCAATTGCAATTGCCGCCTATTCATATATGGCATTAGTACCTGTAATTCAACCGCCTTTAATGCGTTTATTAATTTCAAAAAAAGATAGAAAAATTAAAATGAAACCACCAAGAGCGGTTTCTCAAAAGGAAAAAATGATTTTCCCAGTTGTAGCTTTAATTTTAACATTGTTTATATCTCCTAGTGCATTACCATTATTAGGAATGCTATTCTTTGGGAATTTATTAAAAGAATCTGGAAGAACAGAAAGATTAGCTGATACTGCTCGTACAAAATTAATTGACATTGTAACAATTCTATTAGGTGTAACAGTTGGTGCTTCTACACAAGCCGATATATTTATCACAAAAGATTCTATGTTAATATTTGGTTTAGGTGCAATATCATTTGTTATTGCAACTTGTGGAGGGTTATTGTTTGCAAAACTTATGAACCTTTTTCTTAAAGGTGATAATAAAATTAACCCTTTAATTGGTGCGGCAGGAGTTTCTGCAGTGCCAGATAGTGCAAGAGTTGTGCATCTCGAAGGTTTAAAATCTGACCCAAGTAATTACTTATTAATGCACGCTATGGCTCCTAATGTTTCGGGGGTTATTGGTTCTGCTATCGCAGCAGGTATTATATTAAGTTTCTTAGGATAAATAACACAATAATTAAATAGTACTACAAATTATATATAAAATGAAAATACCAAAGAGTATGACAGCAGATGAGGCTGTTAAGTTGATCAAATCAGGGGACAGAGTATTAATTCAAGGTGGGTCCGCAACACCACAAGCTTTAATAAAAGCAATGGTTGGACGTGCTTCTGAACTTAGAGGAGTTGAAATTGTACACCTCCATACAGAAGGAGAATGTGGATATATTAAAGAAGAGCACAGCGAAAGTTTTCATACAAATGCTTTCTTCATTGGAGGAAACATTAGAAAAATGATTGGAGTAACAGCAGATTATATTCCAATTTTCTTAAGTGACATTCCAAGTCTTTTCCGTGAAGGATATATGGACTTAGATGTTGTTTTAGTAAACGTTTCTCCTCCAGATAATCACGGATTTTGTTCATTAGGTGTTTCTGTTGATATCGTTTTAGCTGGTATTGAGCAAGGGAAAACAATTATTGCACAAATTAATTCTAAAATGCCTCGTACTTTTGGAGATGCTCAAATACACATTAGAAACTTTGATGCTTGCGTAGAAATTGAAGAAGAAATTTACGAAATGAAATTTGTAGCTCCTTCTGACGAAGAAAAAGCTATGGGTAAAAATATTGCTGAAATTATTGAAGATGGTGCTACACTTCAAATGGGTATTGGAGGAATTCCAAATGCAGTTTTAACATACCTTACTAATCACAAAAATTTAGGAGTACATACTGAAATGTTTTCAGAAGGAATTGTAGATTTAGTTGAAAGAGGGGTTGTTAATGGTTCTCAGAAAAAAGTGAATCCTTATAAAATAGTTTCAGGATTTGCAATGGGGTCAAGACGTTTATATGATTTTATGGATAACAATCCTGAAATTGAAATGAACGATATTGCTTATGTAAATGATACAGCAATAATTCGTCAAAACCCAAAAGTAACAGCAATTAATTCTGCAATTGAAATTGACCTTACAGGACAAGTTTGTGCAGATTCAATTGGTACTAGAATGTTCTCAGGTGTTGGTGGTCAAATGGACTTTATGCGTGGAGCTGCTTTATCAAAAGGTGGTAAACCAATTATCGCAATTACATCTCAAACATCGAAAGGTGTTTCTAAAATTGCTCCAACATTAAAATTAGGTGCAGGAGTTGTAACTACAAGAGCTCATGCTCGTTTTGTAGCTACTGAATATGGTATTGCTGAGTTATTTGGTAAAAGCTTAAAACAACGTGCTAATGCATTGAGAGATATTGCTCATCCAAATCACAGAGAGGAATTAGACAAAGCTATTTTTGAAAGATTTGGAAGTAGTTTAATGATAAAATAATATTAATTATAATGAATAATAAAAATAAACCACTTTTTTCTGAATTCCCTTCAGTTTCTACTGAGCAGTGGATGGAAAGAGTGACCGCAGATTTAAAAGGAGCTGATTTTGATAAAAAACTAGTTTGGAAAAACTTAAGTGGAATCAAAATTCAACCTTGCTACAATATTGAAGACACTATAACGCAGCTTACAAACACAGGAGAAAATTCTCAATCGTTAGTAAACTACCGTAACATTACAGTAACATCTGCTGAAAGCGGAAATAAACTAGCTATTAAAGCTGTTGAAGAAGGAATGAACGGAATCATTTTCCAATTAAAAGAAAATGTATCTGTTGCAAGTCTTTTAAACGGAATAGATTTAAACGCAACAACTGTTTCTTTTGAAATAGTAGCTGACGCTGTTGTTTTTGCTACAGATTTAGTTGCTTATGCAAAAGACAGCAATTTAAAAGGTTACATCAACACAGGGATTATTTCAAACTATGTTACAACTGGTTCTTTTGACGCTAGTCAAATTGAAGTTGCTAACGAATTAGTAAAATTAACTGCTGAATATCCTAACTTTAAGGCAATCACAATTTCAGGATCTGAATATTTAGATTCAGGTGCTAACCAAGTTCAAGAAATTGCATATACATTAAACTCTTTAGTTTTCTTAACTGAAAAACTATCTGAAAAAGGTGTTACAGCTCAATCTATATTTAATAACTTAAACTTTAAACTAGCAATTGGTTTAGAATATTTTGTTGAAATTGGAAAATTTAGAGCATTCAACAATTTATTAGCTGAAGTAGCTGATAAATATGGAGTTTCAGAATTTTCAAACACAATTACTGCAAAAACTTCTATTTGGAGTAAATCTGTAACTGATGCTGAAACAAATATGTTACGTGCTACCACTGAAACAATGTCGGCAATCTTAGGAAATGTTGATGGTATTTTAGTTGATGCTTACGATAAAGAATTTAAAGAAACTTCAGATTTCTCTAGTAGAATAGCGGGTAATATTATAACTATTTTAAAAGAAGAATCTTACTTTGGTAAAGTAGCAAATCCAGTTGATGGATCTTACTATATTGAAGAAGTTAGCTCTAAAATTGCTGAAAAAGCACTAGAGTTATTTAAAGTAATTGAAGCTGATGGTGGTTTTTATACTGCTTTTGAAAACGAAACAATTCAACAACAAATTGCTGAAATTCGTCTTCAAAAATTAAAATTAATTAGCCAACGAAGAACTCCAATGGTAGGTATTAACAAATACCCTAACTTAATGGAAACTATTACTGCTGATTTACTTTCAGAAGGTACTTCAGAAAATTCAAAAGTATTGACTCCAAGAAGAGCTTCATTAGAAATTGAAGCAATGCGAAGAGTTACTGAACAATTAGTTGCAGATACTAATATACGTCCAATTGTACAATTAGCTAGTTACGGAAATTTAAATATGCGTAAAGCTAGAGCTGCTTTTGCTTATGACTTTATTGGTGTTAGTGGTTTTAACGTTCACCAAGAAGAAAGTTTTAACAGTGCTGAAATAGCGGCTACTGAAAGTGCAAAATCGAATTCTCACGTTGTTGTTCTTTGTAGTTCAGATCAAGATTACGATGAAACTGCTGTTGCATTTATAAAAGCATTTAGAGCTATTAATACTGATAAAGTATTAATGTTAGCTGGTGCTCCAAAAAATATGGATGAATTAACTGAGGCTGGTTTAGATGGTGTTGTTAATATGAGATCAGATGTGCTGGTAACACTTTCAGCTATTCAGAAAAAAGTTCAAAAAACATTAAAATCTTAAGAAGTATGAAACCAGATTTTTCAGATATAAAATTAAATTCAGCTGTTAAACAAACAGTTGCGACTTCAGAGAATCAAGACGTTTGGAATACTCCTGAAGGAATCCCTGTAAAAAAACAATTTACAAAAGAAGATATTTCAGAAGCAGAACATTTAGGTTATGCAGCTGGGTTACCTCCTTTTTTAAGAGGGCCTTATAGCGCAATGTATGCTATGCGTCCTTGGACGATTCGTCAATATGCAGGTTTTTCAACTGCAGAAGAGTCAAATGCTTTTTACAGAAGAAATTTAGCTGCAGGTCAAAAAGGACTTTCAGTTGCTTTTGATTTAGCTACACACCGTGGATACGATTCAGATCATCCACGTGTAACTGGTGATGTTGGTAAAGCCGGTGTTGCCATAGATTCTATTTTAGATATGGAAATTTTGTTCAATCAAATTCCATTAGATAAAATGTCAGTTTCTATGACAATGAATGGTGCTGTACTACCAATTATGGCCTTTTATATTGCTGCGGCAAGAAAACAAGGAGTTTCTTTAGATCAACTTTCTGGAACAATTCAGAATGATATTTTAAAGGAATTTATGGTGCGTAATACTTACATTTACCCACCTGCTCCTTCAATGAAAATTATTGGTGATATCTTTGATTACACCACTAAAAATATGCCGAAGTTTAATTCAATTTCTATTAGTGGTTACCATATGCAAGAAGCTGGTGCAACTGCTGATATTGAATTAGCATATACGTTAGCAGATGGAATGGAGTACATTAGAACTGGATTAAAATCTGGTTTAAAAATTGATGAATTTGCGCCTCGTTTATCTTTCTTCTGGGCTGTAGGAATGAATCATTTTATGGAAATTGCTAAAATGCGTGCTGCACGTATGCTTTGGTCAAAAATCATAAAATCATTCAACCCAACAAATCCAAAGTCAATGGCATTGCGTACGCATAGTCAAACATCAGGTTGGAGTTTAAGTGAACAAGATCCTTTCAACAATGTATCTCGTACTTGTATTGAAGCAATGGCTGCTACTTTAGGAGGAACACAATCTTTACATACAAATGCATTGGATGAAGCCATTGCTTTACCAACAGATTTCTCTGCAAGGATTGCTCGTAATACACAGATTTTCATTCAAGATGAAACTCAAATGACGAAGTCAGTTGATCCTTGGGCTGGATCTTACTATGTTGAGTATTTAACTCAAGAAATCGCAAAGAAAGCTTGGAAATTAATTGAAGAAGTTGAAGAACTTGGTGGTATGGCAAAAGCTATTGAAACTGGAGTTCCTAAATTACGTATTGAAGAAGCTTCTGCACGTAAACAAGCGCGTTTAGATTCAGGTCAAGATATTTTAGTAGGTGTTAACAAATTTAAAACTACTGAAAAAACTAACATTGAAATCTTAGATGTTGATAATACTGTTGTAAGAGATTCTCAAATTGCGCGTTTAAATAAAATGAAAGCTGATCGTAACTCAGAAGTTGTTGCTGCCAATTTAAAAGCATTAGAAGACTGTGCTGGAGGTGGTGAAGGTAATTTATTAGCCTTAGCTGTTGAAGCTGCTGAAAATTTTGCTACTTTAGGAGAAATATCTGATGCTTTAGAAGTTCATTTCGGAAGACATAAAGCGGATACTAAATTAATAAGTGGTGTGTACGGAAAAGAAGTGAAAAATGATGATACTTTTGCAAAAGCGCAAAAATTAACTGATAAGTTTGCAGAAATTGAAGGTCGTAGACCAAGAGTTATGATTGCAAAAATGGGTCAGGATGGACACGATAGAGGTGCAAAAGTTGTTGCTTCTAGTTTCGCAGATTTAGGTTTTGATGTAGATATGGGATCTTTATTTCAAACACCTGAAGAAGTAGCTAAACAAGCTATAGAAAATGATGTGCATTTTGTTGGTGCTTCAAGTTTAGCTGCTGGTCATAAAACGTTAATCCCTCAGTTAATTGGAGAATTAGAAAAACTAGGAAGACCTGATATTATGGTATTTGCTGGAGGAGTTATTCCAGCGCAAGATTACGATTATTTATTAGAAAGAAAAGTAGCAGCCATTTTTGGTCCTGGTACTGTTATTTCAGAATCTGCCATAACAATTATGGAAAAATATTTAGAGCAAGAGTAAGCTTCTAAATCAATTATATTTAAAAGCCAACATTAAAAAATGTTGGCTTTTTCTTTGTTTTTTTGTCATTATTAATATTATTGGTATTTTTTTGTCATTCCTGAGGAGGCGCGGGTATTACAGTAAAACATCAAACTTTATACACAACTATATATAACATTATTTTAACCATTTTTTTAATTAAGAATACTATTTTTACACTTCAAAATAAACTATGGATTTTTCAAAAGTAAAACTTGTTGTTACAGATATGGATGGAACCTTGCTTAATTCTAAACACGAAGTAAGTTCCAATTTTTTCTCACTTTTTAATGAATTGAAAAATAAAAATATCCATTTTGTTGCAGCCAGTGGAAGACAATACCACAGCATTGTTGATAAACTGAGTAGCATACAAAAAGATATAACTATTATTGCTGAAAACGGTGCTTTTGCAATGCAGGGAAATAATGAATTATTTTCAATAGATTTACCTACTGAAAACATATTAAAAGCGATTGCATTATTACGTACAATTGATAATACAAATATAGTTTTATGCGGTAAAAAAGCAGCTTATATTGATTCTAAAGATCAAAAATTTATAGCCCTTTTTAGCGAATATTATACTGAATACAAAATTGTTGATGACTTAACAAAAGTTAAAAATGACACGTTTTTGAAAATTGCCGCTTATCATTTTGATTCTTCTGAAATGTATATTCTACCAAAAGTAAAGCAACTTGAAAATGATATGCAAGTAATTGTTTCTGGTCAAAATTGGTTAGATATTTCTCATAATAATGCGAACAAAGGATTTGCATTAAATATACTGCAAAATCGATTAAATATATCTAAAGAAGAAACAATGGTTTTTGGAGATTATAATAACGATTTAAAAATGTTAGCATTAGCAGATTTCAGTTACGCCATGGAGAATGCACATGCGAATGTAAAAAATATTGCAAAATTTCAGACAAAAAGCAATGATGAGCTTGGTGTAGAGTTAGTGCTTGAACAACTTATAGATTCAATAAATACTTAAAATATTTTTTCACCTTGTCATTCCTGTGAAAACAGGAATCCATACTA
>Ga0075113_1000526_pt1 | contig 10641 bp, 7 predicted proteins | sample AntAceMetag02UKA_FD_69788 | JGI IMG/M metagenome (GOLD analysis project Ga0075113, IMG submission 69788) | Saline lake microbial communities from Ace Lake, Antarctica - Antarctic Ace Lake Metagenome 02UKA | ecosystem: Environmental > Aquatic > Non-marine Saline and Alkaline > Saline | place...
ACTGATAATCAGGTGAGATGGAATGTGTCACCACTGAAATTGGAGATAATAATGGCTACTACACATGGATATGGCTCAGGTGTACATTTTCTATACACGATACTTGATTGCATCGAAGGTACAACGTTGGGTCATAAGAAACCACTGAAATATTTTCTGAATAAATTTACATTTTCTAGTAATGAAATAAGGGGACCGTTCAAAGATGTAACTGAATGTAGTAATGTGGGTCAGCCAATGGGTCGTGATGGACGTTTCATGGTGTATAGGGTATCTGCTAAGTCAGAAAATATTCTACGAGCACGTGCTAGTGATGATATGTATAAAAACCTAGTGTATTCTGATACTAATAATGAACTATTGGAATCTGTAGAAAAAATTGAACTGGCCAAACCTGAACCTATCCGTATAGAAAAAAAGGAGTCATACGTGAATGAACATAAAGAAGAAAATACATTGGATAAAGATGAAAAGGACATGATAAGAAAGATTGCAAGTATGACAGGTGATAGTACATCTGATATTAGAAATAAGTTTATTAGACAAGGCATCAAAGAATTCAAGTTGAAGATGAAAGAGATGCTTAATATATAATAGGTTGATTATAATAAGAGACCTGGGTGTACTAGTAATACACCCAGGTTTTTTGTTATTTCTGAATAATATATTTGATACACCAAATGGTTGCTATAGTGATGATTGGAATAACAATCCATTTCCAATATACCATTATATATAACAATATTATTATATACCAAGGTAACCCAGCAACACCATGTCCACTATGGTTTACATATTGTTTCATTACGTTTCTCCCATTCATCTTCCATTTCTTTAATAACATCTTTATCAAAATTGAATGTTTTCCTTAGTCTATATTCTTCTTGTTTAGATTTATTGTAACATGATGTTGGTCTATAGAATCCAGTTACTCTACTCCATACCTCTGTAACCGCAGTACATTTAGCCATTATATACACTCCTTTGGTATGATGAATCCACATTTATTACAAATATAATATTCTCTAAGCTCATCTAATTCTGAATCACACTTGGGGCATTTACGCATATTATAACTCCTTTACCATTCCAGAATAGTTTTTCAATTATCTTATTATTAGTATTAGGAGCCATTGATGTTGTATGTTTAAACTCAGCTATACATGTAAAATCATCTGGCATATTATATTCTGATATAAACACTGGACAATCTTGCTCTAAACACCACTTATAAAAAGCTTCATGATTAATTTCACATTGATAACTGGTAGCACCCTTATATGGTGGGTCACAGTATATAACTGAATTTACTGGGTTTATTATAACATTTTCATATGATAAATTACTAAAATTGATATTCATCTTATTTATTTGTTTAAGTTTTTCAGTTCTCTCAAGATGTTGAATTCTTATAATCCCAACCTTGGAATCTCTTAATATTTTCTCGAAATGTGACCTATCATTAATAATCTTTGGAAACTTGATATTTAATAATAACCCAAGTTCTTTTTTACACTGTTTATCATTATTGATTATAATCTCATGTCCAAGTCGTTTCAATTCCTCAATCTTCTGACCATATATATATCCTCTCTGATTATTACCGAATGAATATATTATTTTAACAAAACCAGAATACCAATCATTTCCATTTACATGTTTAAAAAAATCTTCCCTATTAACCCATTCAGTTGGAATCACACCACCAGTTAGTACATGTTTGAATAGGTTATATACACCTTCATTCAATTCATTATAATTTACATTATGACCTGCTTCTTTAGAAGCTAATGATAATGAACCACCACCACCAAACATATCATATACTTTATCAAAATCGCCAACAGTCTCATATATACCGTTCAATATCTTGGTAGCAAGTTTTCTTTTATTTCCCTTATATGGTACGGATGTTATTATCTTATCTTCAATAAATGGTATTCCGTCTGTAGTGTAGTTTCTCATTATTAATAGGTCCATATTATAGCCCCCTTGAATTATAGTCTATTAAAATTCTACCACTACCTTGGCATAATGTACACTCCGACCCTATACATTTTTTACATTTAATATATTTATTATAAGGTCCTAGTTTGGCATAATCATTAACATCAACAACTGAAGTTTTAATATCACCAAGATAATTCATATCAAATAGAAACCAAGCAGCATTAAGCATACCAAGATGAAACTTACCATCAGTTCTATAAGGAGTCTGGAAGTCAACCTTACGATCAAATATATAAATATGTTTAAGATGATCCCATAACCCAGTTGTATTCCTACCATGTGCTGAGAGATAATCTGATTTTCCTATTACCATAAACTTTGAACAATGCTCTTTTGATTTCAATATAAACTTATCCCATAATGAAAATGGTGGATTGGTGATTACATATTTATAAGTATCAAGTGATGTTTGGTTTAAATAATCTGAATGACAATCAGTATCGGTATCAATTCTAATATCATTGGTAGTGATGTTATAACCGTATTTTGTAAGTTCCTCTGCAATTGCATTTTCACCACTCCCGGGTTCTAATATATTAATATTATTATCAAATTCTCTTAGAATTATATCTTTAACTACCCAGACTAAACTCTTTGGTGTACTGTAAAAATCTGAATCAGGTCTATTAATCTCTTTCTTCCTTGCTAAACAGTTCTTTCCAGTCATATTAATAGGTCCACATGACTTCTCGTTTGTCTCTAATGTCTAGGTGTATAAAATTACTACCAACACCGATACCTACGAATCCCAATCGTAATGCTTCTTTAATTACCAAGTATCTATAATTACTATTTTTACATCTGATATCTACTGCTAATCCTTTTAGGTGCTGTGAATTACTATAACCACCTACCTTTGCATTGTGTTCTTTGGTTCTATAACTGGATGTGATTACTATTGCTTTGTTAATCCGTAGTCGAAGTTTGTCTAGTAGCATTAATAGTTTATCATTCATATTATCAAATACGATGACACCATTACATTTAAACTCGCTTGGTTTGAAATAACTTGGTTTATACATTTAACCTCCATCTACATTCTGAATAATAAAGGAACTTTACCATTGTTTAATATAACTGCTGCTGATAATACTGGTTTATTTCTATGGTATTTTGCATAGTCCATAGCCAATGTATCACAATCGACACCACACCCCGTAGATAGCCCAAATATCGTGTCTGACCCATTATTATGAAAATGGATACTAGACACCGAATGACAGTGACCTAAGACCATGCTGGTACGATTATTCATCATTGCGTTATGTGCAGGGAACTTACCAGAGAATCCATCACCATGAATGTACCTAACACCATTTAAATCTATGTGATCATAGAAGTGCCAATTCTTAGGCATCTTAAGTATTTGTTCTAATGGTTTAACGAACTCTTCACATAGTCCAGCTGTCTTCATCTTTCTTAGTATTAGTCTATCATGATTTCCAGTAGTAATACCCATGTATGGGAACACCTGGCCCCATTTCTTTATCTCGTGCCTGGCTAGTAATAATTCTTCTTGTGCTGAAATATAGTCAGGGTGTTTTTCATGATAATTGAAACAGCAACAATCCACTATATCCCCAATATGTATAACATAATTACATTTAAATGTCTTGTATAATCCATAGCAAAATTCTAGGTAATCTAAATTACATGATGGAAAATGTGTATCACCAACCACCAATACATTAAGGTCTTTCTTTAGTAAATGTTTAGGTAATAATATATTATTTTTAAGTTGCATAATTCCACCCCATATTTTTGTTCCAAAGATTAATGTTAGTTATAAATACATTGACAATGAACCCCAGGGATATAATTCTCCCCGGGGTTCTTTTTTATTTCAAGTAATCCTGGATTTCTTTATATTCAGCTTCATTCTCAGCGGCTAATTCTTTATATGCTTTAATGAATTCACCACTCTGTTCATCTAGAAACTGTAATGATTCCAGCATATACTTGGCATTTTCTTTGGTCTTATTTTTATAGTATATTTCTTTGTCTTGTTTGAATATACTGTTCAATTCATTCCATTCTTTCTGGTAGCCTTTTAAATCTTCATTTACTAACTTGATGTCACTATATTTAATATCCAATACCTGTGATATATTTCTGATTCTTTGTCTATAATCTCCACCAGATTTTATACCAATCAAATTAGCAACACTTCTAATGACTCTTTCGTATCCTTCATATGGTGTATCAAACTTATCTATGTCTTTACCGGCTATTGTAGCTGGGATATCAAGCATGCTCTTACTTAGACCCCACCAACCACCAAGTCCAGCCTTAAGAACAGCCTTGGATCTATTCTGAATGGTCTTCCAATCACTTACCATCTTACCAGTGTTTACTTCACTAGTCCTTTTGGTGAATGGATTCATTTTAATACCATGTGTTGCAATAGTAAAAAGATCTGATCCGATACCATATATAGGTGTCCTTACTGGTGGAATTAATCCCTCTGCAGCTTTCCCAAGTGATTTCCCATATCCTTCTTTATCCCATATATTACGTAATAAATTGGATATTACGGATTCTTCGAAACCCTTTACTATCAGAACGCTCTTTCCATTTGGTAATGTGACCTGCCAATAATTATTCAATGTATCATCATCTAATTCTTTTCCACCAAACTTATATCTAAGAGCTCTCTGGGCTAGGTTTAAAGATTCAGCTATAAGAAATGCTTTACCAATATTTTTTAATCTTTGTTTAGCTTCTGTTTTTTCTGTTGTTGATAATGTAGAGTTCTTTTTAAATGCTTTGGTAGCATTAATTAATGGACCGGCAACCTTCCTTAAACCCTGAATATTGGCTCCCATTAATGGTATCATTGAACCGAAATACCTAACATTAGCTCCAGATTTCTGGAAATTAAGTATCTCTTGACTTCTATCAACAGCATATTCAATGGCTTTATCTTTGGTCATATTAAGTTTATTTTTAGCTAATAGATAGGATCTTTTGAATTCATTCCTTCTACCCCATGATTCACCTTTATCATTAAGGTAATCTACAGCATTAATATATTTATCTATGACCTTATTTGCTATCTTTGTGAAACCATTTTTACCGAATATCTTTGGTAGATATTCCACATCTTCTATAATCAAGCCATCGTTAGATTCTAATATGTCATTTGCCTTATCAATGGATGCTTTATAAAAATCCTGTTTAGCTGATACTATATTTCTATCACCAATAAGACCATTCTTTTCTAGAATTTCCTGGATCTCTTCATTAGTCCCAAGTTCATTAGTAATCTGTTCACCCTTACCAAGCATACCCATACCGGTTGATGTGAATATCTGTGATTGTACATCTCTGGTAACATTTCTAAAGGCAAATGGAACTGTTTTGGTTATTAATGATCTTACAATGGATGCAGTCTTTAATGCTATAGCTGCTGGTTTCTTAATGCTATTTCTTACTGAATCAATATTAGCTTCATTCGTATAATACATTCCTTCCAATGCATCCTTAACATCTTTTGATATCCAGTATGTTTGCTCTTTACCACCTTCAAAGAATGATATCTTATTTTTAAGTTTAGTCTTAGGTGATACCTTTCTAATCAAATTATTAGTATTCAAACCAGCATCTTTCAATGTATTAATGGCATTAATATAATCTCTATAAACACCATTTTTAGCAATGTTTTTCTGAATCTGAATCAATGCATCAATCATATATGCAGTTGGATTCTTTATATCACCATCAGGTAACATAGGCTGATCTTTATTAATCTGTTTAACCATATCAGTAACACTATTTGTATTACCTTTATTGAACCCAAGTAATGAATATAGTACCAGATCATTTCCAACACCAAACTCTTTCATTACATTAGGTGGTAATATTCCAGCATCAACTAAATTATTAAATGCATCATCACTCATTCTCATAAATGATGTTAGTAGTTCTTGTTCATCTATTGGACTTAGTTTATCCTGATATTTTATTGTTGGATCTAGATCAACTTTCTTGAAACCTTTACTATGGTAATTCTTAACACCACCATCTGGGTTCCTAGATAGGAATGCCTTATCCAGAACATTCAATATTATCTCGCCTATTTGCATGCTATTTAAGCCATTCTTAGCAAGATTTTTTGTAATTTTTGGCAGTTCTGAATTCTTTATTTGGTGTTCAACGATGCCTTCACTTCTGGATATTTTATTAATACCAATCTCTACATCTCTTTTATTAACTGCATCTATCTGTTCTTGTGTTAATTGCTCGTTCTTTACACCTTCATATATTAATTGATCTATTATTGCAAGTGCCTTATGATCATCACTAATCCAATCGTGTCCTAATTTTTCGATAAAACTAAACCCTGAATTATATCCACCAGCTTGACTTGAATCTTCACCAGTTCTAATATCTTCTATACCTGATTTGAATTGCTTAACAACACCTTTGGAAAATGCCTCTAGTATTGGATCATACTTACCAAGCATTTTTGATATTTCTGGATTTTTAACTTCAAAGTAATGTTTAACTGAATCAGTTATAATATTTTCCTTTTGTGCTGTAGTCATCAATCTAAACCTTGGGTCTGAATTAATTATAGTATGTATAGCTTCATGGACTATAGCTTCAACATCGGTAGCATCACTAACATATGCTTCAGCACCCATAGTAACACCGGGTGCTATTTCTATTTTATCACCAACATCATCAATGAATGTATAATCATTGAATTTCTTTATCTCTTTACCATCAGGTCCAGTTGCAATATTTTTATCTGTATCGTATGTTACGTTTTCATGAACTATCTTTTCATCAGCATCTATCAATGTACCTTTATAAATAGTTCTATTAAGACCCAATATAGGTAACCCATTGGAATCATATCCAGTCACATTGGCACTTACTGGAGCAGTTATACCATTCTCGTATAATGATTTTTGTAGATCAGTTCTTAACTCTGTGAATGATTTACCAGGTGCATCATCAAGCTCTTGGTCTGAATATCTCTTGGATAGATCCGACCATCCGACTCTTTCAGTATCACTTATCCTATCAATATAATCTTGATCACCCTCTTCATCCGAATTATTCCTATCAACCCCGTTTTCATCATAACCATCTCTATCGTAACCTTGGTCATCATAACCAGATATATTAAATCCTTCTGAATCGTAACCATCTTTATCAAATATGAACTCATTATACCAATTATCAAAACTCAGTTGTATAAGTTCAGGATCTCCACTAAATTTAGAGTCTTTATATACAATATGCCTGGTATCTAATATAGTCCCATCACTATCTATTATATTTGATTCAAGTGTTGGATTTGCCCTATTTTTATAATAAACATTTAACAGATTAGTATTTGAACCACCACGTATATAATATTTCATTAATGGTGTTAATCCAGTAGTTGGATCTTGCGCATTAACATCAGCACCCATATTTATAAGAGGTTCAATAAGAGAAAAATTCGTACTATTATTATCATTGGCACCATAAACCATGTTTAGAATACCACCATATTCTGGTACTACTTCATTTATATCAAAATCTGGATTACTAATTATAGAATTAAGAATTTCTTTTACTTTAGGAATTGACTCTTGTAATTCTGGGGTCATTTGGTCATTATTATCATTAAATGACATCAGATTTATTAAAATAGCACCTGGATTATTTGGGTCTATCTGTTCGTTTTCAATATCACCATCCCATACACTTCTTAAATTAAATGCCTTTTCTGGTACAATTTGTCCAATTTTATTAACCAATACTGCGCTTGATATAATTTCCTCTGATTTAGTTGGTTGTGGTTTAACTCTATGTTGCTTTATATTTTTAAGTGGGTTTCTCCACTTATAATCCAAACCACCCCAATTTTTCTCAAACCCAAGTTCATCATAACCATCTCTATTGAAACCACCTTTATCAATATCATTTTTATCATAACCTTGTGGATCATAACCATCTCTATCGTAATAATCATCATCATAACCCTTACTATTGTAACCATCCTTATCTATTTTATACAAATCGAATCCATCTTCATCATAACCATCTTTATTAAGTTTATTTACATCATAACCTTCTGGATCATATCCATCTTTATTATACCCAATACCATTAGTAAAATTACGCTTATAATCAATAAAATTATCATATGCATCCCATTCCCAATCATAATCAGATGAAATTAATTCTTCATTAATTTTATTAGCGAAATATTCAGCATCCAATTTAAAACCAAGAGTAGAATTTCTATCTTTTATATTTGATTTCAATGTTGGATCTGCTCCAGCTTTCATTAGTGATGATACATCCCATCTATTACTTTGTCCGTATGCTTTCATTAATGGAGTCATTCCAGAATTTGGATCCTTTCTATTAACATCAGCACCCATATCTATTAGAGAACCAACGGCATTAATGTCATCAGAATCACTAAGTACCATGTTTAGAATACCACCATATTCTGGTGCTAATTCATTTATATCAAAGTCTTTATCATTTTTAATGCCTTCAATTATGGATGCTGCAGCACTGGTTACGTTAGGATCAAAATCCTCATTATTTGTGATGGTTATTAGTTTCAATAAAAATACCAAATTACCTTTAAGATCAGTTTGTAATCCATCAAGTACACCATCTGGTATCATATTACCTATTCCATTAAGTGTGATAGCATTAGATATAACATCTTCTGACTTACTTGCAGTTGGATCGTTCCTTAGTTTATTTCTACCAGGATCTTTCCATCCCAAATCACCCCATCTGTTTTCTTTGAATCCATCTGTTTCATGCCCATCCATGTCTTTACCATCTTCATCATAACCATCTTTATCAAAGTTTTCTGGATCAACCCATTCACTACCATCTCTATAATAACCATCTTCATTAAAACCATCTGAATTAAAACCTTCACCATCAAAACCATCTGCATCATATCCATCTCTATCAAGGTAATCCACATCATATCCAAATTCATCATAGCCTTCTGCATCATATCCATCTGCATCATATCCATCTGCATCATATCCTGTATTATTAACTTGGGTAGCATAGATAGGACTACCAGGTTGACTGTTAAGTAGATCTGGAGACATTCCGAATAATGCATTGTCATAGTTTCTTCTTGGATCTTGTATAGGATCCACTTGATTTATTAATTCCCCATCTGATACATTGGCAACATTATTATACACACTACCGCCAGATGGAGGAACTGGTGGGATATCATTATTATTTGGTATAGCATTGAATCTATCTTGTATCTCAGGTTGTGTGATACTATTTGCTAATTGTTGATCAAATATATTCCTAGGATCTTTATAACCAACATCTTCAACCCTAACACCATCTATTACTGGACCTGTTGGACCTGGAGGAGTATTGGGTGGAATATTACTATTAAGATCATCATAACCATTCTTCATAACATTGGCAGCATGGAATGCACCACCAAATATACCACCTGTAACTGCCGCATACTTAACAGATTCCAATGCATTATCATAATCTTTCTGTACGAGTGTACCATTCTCTATATAAGGTTTCCATAATGTCTGTAAATATTCTTCAATAGATTCAGCAGTACCACCTTTTATAACTTCCTTAATACCCAGCCACATTTTTTGTTTCACACTTGTTGGTATAGGTAATTTTTTGAATAATGCACCTAATGGAACTAATGAACTGATACCCTCGATTGCACCTTCACCAGCACCAACTGCATATGATTTTGCTACTCTATGTGGATCATTTTTCTTAAGATCATTATATGAATCTTCTTTGGAACTACCACCTATTGATAGACCAGATGCGATTGAACCATATATACCAGCAGCATATGGAGTGGCGCCGGCAGCCATTGATGTACCACCAGTTGCTGCACCTATTGCCATTGGGACACCTGTATTACCAATAACATTAGCAACACGTTTACCACTGAATTCATTCCCTATAGCTGGAGCCATTGCTTGATCAAATATATCATAATCTTCTTTGGTATCAATACGTGGCAACACATCGTATCCTAGACCTTCAGCAATATCAGCTGGAACATTAGCCAGTCCAGCAGTCGCCTTACCTAATCTACCAACACCTTGAACTAACCCAAGACCTAATGATGACATGTATCCGCTTTCACGTTTATCAGCTTCATCCTTAGCAAGTTTCTTTAAGTTCATAGACTTGGTAGTCTTTTCAATATTTCTTAGTTTATCAAATATCTCCTTATCATTCTCACTATTTTTAATAGTATCATCTATAATAATTTGATGGTTATTATTATCATCAATAGGAACACCATCAGTGAACTCAAAAATACCTGATTTAATTTCTGGAGTAGTATTTCCCCATTCAAACATTTTAGCCATATAGCACCTTCCTATTGTTGGTTATATAATTTCTTTAGTGTTGATTGGAAATTATATAGTATTATCATTATTTGTTTTTCGGACATTTCAGGACTAATACTATCACGTATTTGTTTTGGTAATATAGATTTTAAACGATCTATCTCTTTAATTCTGGAACTTCGTGGCTTAGGATATCTTATATCGTTATTCACATCCATACTAGAAAGTGCATTATACAACTTACCCTGTTCAATTTCATATGTAACAGCATCAAGATTTTTTTCTTTTT
>Ga0075113_1000531_pt1 | contig 10590 bp, 9 predicted proteins | sample AntAceMetag02UKA_FD_69788 | JGI IMG/M metagenome (GOLD analysis project Ga0075113, IMG submission 69788) | Saline lake microbial communities from Ace Lake, Antarctica - Antarctic Ace Lake Metagenome 02UKA | ecosystem: Environmental > Aquatic > Non-marine Saline and Alkaline > Saline | place...
AAAATATGTTTTTTTCTACCTTTTCTTAATTCTTTTTTTAGCCATCTAAGTTTCTTTTTATTGGTACTTATTTTTGGCCAAGGCAAAGCAATAAATTTTGAATTTCCATATTCAAAACTGTACATATCGGATTTCATTCCGAAAAAATTTGTAAAATTTTCAACCCCATTTTCACCACCAGCTTCTTCGTGGTTTCCAACGGTAGGCCACATTGGGTATTTTCGCATAAACCAACCACCTTTTTCGTCAAGAAGTTTATAATCTATTTCCCCTTGTTCTCCAGCGCCTTTATTTACCAAATCAGCAGTAGTGATACAAAAATCTGGTTTCAAAGAATCTGCACGTTTTAATACTCCTGGAAAATATTTGGAACCTTTAGAATCTCCAAATACTAAAAAATGTATTTTTGTTGGTTTGTTTCCTTTTATAGATTTCAATAAATCCATTTTTGGTTCTGGGTTATAAGGATTATTTAAATCTTGTCCTTTAGCATTAAAAAAAGCTAATAAAAGGATGAAATAAAACAGAAATTTTTTTTGATTTAGCATTATTGAAGATTTTTATTATTAGGTAATGTTACTTTCTTTACTATGTAAAAGTCGGGTTAGTTTTATCGATAAATCAAGGAGTATAATTTTAGCATTACCATTTCTTTCAATATGATAAATAGCGTCATTTAGCTCCTTATTTATTTCTAAAATATTTCCACTATGAATAAACGGCGCAAAATTTTCGAGTTTAAAATTAGGTGTTTTGGGATGTAAAAATACGAGAGAAGCAGCATCATAATTAAGTAGCATTGCTTGTCTAAAAAACTGTAAGCAGTAGTTTAAAAAACGTTTTTGAGTTTCTCTACCTGATTTAGCAATAGTCTCACTCCATTCAATTAATAATTGAATTACGGTTGCATTTCCTTTTGCTTTAAAAGCGGCTCTTACCCAAGTAATAAACCATTGTTCAAATTGTTCATCAGCATTGTCGTTATGCAATAAATGTAAAGCTTTATTGAAGTTACCATCAGATTGTTGTGCTATGTTTGCAGCAATTGGCTCATCTGTTCCCTCTTTTTCTACTAAACATTTTGTAATATCAGCTTCAGATAATAATGGAAAATGCAATACTTGACAACGAGATTTTATAGTAGTAATTAGTTGCTCTTCATCTTCAGTAACTAATATGAAAACAGTTTTTTCGGGCGGTTCTTCTAATAATTTTAGTAATTTATTTGCAGCTGAAGTATTCATTTTTTCAGCCATCCAAATAATCATTATTTTATAACCACCTTCATAACTTTTTAGTTTTAAAGCTTTTACAATTTCTCCAGCTTCATCAACTCCAATTTGACCTTGTTTATTTTCAATACCAATAGTTTGTAACCATTCAAACAAATTTCCATAAGGATTTAAGGCGATAAAACTACGCCAATCATTTAAAAATAAGTTACTTACAGGGTGTTTTTTTACAAAATCATTTGTTGCTACTGGAAAAGCAAAATGCAAATCGGGATGCGCTAATTTAGCACATTTTAAAGCGCAAGCTTCTTTATCAGAACTTGTACTACACAAAATATATTGAGCATAAGCTATTGCCATTGGCAAAGTTCCAGAGCCTTCTTTTCCAACAAATAACTGCGCGTGTGAAATTCTACCATTATCGGTGGATTTCATTAAATGATTCTTTAAATGTTCTTGTCCTAAAACTTCAGAAAACTTCATTAAAGCGAATTTAAAACATTTTTTCAATCTTTAAATATTAAATCATTCAATCTTTAAATTATTTTCATGAAATCGGTTTCGTAGAAAACTTTAATAACTATGTTAAATTAATTATATTTGTACAACAAATAATTATTCAAATGAAAACAATACAAGACATAAATTTTGAAGGAAAAAAAGCACTAATTAGAGTTGACTTTAATGTGCCTTTAGATGATAATTTTAATATTACTGACGCTACAAGAATAGAAGCAGCAAAACCAACTATTATTAAAATTTTAGAAGATGGCGGGGCTGTTATTTTAATGTCGCATTTAGGAAGACCAAAAGGTGTTGATGAAAAATATTCTCTAAAACATATTGTTGAAAAAGTTTCTGAAGTTATTGGTGTTGAAGTAAAATTTACTTCAAATTGCGTAGGAGATGAAGCCGAAAATGCAGTTGCTGGATTAAAAATGGGAGAAGTATTATTATTAGAAAATTTACGTTTTCATGCTGAAGAAAAAACAGGTGATCTGGCTTTTGCGAAACAACTTTCTAAATTAGGAGATGTGTATGTGAATGATGCTTTCGGAACAGCACACAGAGCACATGCGTCAACTACAATTATAGCGCAGTTTTTTCCTGAAAATAAATGTTTTGGAAGTTTATTAGCGCAAGAAATTATAAGCCTTAAAAAGATATTAGAAGAAGGAGAAAAACCTGTATTAGCAATTTTAGGAGGTGCAAAAGTATCGTCAAAAATTACCGTAATTGAAAATATTTTAGACAAAGTAGATCACTTAATTATTGGTGGCGGAATGAGTTTTACGTTTGTTAAAGCACAAGGAGGTTCTATTGGGAATTCAATTTGCGAAGACGATAAACAAGAGTTGGCTTTAGAAATTTTAAAGAAAGCTAAAGAAAAAGGTGTGCAAGTTCATATTCCTGTTGATGTAATTGCTGCAGATGATTTTAGTAACAATGCAAATAGAAAAGTTTGTGATATTAATAATATTCCTGATGGATGGCAAGGATTAGATGCAGGACCAAAATCAAGAGAATTATTTAATGATGTAGTTTTAGATTCTAAAACAATTCTTTGGAACGGACCTCTTGGTGTGTTTGAATTTGAAAATTTTGCTGGTGGAACTATAGCTTTAGGAAATTCTATTGCTGAAGCTACTAAAAATGGAACTTTCTCACTAGTTGGTGGTGGAGACTCAGTTGCAGCTGTAAAACAATTTGGTTTTGCTAACAAAGTAAGTTATGTTTCTACTGGAGGAGGAGCTATGTTAGAAAGTTTAGAAGGAAAAACTTTACCAGGAATTGAAGCTATTTTAAAATAAACGTCATGCTGAACTTGTTTCAGTATCTCATCATAGTTAAAAACCATTTTCTTTTAATAGAAAATGGTTTTTTATTTAGGGCAGGTTACATTTAGAGAGATAAAATTTTTATACTTTTGAAAGTATCATAATAATTCAATCAAAATGAAACATACAACCATTCCAAATACCGATATAAAAGTGAGTAAAATTTGTTTAGGAACTATGACTTTTGGTCAGCAAAATTCTGAAAACGAAGCTCATGAGCAATTAAACTTTGCAGTAGAAAAAGGAGTTAATTTTATTGATACTGCTGAAATGTATTCTATTCCTGGGAGTAAAGAAACTCAAGGGAGTACAGAGAGTTGTATTGGTACTTGGTTAAAAGATCAAAAAAGAGAAAATTTAATAGTGGCAACCAAAGTAACTGGTCCAAATGAATATTTTAAGTATATAAGAGAAAATTTAGGGTTTTCTAAACCAGTAATTTATGATGCAATACATAAAAGTTTAAACCGTTTACAAACCGATTATATTGATGTTTACCAATTGCATTGGCCAGATAGAAATGTAAATTTTTTTGGACAACGAAATTATTCACATAACCTTAAAGAACAATGGGAAGATAATATTAAAGAAGTTATTGAAACATTAGATGAATTGGTAAAAGAAGGTAAAATTCGTCATTATGGAGTTTCCAATGAATCATCTTGGGGTGTAATGCGTCATTTAGCTGAAAGTGATAAAAATAATTTAACTCGTTGTAAAACAATTCAAAATCCATACTCATTGTTAAATAGAACTTTTGAAATTAATTTAGCAGAAGTTTCTATGCGCGAAAATGTTGGATTATTAGCATATTCTCCAATGGCTTTTGGAGTATTATCAGGTAAATATTTAAATGGTAATTTACCTGAACATTCTCGATTAAAGTTATTTTCAGCGTACTCTAGATATAGTAGTGAACAGTCAACGCTATTAACTCAAAAATACGCTGATTTAGCTAAAGAGCTAAACATAAGTTTAGCACAATTGGCTTTAGCATTTGTAAATCAACGTGAATTTGTAACTTCAAATATAATTGGAGCAACAACTATAGAACAATTAAAAGAAAATATTGACAGTATTGACGTGGAACTTTCACAAGAAACACTTGAAAAAATAGATAAAATTCAAGAATTACAACCTAATCCTGCACCTTAAAATCTTTCAATGTCCTTTATTTATAAAATAAATAAAAGATAAAAATATCTTAATAACTGATTTTTATCATCTTTTTATTTTGAAACACGTTATAATTTTGTAACAATTATTACAAACATTAATTCAATTCAATTCAAAAAAATGAAAATTAAAAATTTATTAGTTGCTGTTTTAACATTAGTAGCAGTACAAAGTTTTGCTCAATTAACAATGAGTGGTGAATTAAGACCACGTGCTGAATTCAGAAACGGCTACAAAACCTTAACACCAAATGATGTAGATGCAGCCTTATTTGTATCTCAACGTACTCGTTTAAATACGAAGTATATTACAGATGATTACACATTCTTTTTAAGCTTTCAAGATGTTAGAGTTTGGGGAGATGTAAAACAACTAAACACTGCTGATAACAATGGTTTAGCAGTTCATGAAGCTTGGGGACAAGTGAAATTTAGTCCAAATTTCTCTGTAAAATTAGGTCGTCAAGAAATCATTTATGATGACAGTAGAATGTTTGGAAACGTTGGATGGGCACAACAAGGGCGTAGCCATGATGCCGCAATTTTTAAGTTTGGAAACGAAAATTACAAATTAGATTTAGGTGTTGCTTATAATCAAAATACAGAAGCTTTATTTGGTAATTTATATACAGTTGCAGGAAATTACAAAGCAATACAATATGCTTGGTACCATAAAGAATGGAGCAATGTTAAAGCTAGTTTCTTAGTACTTAATAATGGACTACAAAATATTGATGCTGACGAAGTACGTTACAGCCAAACTTATGGAACTCACTTTAAATTTAAAGCTTCAGATGCATTAAGTGTAAATGCAAACGCTTATTTACAAACTGGGAAAGATGTTGCAGATAACGATTTAAGCGCTTATTTAGTTGGATTAGATTTAGGATATAAAGCTTCTTCAAAATTAGATTTTGGATTAGGTTTTGAAATGCAATCTGGAAACGACTACGATGGAGATGCTTCTGAAAATAAAGCTTTCACTCCTTTCTACGGAACAAACCATAAATTTAATGGATTTATGGATTATTTCTATGTTGGAAACCATGGAGGTAGCGTTGGTCTAGTTGATGTTTATGCAAAAATTAAAACGAAAATAGGAGAAAAATCTAGCTTAACTGCTTTTGTACATAACTTTTCAGCACAAGGAGAAATAGGTGATGGTGTGGACAAACAATTAGGTACTGAAATTGACTTAGTTTACGGACACAAATTAAATAAAGATGTAACAATTGGAGCTGGGTATTCTCAAATGCTTGCTTCAGAAGGTTTAGAAACTTTAAAAAACAATACAACTGGGAACGGAAACAACTGGGCTTGGTTAATGATTTCAATCAAACCAACATTGTTTATATCGAAATAATAGAATTCTTAATTCAAGATTATGAGCATTTTTAAAAAATTAATTCCACCACCCGAATGGCGCTTACCTGTAATTATTTTAGTAGGTGCTATGGCTGGTCTTACTTTGTATGCACTTATCGAATCTAAAGCTATATCGTATTTATCTGATGACCCTAAAACCTGTGCAAATTGCCATGTAATGACACCTCAATACGCAACTTGGAAAAATAGTTCTCACAGAGAATGGGCATCGTGTAACGATTGTCATGTACCACAAGACAATGTGTTTAAAAAATACCTATTTAAAACTAAAGACGGTTTGTATCATGCATCAGTTTTTATAACACGCGGCGAACCCGAAGTTATTAGAATGAAAGAGGCTGGTGTTGAAGTTGTACAAAAAAATTGTATTAGATGTCATGAAGATCAAGTAACAGACGCTAGATTAAGTGGTTTGGTTGAAGACCATTTTGAGAACAGAACTAGCAGAAAATGTTGGACTTGTCATCAAGAAGTTCCACACGGTAGTGTTCACAGTTTATCTTCAGTAAAATATTATGGTAAAATACCTGAAGAACATCAAGAAACAGTACCAGATTGGTTAAGTAAATATTTAAAAGAATCAGAAAATAAAACAAATAAATAAAATGAGCACACAAAGAAAACCTTGGAAAAACTGGGTGTTATTTTTAGCATCTTTAGTAGTAGTATTTTTATTAGGACTACTAGTTTCTTCAATAACAGCACGTAAAATGGAAGCGAAATTTGCTTACACACCACTTTCAAAAATAAATAAATTGGAACCAAGAAACGAAGTTTGGGGAGAAAATTTCCCTCGTGAATTTCAATCTTGGTCCAAAACGGAAGAGAGTAACTTTAGATCAAAATACAATGGTTCTGAAGAGATTGATATGTTAGAAACAGACCCTCGTTTAGTAGTACTTTGGGCTGGTTATGGTTTTGCAAAAGATTACAATCAAGGTCGTGGTCACCTACACGCTATAGACGATCTTTCAAACTCATTAAGAACAGGTGGGCCAACAGGACCAGATGACGGACCAATGCCTTCAACTTGTTGGACATGTAAATCTCCTGATGTACCTCGTTTAATTAATGAAATAGGTGTAAACGAATATTATAATGGTAAATGGGCTAGTAAAGGTGAAGAAATTGTAAATCCAATTGGGTGTGCAAATTGTCACGATGAAAAATCTATGAATCTAACAATTACGCAGCCTGCTTTAATTGAAGCATTTGCACGTCAAGGGAAAGATATAAGTAAAGCGTCTCATAATGACATGCGTTCATTGGTTTGTGCACAATGCCACTCTGAATATTATTTCAATAAAAATCTTCCAGATAGTAAGGGTGTACCTTATTTAGTATTTCCTTGGGACGAAGGGCAAACAGTTGAAGACATGGAAAAATATTATGATAATGTTGGACATGTAGATTGGACTCATAAAATTAGTAGAGCTCCAATGTTGAAAGCACAACACCCAGGTTATGAAGTATTTAAAATGGGTATTCATGGACAAAGAGGTGTTTCTTGTTCAGATTGCCATATGCCTTATAAAACTGAAGGTGGACAAAAATTTACGGATCATCATATTCAATCTCCTTTAAACAACGTAGCAAATTCTTGTCAGGTTTGTCATAGAGAAGAAAAAGAGGAGTTAGTTAAAAATGTATTTGATAATCAAGATCGTATTATTGGAAACCGTGATCAATTAGAGCGTTTATTAGTTAGAGCTCACGTTGAAGCGGGTAAATGTTGGGAATTAGGAGCGTCAGAAGCTCAAATGAAAGACATTTTACACGGAATACGTTTAGGACAATGGCGTTGGGATTATGCTGCGGCATCTCACGGTGGTTCTTTCCACGCACCAGTTGAAATAGGAAGAGTTATTGGGACAGGAATTGATATTACACAAGAAACTAGAATTAAATTAGCGAAGTTATTAATGACTTTAGGGTTTAATGGTGATGTTCCTTATCCAGCAATTGAGACTAAAGAAGCTGCTCAGAAATTCATTGGATTACCAATGGAAAAATTAGAAGCTGAAAAAGCGAAATTCTTAAAAGAATTACGTCCAAAATGGCAAGAAGCTGCTAAAAAGAGAGAAGCTACTTATTAATAATAATATTTTTATATTTGAACTCTTATGAGTGAAAATCAACATAAGATTCAACGTAATCTTTGGGAAAATCCTTGGAGTTACGTTGAATCTTTTTTTATCGGATTTGGTTTAATAGTAACTGGCTTTTTTTTAGAAGTTTTTGTTACAACCAGTAATACATTTACACTTAAGTACCCCTTTAACGTGTATTTTTTAGCAGCTTATGTGTTACTATTAATTGTGTTGTATAAATGGTTTTCAACAACTCAAATTATACGTTGGTTAACAAAAGTACCTGCATCAATTTCTAGTATTGCACTGGTTACTTTGTTAGTAATGGTGATGGGAATTATACCGCAAATCCCTTCAGAAAATAACATTATTACTAATTTAGGTTTAAATCATATTACAAGTAATTGGGCTTTTTTACTAATTATTTTTCAGTTTTTAACCTGCTTAGGATTGATAACCATTAAAAGAGTTTCACAACTAAAATGGTCTAATTTCGGATTTATTTTAAATCATTTAGGTCTGTTTTTGGCACTAATTGCAGGGATTTTAGGAACAGGCGATTTACAACGGTTATCTATAAATGTGTATGAAGGAAAACCAAGTTGGATTGCTACCGATGCTCAAAAAAATGAAATTGAATTGCCTTTTGCCTTTTATTTAAAAGATTTTTTAATTGACGAATACAATCCAAAATTAGCGTTAGTTGATAATAAATCAGGAAGTATTGCGCACAATAATGGTAAAAATTTGTATTTGGTTGAAAAAGGCGAAACTTATTATTTTCATAATTTTGAAGTGAAAATTAATGAGTTTTTCCCAAATTCAGGAAGAATAGGAGACAGATACGAAAAAGTTAACGAAATAGGTTCACCTCCATCAGCCTATATTTCAGTAAAAAACACAAAAACAGATTCTATACAAAGTGCTTGGATTAGTAGCGGAAGTTTCAGATATCCGTATGAATCTTTTAAAATTAGTGATGAATATTCTATAGTAATGACTATTCCTGAAGTGAAGAAATTTAGTTCAGATATAGATATTTTAACTAAGGAAGGTGATAGAATAAGTACCGTTTTAGAAGTCAATAAACCCTTTAAATTTAAAGGATGGAAAATTTACCAATTAAGTTACGACGATAAAATGGGTAAATGGTCTAATTTAAGTGTTTTAGAGCTTGTTAGAGATCCTTGGTTACCCTTAATCTATATTGGAATATTTATGATGATTGCAGGCGCATTTTATATGTTTTGGGTAGGAAATAAAATAACTAAAAATTAGTAAAATGACTTGGATAGATTTTCCTTTATACAGCTCAATTAGTATCGCATTATGGATTATGGGATTACTTTTTTTAGTAATTTCTTATAAAAAACAAACAGTTTTAAAATTTGCAAACCTCTTACTTGTTATGGGTTGGGCAGTTTTAATTTTCTTTGTTATAAAATTGTGGTTAGAGTTAGACCGACCACCAATGCGAACATTGGGCGAAACCCGTTTATGGTACGCTACATTTTTACCTTTAATAGGTTTTTTAACCTATATACGTTGGAAATATAAGTGGTTTTTAGCTTATAGTATTGCAATGGCAGCAATGTTTTTAGTAATCAATTATTTAAATCCAGAAACCTATTCAAAAACCTTAATGCCAGCATTGCAAAGTCCGTGGTTTATACCACATGTTTTGGTGTATTTATTTTCGTATGCTGTTTTAGCAGCTTCAAGTATTGTTGCAATAAAAGGTTTGTACGATAGTTATCATCAAAATTTCAAAATGGAAACCTTAAAACTTGCTGATAACTTAGTCTATATTGGATTTTCTTTTTTAACCTTAGGATTACTTTTTGGTGCGCTTTGGGCAAAAGAAGCTTGGGGACATTACTGGACTTGGGACCCAAAAGAAGTTTGGGCATTTTTAACGTGGATGGGTTATTTAATTTATATCCATTACCGCCATTTTCACGCGCACAAAACAAAACAAGCGCTCACTATTTTAGCAATGGCGTTTGTAGTTTTATTGGTATGTTGGTTTGGTGTAAATTACTTGCCGGTTGCAAATACTAGTGTTCACACCTATACGCAATAATAATTTTTCCGTCATGCTCAACTGGTCATTGAGCGGAGTCGAGGTGTTGTTTCAGCATCTCATCTAAATTGTTACCAAATTAAATTTTAAATAAATAATATTTTGGGCGTTCCCTTTCAGGTCGGGCTATCACTACTCGCTTTTTATAATTGTGAAAAACAATACAAAAAGAGCTCAAACAAATAGCTCTATCCCTAACGCAAACTTTTTAATTTGAATACGCGCCTGAAGAATATGTTAATTCATAACTATGTGTGTAAATTTCAAAAACAATTCCAAAAGGATCTTCAACATAACACATTTTAAAAGGTTTGTCTTCAGGATAATATTCTCTAATTGGCATTCTTTGTTTTCCACCTGCGGCAACAACTTCAGCTACTAAATTTTCAATATTTGGATCTTGTACACAAAAATGAAATAAACCTGTATTAAACGGGTTAAATTCGGGTGCTTTTTTTATACCATTTGGAAATGAAAATAACTCTATTCCAACACCATCAGAAGTTGATAAATGTGCTATTTTAAATTCTCCCCAACCTTCACCAAAAACATCAATACACATTTTTCCAATAGCGGTTTCTTTTTCTTCAACAACTACTGATGGCTCCATAATTATATACCAGCCCATTATTTCTGAATAAAATTCTACTGCTTTTTCAATATCTGGAACCGTAATTCCAATGTGAGAAAAAGATTTTGGATATTTTTTATTTGATTTCATAAAACATTCTTTTATTTAAGTTGCAAATTTAATCTATATTTACACATTGGGCAATAACTTACCAA
>Ga0075113_1000532_pt1 | contig 10582 bp, 23 predicted proteins | sample AntAceMetag02UKA_FD_69788 | JGI IMG/M metagenome (GOLD analysis project Ga0075113, IMG submission 69788) | Saline lake microbial communities from Ace Lake, Antarctica - Antarctic Ace Lake Metagenome 02UKA | ecosystem: Environmental > Aquatic > Non-marine Saline and Alkaline > Saline | place...
TGACTCTATGGCGTATTGGCTAAATGTTGCGCTATCATGAGGAATGAGAGCATATACGCGGGTTCGGTTATAGGTTGTGGCCGGGTGTTAGTCCAAACCGATGGCGATGGAGTACCCGTGGCCACACGGGGCGGAACAAGACTGAATGAGATCGACTACGGGTCAATCTGCGATGTGATCACGGGCACAGTTGCACAACGTAGAAGGGAACAGCATAGAGTGAGAAAGGCGGTACAGGGTCAACGGTTCAACGGTTAAGACATAGCCCAACGGCCTATATGGTGACAGCGTAAGCGGGGAAGGGAAGTCTGGGGACCTGAACTGATCACATACTGCGATTGCATGTGATGATTCGATGCTCTCAGATCGATTTCTGGCCTATAGTGGTCAGGAATACGTATTCACCAATCAGAGCGATTTGTGGCACATCTGAGGGCATCACAGGAGGACTTATGAATAATAGAGTGTGTAATGGCAAGAGCATCAAAGTTGGTAGCAAAGTCGAAGCGATTGCGGGAACAGTTGCTGCGATGTGGGCGGAAGGTACAACTGGGATCGTTGTTGAACTGATAGACAATAGAGACAACTCTGGGAACAACCTCATCAGGTGGGATGGCGGTAATGGAACATTACTAGGGTTTCGTATAGACGAGGTTATAGTGTCTATGAAGCATATCAACCCAAACATGATGGATGGGGTTGACCCAGACGAAGTGGGAGCTTGGCAACTGTAGCAAATAAGATTCACGGGAGGATGAAATGCAAGCGAACAAGATCAACAGGACGGGCGGAACAGTGGGAGCAGGAACGCACGATGACCCTATCAGGTATTCTGTAGTGGATGAGAATGACCCAGATAGAGGGCGCAAGCTCGCCGCACAGCGCAAGCAGTTTTCAGATGATGCAAGTAGTGGTAAAGTAGTATGTTTGACCGAACTTTTTGGTAGTCACGGCCTGTAGTAAATTGATCGTATGCACCAAGGGGATGATGTAACGATGATGTCAGTATTCGATGCAACAATGATTGCTGAGGGCGTGGACGAAGCAGACGAAACAACGCAGATTGAGGCATGGCAGATGTTAATAGACACGGGCACATGCTGGCAGCTTCAGGGATTCTTTGGCCGGGCGGCACGCTCTCTGATTGAGCAAGGCATCTGCACAGCAGCATAAGGGGTACAATGATCCTGATAGGAACAGCAACAAGCGACAGGCTAGGCATCCGTAAGGTATTGAGGCTAGAATGTGATAAGCGAGTGAGTGAAAATTGGTGGGAGTGCAGCACAACATTTACGGTCGTGCTGGTAGTCAATGGCTTTGCTAGTAGGCGAATCGAGGGCATGACAAGAGAACAGGCAACAGAGCGTTTCAACCTGGCAATCTGGCAGGAACAGCTAACGGTGACATGTGGGCTATGCAGATACCAGAACAAGGTTTGCGCTGAGTGTTACCTGGTCAAGGGTTCAACACCATTTGGAGGCACGATATGAAGATCGTACGAGTGGCAAGCATGAGGACCTACAGACCGTGGCATTGGGTCCCGAGGATCTATGACGGCGTCAACGGCGTCACGACCAGGTTGTTGGTGTGGGGATGGCTCAGCATAGAGTACGGCGGACACTGGCAGGAGCCTGAAATAATCACAGTCAAGAAGGAGTCATAAAATGACAGTTCTGAGCGCATCTAGTCGTAGAGTGGAGGTTATCCTCGAAAGTGATGAGGGCGGCCATAGGGTTGAACTGGCGGCATATATGCACGATGACGGAGATTTGTCAATCAATCTACCAGTAGGATGGGAAATCAAGAGTATGCACGATGGCGACACATCAACATACTTAACGCTTGTCAAGAGAACAAACAGACAGGAGGCAGAAGATGAAACGGAATAGCAACGAGACACTGGATACAGTGGGGCGAAAATTGGTACGAACACAGCGAGCACGTAAGACACGAACACGCGCACAGCTTAGAACAGAGCTACAGCAGCAACTGGCCGAAGCGGGCTGTTGATCCAGATACACAAACGGCAGTAGTGGATAGGCCACTTACAGGTTCAAGTCCTGACTACTGCTAAGCGTAGGCAGATTGCCTACAACTGTATACAAGGGGCCAACATGAAGAAGAGAGGCAATCGAGAAACGGGCAGATGGCAGATCGAAGAAGAGACTGCTCAATATGCTAGAGGCAGCGAGGATCTATAAGGAGTTATGATGAGAGTTCTGATTATAGATACGCGCCAGCATATACACAAGTACTGGCAATACAAACCCGACGCCAGCGAAGATCGTGAGGTGGGTGTCGTGGCCGGTGCGCGTCACTGGCTGGACACCGATACTCTACAGATCACAATGGAGTTCAACGACGGATCTACGATATCTGGAACTCACCTCATGAACATGGACCATCACTACGTTAAGAGAGCATTGAGGGCCGCTATAGATGCTGGGGTTGATATCGGCATCGACTGGGAAGCATGTGCAATATATGATGGAATATAAGGGGTTATAATGGCTGGATCTTCGGGACTGACGCAAGAGCAGCAACAGGTGCGGCGAGAGTTCAAGGCGCAGGTAGATGGCATGACAGTCGAAGAGGCGCGTGCGATGTGTGTTCGTATGGCTAGTTGTATGGAGACATTCACAGTCGAGGCTATGATGGGGCGCAAGCCTTGGGAGCAGGTCGAAGGCTGGGATATGTGTAAAGAACGACATGCACAGAAGGGGGCGAAGCAACGTGAAGATCATAGCTAACACTGGAGGCGAAGGATACCTGGTCGAGGCCACTGGTCGTTCGTGGAGAACTTGACAGATAAGTTTGTACGTGCGATAATCGATAAGCTGGAGTTGATCGGTTCGGAGCACGTAGAACCGTTCACGGCTGAATACTTGTTTCACAGCATAGGAGGCTGACATGATGGCAGAGCGCGAGACCAAGATTGTACAGAAAGGTGGCTACGAGTGCGATGCCTTCTATCGGCATCACCACCACTACTTTGGGACCAGCGCACACTGGCGCAAGCATTGCAAGAAGGGCTATCGAGGCCGACAACGGAGCCAGGTAAGACGACTGTTGAAGGATGTGAGGGATGGTTAGTAACTTGAAGAAGCCTCGCGGTAGAGTCGTAGAAGGATTGACCCCTGTTGTTCGCGTCAACACACAGCCAGAGGATATTGTGTATTATGACCCTGAAACTGAGTTCTTCTATGTTATTATGTGGAGGGAGGACGGCCAGATAAAGAGCAGGATGAACATCGCAGACATGGAAGCTGGTTGGATTCAGGAGACACTCAAGGACATCTGGGATCTGCATGTGTACGACGAGGCTCTGGCGTACAAGCTAGGGCAGAGGTTCAGAGCTACGATCATCGTGGAGGAGTTGTGAAATGGAACCTACAATACACCTGAATCACAGACAGTTGATGGAGTTCTACCATGAACCGCACGAAGCAGTTGCAAGAGTCGGTTTGACACCAAGCATCATGTGGAGTTATGATGGAGCCAAGGAACATGACGTTCCCAAGATAAAGACACGGAGGAGATTGACATGGCAGGCGTAAGGCCGAAGCTCACAACTGAAGATAGAATCACCAAGGCAAAGATCGTGATGCTAAAACTATATCCGTTCTGGGCATACCTGGTGATGCACATGGAATGTGTCGAGGACAAGACTGGACTGATCCCCACTGCCGGTGTCAAGATGAACAGCAAGTACATCTACTACAACGCAGAGTTCATCGACAGCCTGGACGATGACGAACTGATCGGCCTCTTGTGTCACGAGGTCATGCACGTAGCTTTCGAGCATCCGAACCGATGCAGAAAACGAGATCCCAACCGATGGAACATCGCAACTGATGTCTGGATCAACGGCACGTTGCAAGCCGAGAGCATTACGCTTCCGAAGTGTGGGCTCCTGCCTAGCAACGACGAATACACGTTCACCGATGGCAAGACACTTGACACGATCACCAAGCGATTCGCAGAAGAGGTCTACACCCACGTTCCTGAGGGTGAAGGCGGTTCCGGTGGCAGTGGCGGTGGTCAAGGGCAGGAAGATTCCAAGAATCCTGGCTTTGATGATCACGGCCAGTGGGGTGACGATGATGGTGAGGATGATGGCGTAGGTGGCACACGATCCGAGATAGACTGGCCGAAGGTCATGGCAGAGGCAGCACAGGCCGCAAAGGCCCAAGGGAAGGCTCCTGCGGGGGTTGACCGATGGGTTGAGGTCATGTCTGGTCGTATGTTGGATTGGCGTTCGATCCTCTACTCGGCCATCGTGACGATGATTCCTCATGACTACACGTTCGCACGTCCATCCAGACGGTCGATAAACGCAGGGATGTATCTCCCATCGACCAAGAAGGAGAACATGGAACTCGCCTGGATTGAAGATACCTCTGGCTCGATGTCAGCGCGTGACATCGGAGAAGGCAGAGCTATGCTCGCAGACATCATTCGGATGTTCGAGAATGTCAAGGTTTGGGTAGTAGATTGTGATGCTGGCGTACACGGAGAGCCATACGAGCTGACAGAGCGGAACGTAGCTTCGTTCCTGGCTGCTCCGATGCAAGGTGGTGGCGGTACTGACTTCAGACCGGCGTTCGATTACATGGTCGAGCACTTTCCTCACTTGAAGATGATGGTATATTACACTGACGGGTACGGGACGTTCCCACCCGAGAATGACTTTAACTTCAGGACAGTATGGCTACTTCAACCACAGCATTGTGATGAAAGCGACGTTCCTTTCGGTCAAGTTCTACCACTAGGCCGATACCCCTTGCCTGATCAGGTTTAGGATGGTAGACTGTGAGCTTGACGACCTGATAAGGGCAGGGATTGGGGAGTGCGACTTTAGACATGACATCTTAGATTATAGTCAGTATCCGTGTACTGGAGACACGGTAGTGTGCCGGTCAATTAGTCATAACAATAATGGCCAGTGGTTTTCGCTCTGTTCAAACGCTAGGAAGTGGAACATTGAGAAAAACAAGAGAAAGATCGAGATCTGGGCTGAAACTTAGATGGCATCTGGTTTAGGATGCGCTTGATATTGACAATCCTAGGAAGTAAGATTAGGAATACACAGGAGGTTTTACCATGACTACAGCAACTCAGAATGTTCAGCACGCGAAATTGCAGCAGCTTCTCACCCATGCCTACAACTGCGGGCGATCAGTATTCGTCCAAGGTGCACCCGGCATTGGCAAGTCGGATGCTGTTATGGACACGGCACGCGCATTGGCAAAACAACTCAAGTCAGAGGGCAAGCTCAAGACAAGTGATGTCTACGTGTATCCTGAGTTCAACATCGACGGCTTCAATGTGGCCGACGTTCGACTGTCCCAGCTTGACGCTGTTGACATCCGTGGGCTTCCGAGCAACAACAACGGAGTCCTGACCTGGCTTGCGCCTGACTTCCTTGCAATGCCTCCTGAGACATTCGGAATCATTCTGTTTGATGAGTTCAACCTTGCTCCTCCATTGATCCAGGCTGCCGCCTATTCGATCATCTATGATCGGCGCGTTGGTAACGTGTTGATCCCTGACGGCGTTGGATTGGTGGCTTGTGGCAACAGAGCCGAAGACAGGGCTGCTACGTTCGACATGGCGAAGCCTTTGTGCAACCGCTTCCTCCACGTTCAGCTTGACAACCCTACGTCTGACTCGTGGATCGAATGGGGGATTGACCACGGTATCGACGGGCGTGTTCTTGGTTACATCGAACAGAACCCAGACATGCTGTTCCGGTTCGACGTTGACCCACAGGCGAAAGCTTTCCCAACTCCTCGCTCGTGGAAGTTCGTCAGCGACATGGTACTCGGCATAACCGACTGGAACGACGTTCAGTTCTACGCTTCAACGGCTGTTGGTGTAGCTGCTGGTCACGGACTGGCCGCGTTTGCCAAGCTGGTTGACGAGGTTGACCTGGATGAGATCATGAAGAACCCTAAGACGGCAGACCTGCCAGAAGCGATGGATCGTATCTACGCTCTCTGTTCGGCTTTGGCTGAGAAGTACCGAGCCAAGCGACAGGCTACCACCCTGAAGGCCGTCATGACTGTCTCAGGTCGTGTCAAGCCTGAGTTTGGCGTACTTATGCTCAAGATGGTCAAGCGACACGCTGCGTCTGTCCACAAAGCAGACTTCGCAAAGCTCCTGACCGAACTGGGCCTGACCAAGCACTACGGAAAGTTCTTCCTGTAGGAGGAATAACTATGACAAAGCACATCCACGCAGAAGTATCCACATCTATGGCAGCTAAAGCGTTCTGTCATATCTGTGGAAAGTTGATCAAGTCGCACGAGTTCTCAATAAACGTGCTGGGCTGCGGGATTCATGATTCCTGCGCTGCGTCTGCTTGTAACGACATAACCAAGGCAGCACTGGAGAGCGAAGCACTCCGAGGAGACCTGGATTCACTGCGTGATAGGTTGCTTGATCTGAGAGACATAGTGGCAGAAGCAAACAAATCGATCCCGAACAGCGAGTTGCTTCAACTAGAAGTACAGAAGCTCTTGAAACAGTTCGGGTCTTTAAGCACTAAGAAACAGGAGTTCGTTCTGCGAACAACAGACAAGAACGACGGGCTCGTGAGGGACAAGACGTTCTGTATTAGCGGCAGCGGTTTGGGTTTCACTGCAAGCTCCTGGCACTCAACATCAAAGTACGACTGGAAGAACTACTACGCAGACACCAGCATCATCGAAGTGCTGGCCAAGTATGAGCAATGGATCGATAAGGTTATGGTTGGCAAACGCCCGATACTCGAAGCGATGTGCAAGCTGATTGCTGACAACATCGGCATGTTCTCTGGTATTGGCGGGGCTCCTGTGTCACTTGTGCTCCCTGTGAAGTTCTCTAACGCAGAGATCGATGTCCTTGCAGATGCTGGGATAGAGGTAGAGGAGGAAGCTCTTGGGCTTGTGGTTACAGCGTGCGGTAACGATGGCGTAGTAGTACGGGCCAACTGGAATCTCAAGCCAAGGCCGGACGGCACATACGGGGCGATGTCCACATCATTCACGGTCAAGGGAGGCGGCGTGTTGGTCGGCACTAACAACCTGGTCGTTACATCTATCCTTAACGCACACTGGCCAGAGATCTATACTGAAATCAAGGCTAGGCTCGACGGCATGAAGCACGACAGCCTTGAACAACTAAATGATGACCTGCGATCTTCGGTTATGGGTATCATAATCGCAAACGGCGTGTAGGCAGAGGCGAGGGCAGAGATGATCGAAGAAATACTCGGGAGGAAACTATGAGCACGATGCCGACAGCACTACAGCACACGCAGGACAGGATGGATAAGAGCGATGTGAAGCTCACGTACCACACGATGCTCTTGAACACGCTCAACGTCTGCATCTGGCGTCTTGGTTCGCTATCGAGCAAACGTATCTGTGAGAAGATCGATTATGGCAACGATGGACGATGTGTCAACATCACGCTGAGCTCAGCCGGTTTGCTTTACAGGACTGACTCGTGGAATAATACCAACGGCAAGGCAGATTGGGTGAACAACAGAGCATGGAGCAAGTTGATCGAACTTATGTGTAATAGCCGTCCCTGGCTCAAGTTCGTGAAGAACACGCAGAAGAGAGAGGCACTTGAGCGTTTAGGCAGAGTCGTTGCCAGCAACAAGACAGCCTTCATGCGTGGCGTTGGCGTAGAAGAATGCGAACACCTGATGGAATTGCTTAAAGAGTGCGTAGCAGCATACATCATACAAGCTGCACTCTAGGGAGGAATCATGGCAAAGAAGGAGAGAAGGCTTCCGTGGCATCTGGGTTACGCATGGCGTAGGGTCGAAGAGGAACTGAAGAAGGGAATGAAGTTTAGTCCATCTGGCTCGTACACTAGGAGGACAGACAGAATAAACGTGATCCAGACGCACCTCATCAAACGTATATGGGATCTCGGACCTCTGTCTACCAAACCACAACGGCTAAGGATCATTATAGACAAGACGTTTAACGACCGACAGTTCCGCGAGGAGCGGTGGATCGTGCTCAGCAACAGCGGCCTGTTGTTCCTGCGTAGGTCTTCACTGATCAGAGGCGATTCAGATTGGACTGGCAGGCTTCCCTATTTGATGGACATACTGCTTCGCAGGGACCAGTGGATCGGAAAGGTCATGCTCAGTAGACGCGATGCACTCAACGAGCTCATAGACGTGTTCGTGAAGAACGAGCAGTACTTTCGTGGCAAAGACGCTCTCGACAACTGCCAGATGTTCAGGATCGTTAAGGAACTTGAGTGGGCCGTGGCCGGTTTCCTGGTGGCTGCTGAGTTCTAATAGTGTATGTGAATACACAGGAGGAATAAAGATGACATTCATGATAAACATTGGTAGCTGGGGAGGATTTTACTTTGGGAGTGGTCGGCTGTGTTTGGGGTGGATTGCCTTCACGATACTGTTTTTTGATGTCGATGAACTGTTGAGATCTTTGATGGAGGAGGTGGAGAATGGTAAAGCCAATTAGGCTAGTCCCAAACAGGACACCAAGTAGGTTGGAGGCATGGATCAGCGAGTGGCTGTGCCTCATAGACGCCACCCTCGCCATCGTTACTTACGGCTATCTAAGATCGTCGTTAGTCCTCGATTTCTACGTATTTATCGGGGTTTACAGGATAGAGCTAGTGAAGATTGCTACACCTTCGGAGGACGGTGACTAATGATAACTGTCACTGTGAAGGACGGAGAGGCCGGTTGGAGCGATCCGAAGACTCTACCAGGGTTCAGCGTGCGCTACGGAGCGTGGCCACACCCAGGAGAGTTGAAATATCTGTACCCAAATGAATCAATCGACTGCATAAAGACAGCACTGGCGATGTCTAAGCAAGACGCTACGAACAAGCTGTTCGATATGGCTCAAGAGGTAGCTAACAGGATGTGGGGAAACGACATCGACGTCGTTCGCTCTGGCAAGGACGGCTGTTTGCTAGCAATTCGCGGACTTGGTAGTCATGTTGATTGGGATACCAAAGACTGGAAAGAGTTCAGCCTCTTTGAAGACCAGATACGCGACTCGTGGAAGGCCCTACGTCAAGGAAGCGAGATTGCACTACACATCGATAGGCATGGATACTTCCGAAGGCTCGAAGAGTTGCTGGTTGACGATAGAGTTGATATACTTGACATAACTAAGCGATCCGAAGGAGGATCATGAGCGGAGACAACGGCTTCACGAACAAACGAGGACTGCCGGAATGGTATCACGATCTATACTGGGCCTTCAACTACGATGCAACGAGTGGGGGCAAACGTCGGTCAGACTTCAGCGCAACTGGACTGATCAAGCCGACGCAAATTACTGTACTTGGCGAGAGGTACGGAGATCTAGTGACTGAGGACATTGCTGACTGCACATGGAAGCTGCTCGGGAGTGCAGCGCATAGCGCGATGTACTCGATGCAGAAGAGATCGATGGCTCGTATGGTTGAGGAGGGTGTAGCTCCGAGAGTGCGTCCTGTTCTTGAGCGACGTATGTATACATCGATCCTGATTCCTGGTACTGACGAAGGCATGGTCACCATAAGCGGGGCTCCTGACCGTATCTGCATTGATGGAGTGACGCGAGACTTCAAGTTCACGAGTGCCTGGACACATGTGTTCCGGTCCCGTGATCGGGAATGGAAGCGACAGCTGGCTATCTACAACTGGCTCGGTTTCATGTACGGGATGGACGTTGCCAACCAAGGTGAGATCTGTGCGATCTTCCGAGACTGGGACGAGAAAAAGATGATGAGTAACGACAAGTACCCTCGCATCAATGTGGGATTCTACGAGTTCGATCTGCCTTCACCTGCCGCAACTGCTCGCTGGATTCAGGGCAAGGTAGAAGAGATCTTCGCGTGTCGAAAGCTACCTGATGACGAACAGCCTGAATGTATCGTCGGCGGAGAAGAAGACGATGTATGGGCAAGCGAGGAGAAGTGGGCCTACTACAAGAGTGACAAGCTGGTAAAAGCGACCAAGCTGTTCACCAGTGAGGAAGAAGCACAGAAACGACTTGACGTCGAGGGAAAGGGACATATCGTCCATCGACCTGGAGAACGGAAACGATGTGCTGGATACTGTGGAGTAGCTCCATGGTGTGCACAGTACGGGAAATGGAGACAGGAACAGGGGTTACCCCCTCTTGATGTGCCAACAGCGAAGGAGGCATAAATGAATACTGAGCTGATTAAGAGATCATGAGTCAGATACATGTCATCAACGGCCACATGGTCACGGTCAACGATGAAGGAAAGATCGGCCCATGTGATTGCGAAGACTACAGCCGCAAGATGAGCGTGCACAAGGGCTGGTGCAAACATCGGCTGGTCGTGGCCACTATAGTCGGAGGAGAGATCATCGCATCTATCGACTCGCTTACAAAGCGACTAGCTAGTGCAAGGGCCATACTGGAGAAGCTAGAGGAACAGAAACATCACCCAGCGTGCTTTCCAGATGGAGATAATACAAGTGCATGTCACCCTGATTGTAAATTCAGGGCTGAGGAGGAGGGGATACATGACTGACGCATTGTTGTCATTCTTGATGTTGTCAGGTATTGTCGGACTGTTCGAG
>Ga0075113_1000539_pt1 | contig 10491 bp, 9 predicted proteins | sample AntAceMetag02UKA_FD_69788 | JGI IMG/M metagenome (GOLD analysis project Ga0075113, IMG submission 69788) | Saline lake microbial communities from Ace Lake, Antarctica - Antarctic Ace Lake Metagenome 02UKA | ecosystem: Environmental > Aquatic > Non-marine Saline and Alkaline > Saline | place...
AAAATATCTAAATGAAAAAAATAATATCATTTCTTTTTCTAATAGTAACACTTCACACTTTTGCACAAAAAGAAGCGAATATTTGGTATTTTGGGCAGAATTCAGGTATTGATTTTAATAACGGGGCACCTACACCAATTAGTGGAAGTTTATCAACAAACGAAGGATGTGCCTCTTTTTCTAAAGCAGACGGTACTTTATTATTTTATTCAGATGGAATAAATGTTTGGGATACAAATGGCGACCTAATGCCAAATGGGAAAAACCTCTTAGGAGACCCTTCAAGTACGCAATCTGCCATTATTGTTCCTCATCCTGGTAATGGTGATTTATTTTACATATTTACAGTTGGTGCAAATGATTATGATAATAATAATAATCTTATAAACCCAACAGAAGGTTTACATTGTTATACTGTTGATATGAATTTAAATAGTGGACTTGGAGATATTACAGGTTCAGCTATTGATTTATCTATTGGTAAAAATGCAGAATGGACAGAAAAAGTAACCTCAGTAAAAGGTGCTGAATGTGATGAATTTTGGGTAATATCACTGGTAGAAAATAATTTTATTTCTTACAAAATTGATATCAATGGATTGGATGATAAAAACCCTATAGTATCACCTGTTAATTTTTTAAACACTGACCCTAGAGGCTATTTAAAAGTATCACCTGATGGGGAAAAGTTGGCAAGCGCCAATTATGGTCAAGGCTGGTTACATTTATATAGTTTTGATGACGCTTCTGGAATTGTTTCAAACAATGGTATTGAATTAATTTCCAATTCTAGTGCGGATGGAGATCCATATGGAATTGAGTTTTCACCACAATCAACCAAACTATATTGTTCAACATTTAATGGGGTTAATGAAAATCGGATTAACAAATTATTCCAATTCGATTTAGAAAACACCAACATAGTCTCTAGCAAATATTTAGTAAAATCTCAACCTGGTTATCGTGGAGCTTTACAATTAGCTCCAAATGGCAAAATTTATGCAACTGTTCCTATTAATTATAGTACTGGAACAAGCTATTTAGATGCTATTAATAGCCCTGATGAATTAGGTGCTAATTGTAATTATGAGTTAGATGCACTGAATTTAGGTCTTGGTAAAGCCATGCAAGGCTTACCGCCTTTTATTACATCCTTACTTTTACCTATTGAAATAACTAGTGTTGAAAACAACTATCAAATAATTACTAACCAAACTTTAAAATTATGTGTGGGGAGTGATTATACTTTCAATGCTGAAAATTTACATGAAAACTTTCCTACTTATAGTTGGACCCGTAATGGTATTGACCTTAATGAGAATTCTTCAAGCCTTACATTTACAAATATTCAGTTAGCTGATGCTGGAATTTATGAATTGGAAGTTATAATTGATGTTTGTGGTTTCCCAACAATATACAAAGGAAGATTTGAAGTTGAAGTATTCGATCCTCCTGCAACCTTTGATCCAATAATTTATGATCAATGCGATATTGATGATGACAGTACCGATGGAGTTACACTATTCAATTTAACAACCAAAATTGAAGAAATCACTCAAAACTATCCAAATTTGGAAGTTTTCTTTTTCCTAGCTCAGGCTGATTTAGATGCAAATAATGCAATTACTCAAATTGATTCTTACACATCAGCCAACAATCCTAACTTATTAGTAAAATTGGTTAATAAGCAGTCAGGGTGTTTTACAACTGGAAAAATGGAATTAAACGTATATCCTACAAGTCTTGATTCCTACGATAATTATTATGAATGTGAAAATGATATTTCTTTAAATAACGATTTAAAAAGTATTGGAAGTGGAAACGCTACATTTGATTTTGAAATTAAAAGACAAGAAATTTTAGCAATTTTTTCTGATCCATCTCTTGAAGTTGAATTTTATCAAAACAACAATGATGCTCAGTTACAAATTAACTCTTTGCAAGGAAATATTGATTTTTCTTCAAAAGAAATTATTGTCCGCATTTCCAATAAATTATCTAGAAATTGTAATTCTGTTGGAAAATTCAATTTAATTGTAAATCCAATTCCTGTACCAAACGGTTCTGATGAAGAAATTATTTTATGTGTTAGCAACCCAAGAGATAACCCTCAACTTTTTACAACGTATTTAGATGGAAATACATTGAATCCAAATGATACGTATCAATGGTATTTAAATAACAATAACATTTCTGGAGCAACAAATTCCTTTTATGAAGCAAATGCCGAAGGGACTTATAAAGTAGAAGTTTTACACATTTCTGAAAATGATTTAACCAATCCTGCTGATGATTCTTTATGCAAAGGATTCAACAGTTTTATTATTGTAGAATCAAATCCGCCTGCAATTCAAATAAATGATATCACTATTGAAGATGATTCTAATAACAACACTATCACAATTTCAACCAATAATTTAGGTATTGGCTATTATGAATTTGCCTTGATTGATTCTCAAAATAACTTTATTCAAAATTTTCAGGATCCGCCTTTCTTTGAAAATGTACCTCCTGGGATACATACAATTGTCATTCAAGACAAAAATGGTTGTGATCCTCCAACACAAATACAAATTTCTGTTATTGGGTTTCCTAATTTTTTTACGCCAAATAATGATGGAATTAATGATACTTGGAAAGTCTTAGGTGCTAATGAAACCTTTTATCCAAATTCTAACATCTATATTTTTGATCGGTTTGGAAAATTAATTACACAAATAAACCCTGACGGTAATGGTTGGAATGGAATATTTAACGGACAACAACTTCCTGCAACTGATTATTGGTTCTCCGTAGAATTAATTGATAAAAATGGAAATATTAGAACTAAAAAAAGTCATTTCAGCTTAATTAGACGTTAATGCTGTCTTTTTTAAAATAGCTTTTTGTCTTCCATTTACTAAAAACGTATGAATTTAAAGGAATATCATCTTCTTTTCCATTAAATTCATACGCTATTTTCCATTGGTAAATAGAGTCACCCTTTTTAACTATATCTAATTTCATTGTCAACTTCATTCTAACAGAATCAACACCATAAATTTGTAATTCTCCTTTATAATTTCCTTCCCACGATTTTGGAAATGTTTCTTGAGCCATTAAATTTAAACTCAAAAGAAAGAAAACAACTGATATACTTTTAAAAATACACTTCATACTATTAATTTAGAAAATAAAATTACATTATTTTTGCAGCATGCAGTTCAAATTAGAATCTAAATTTAAACCTACTGGCGACCAACCTGAAGCAATTAAGCAATTAGTGAATGGTATTGTTGATAATGATAAATATCAAACATTATTGGGTGTTACAGGATCAGGTAAAACATTTACGGTTGCTAATTTGATTGAAAAAGTTCAAAAACCAACCTTAGTTTTAGCACATAATAAAACACTGGCTGCACAATTATATTCAGAGTTTAAACAGTTTTTTCCAAATAATTCGGTAGAATATTTTGTTTCATACTACGATTATTACCAACCAGAAGCTTATTTACCGACAACTGGAACTTATATTGAAAAAGATTTATCTATCAATGAAGATATAGAAAAATTAAGAATTAGTGCTTCTTCGGCTCTTTTATCTGGAAGAAGAGATGTTATTATAGTATCCTCTGTATCTTGTATTTATGGGATTGGAAATCCGGTAGAATTCAAAAAAAATATCATTTCTATTGAAGTAAACAAAGAAATATCACGTACCAAATTTTTACATCAATTAGTTACAAGTTTGTATTCTAGAACTGAAACTGAAGTTAGCAGTGGAACTTTTAAAGTAAAAGGAGACACCATTACTATTTTCCCTTCTTACGGAGAACATGCTTATAGAATTCACTTTTTTGGTGATGAGATTGAAGAAATTGAAAGTTTTGATGTCACTAATAATCAGATAGTTGAAAAATTTGAACAACTCAATATTTATCCTGCAAATTTATTTGTTACTTCTCCTGATGTGCTTCAAAATGCGATTCATGCGATTCAGGAAGATTTAATGAAACAATACGATTATTATAAAGAAATTGGCAAACATTTAGAAGCAAAACGCCTAAAAGAACGTACGGAATTTGACTTAGAAATGATTCGTGAATTAGGCTATTGTAGCGGAATTGAAAATTACTCACGTTACCTTGACGGACGTGAACCAGGTTCAAGACCGTTCTGTTTATTAGACTATTTTCCAGATGATTATTTAATGATTGTAGATGAAAGTCACGTTACTATTCCCCAAGTTCACGCCATGTACGGTGGTGATAGATCAAGAAAAGAAAACTTAGTTGAATTTGGTTTTAGATTACCAGCTGCAATGGATAACAGACCTTTAAAATTTGAGGAATTTGAAGAAATTCAAAATCAGGTTATTTTTGTAAGCGCAACACCCGCCGATTACGAATTGCAAAAAACGGAAGGTATTTTTGTTGAACAAGTAATAAGACCCACAGGTTTACTTGATCCTGAAATTGAAGTGAGACCAAGTCTCAATCAAATTGATGATTTAATTGAAGAAATTCAAATTAGAGTCGAAAAAGATGAACGAACCTTGGTAACTACACTTACCAAAAGAATGGCTGAAGAATTGACAAAATATTTAACCCGAATTCAAATTCGTTGCCGTTATATTCATTCTGATGTAGATACTTTAGAACGTGTAGAAATTATGGCCGATTTACGAAAAGGAATCTTTGATGTTTTAATTGGAGTCAATCTTTTACGTGAAGGACTAGATTTACCTGAAGTTTCATTAGTTGCTATTTTAGATGCTGATAAAGAAGGCTTTTTACGTTCACACCGTTCACTTACACAAACTATTGGTAGAGCTGCAAGAAATGTTGAAGGCAAAGCAATTATGTATGCTGATAGAATTACAAAAAGTATGCAGTTAACAATTGATGAAACCGAAAGAAGACGTGAAAAACAAGTTGCTTATAATACCGCAAATAACATTACACCTACTCAAATTATAAAAAGTATAGAAAATACATTGGCTAAAAATACAGGAGCATCCTATTATTCAGATGAAACTATGACTATGGCAGCTGAAGAAGAATTAATGTATTTAACGAAGCCTGAAATTGAAAAACGCATTCGAGAAAAAAGAAGACAAATGGAAGAAGCTGCAAAAGCGCTTGATTTTATTGTAGCTGCTAAACTTCGTGATGAAATTAAAGTATTAAAAGAAAAAATCTAGACATTAGTTTCAAACCCATAATCTCGTTCTACTTTACAAATCCTAACTTTAAATTGTTTGTACCAAGTACTTCTTCCCTTTTCTCTTGCTTCAGTATGGTCTACATTTAATTTCCATTTGTTAATTGCTTCCAAGCTATTCCAATAACTAACCGTAATTCCAATTTCATTTCTAGCAGATTCAATTCCTAAAAAACCATCTTGCTGTTTTGCTAATTCAACCATTTTATCAGACATATTTTGATAATTAATTGTTGCTTCTGTCATAACAGAAGTAAAAATTACAGCATAATAAGGCGGTTTTGGAGTATTTGCAATCATTGTTTTAAAAATAAAATTCTGTACTTTTGCATCCGATAAATGTACAAGAATGAGCGCACAAAAAAAAGTCGCATTTTACACACTTGGGTGTAAGCTAAATTTTTCAGAAACATCAACAATAGCACGTAACTTTCAAAATGAAGGCTTTACGCGAGTTGAATTTGATGAAAAAGCTGATATTTATGTTATCAATACCTGTTCTGTTACTGATAATGCAGATAAACGTTTTAAAACCATTGTAAAATCGGCTCTAAAACAGAATGAAAATGCTTTTTTAATAGCAATTGGTTGCTATGCACAATTAAAACCATCAGCATTAGCTTCTGTTAATGGTGTTGATATGGTGTTAGGTGCTACAGAAAAATTTAAAGTAACCGATTATATAAACGACCTTTCTAAAAATGAAATGGGCGAAGTACATTCTTGTGAAATTGAAGAAGCCGATTTTTATGTTGGTTCGTATTCAATTGGAGATAGAACCCGTGCCTTTCTAAAAGTACAAGATGGTTGCGATTATAAATGTACCTACTGCACTATTCCATTAGCTAGAGGAATTTCAAGAAGTGACACATTAGAGAATGTGTTAAAAAATGCCAAAGATATTTCAGAAAAAGGTATTAAAGAAATTGTATTGACTGGTGTTAACATAGGCGATTATGGAAAAGGTGAATTTGGAAATAAAAAACACGAACATACATTTTATGAATTAGTTGAAGCTTTAGATAAAATTGAAGGAATTCATCGCTTAAGAATTTCATCTATTGAGCCTAATTTATTAACCAATGAAACTATTCAATTTGTTTCAAAATCAAACAGTTTTGTGCCGCATTTTCACATTCCTTTACAAAGCGGAAGTGATACGTTATTAAAATTAATGAAGCGTAGATATTTACGTGAAACTTATGATAATAGAGTTGCTACCATTAAAAAAACAATGCCAAATGCTTGTATTGGTGTTGATGTTATTGTTGGGTTTCCTGGTGAAACAGATGAGCTATTTTTAGAAACTTACAATTATTTAAATGAATTAAACCTTTCTTATTTACACGTTTTTACCTATTCTGAAAGACCAAATACAGAAGCTGTTGAAATGGAAGGAATTGTACCTCAAAAAGTGAGAGTAAAACGCAGTAAAATGCTTAGAGGTTTATCAGTAAAAAAGCGAAGAGCTTTCTATGAAAGTCAATTGGGAAATGAACTAACTGTACTCTTTGAAAGTGAAAATAAAGATGGATATATTCACGGATTTACAGAAAATTATGTAAAGGTTAAAACACCTTGGAATCCTGAATTGGTAAATACACTGCATCAAATAAAATTAACCAAAATTGATGAAGATGGAATTGTACGGTTTAATTGGGTAACTATTCCTACTTTTGCATAAAATTATTTAAATAATGGCTGAATTATACACTACAGCAATCTTAGCATTTACCTCGTTTTTTACATTGATAAATCCGTTGGGGACGATGCCAATATTTATGTCAATGACAGCTTCTTTAAGTAAAGAGCGACGAAAACAAACTGCAAAAAAAGCAACGCTAGTAGCCTTTTTCACTATCCTAGCTTTTGCCTTTTCAGGACAAATTTTATTTAATTTTTTCGGAATTTCTGTAAACAGCTTTAGAATTGTTGGTGGGCTTATTTTCTTCACTATGGGTTGGGATATGCTACAAGCCAGATTAGGAAGTATTAAACACACTGATGACGAAGATAAAATTGATGCTTATGTTGAAGATATTTCAATAACTCCACTTGCAATCCCAATGATTTGTGGACCTGGAGCAATTACAAATGCCATTATTTTAATGGAAGATTCACCTGAAATTTCGCAAAAAGTAGTCTTAATTTCAGTAATTGCTTTTGTTTTGCTATTAACCTACTTAATATTAGTTGGCGCAAGTAAGATTACTGATAAATTGGGTGAAACAGGAAATAAAGTAATGATGCGCTTAATGGGTTTAATTGTGATGGTTATTGCTGTAGAATTTTTCTTTAGTGGCTTAAAACCTATCATTTTAGATATTATTAATAGTTAATGAAATCATCAAAAATTCATATTTACTTTATTCCCGGATTAGCTGCAAGTCCAAAAATATTTGAATATTTACAACTTCCTGAAACTAAATTTGAACTTCATTACTTAGAATGGCTACTACCACTTTCTGAAAAAGAAACTATTGAAAATTACGCCAAAAGAATGGCCGATTTAGTTATTGAAGAAAATCCGGTTATAGTTGGAGTTTCCTTTGGTGGTATTATGGCTCAGGAAATGAGTAAACATTTAAATCCAAAAAAAATAATTATAATTTCAAGTGTAAAAAGTAAAAACGAATTACCAAAACGATTTAAAGTAATTCAAAAAACAAAAGCTTATAAATTATTCCCTACCAAAGCTATCACAAATTTAGAAGCTTTTTCAGTGTATGCATTTGGAGATTTTGCTAAAAAACGTGTAAATCTATATAAAGAATATCTCTCAGTAAGAGATACTAACTATTTAACTTGGGCAATTTACAATGTACTACATTGGCAACAAGAGAAACCAATTAAAAATATATTGCATATTCATGGAGTTGATGATGGTATATTTCCTATTAAACATATAAAAGATTGCATTCCAATTGAAAAAGGTACACATATAATGATTCTTAATAAAGCAAAAACAATTAGTGAAATAATAATAAACTCACTTTAATTGTTAAAATAACATTCTTATTACTTTAACTTCAAAATAATTTGTAATTTACCAACAACAAATACTTTACCTTATGAACAAATCAATAAAATTCTTAGGCCTAATTGCCATAATAATGATAAGTTCATTATTTATTTTTTCAACTAGTACAAAAAATACAGATGGTAAAAATGAAAATGATAAAAATACAAGTGAAACCTATAAAATTAAGGCACTAAAAATTCCTTTAAATTTAACTTTTGCTGAAGAACCTGTCCCTATTGAAAAAGAAGATATAAAAGAACGAGTTGATAGAGAATTACTGGTGAATACCTATTGGCAATCTAACGGGTTACTTTTATTTAAAAGAACTAACAAATACTTTCCAATTATTGAGCCTATCTTAGAAAAAAATGGGATTCCAGACGATTTTAAGTATCTCGCAGTTATTGAAAGTGGTCTACAAAATGTAACTTCACCAGCAGGAGCAAAAGGTTTTTGGCAAATTATGAAACCCACAGCTAAAGAGAATGGTTTAGAAGTAAATACCAATGTAGATGAACGCTACCATCTAGAAAAAGCAACTCAAGTTGCTTGTGATTATTTAAATGCAGCTAAAGAACGCTTTGGGAATTGGACAATGGCTGCAGCAGCATATAATGCAGGTAATGCAGGTATCGCTCGAAAAATTGAATCTCAAAAAGTTACTAGTTATTACGATTTACTTTTAGCTGATGAAACACAACGCTATGTACCAAGAATGGTTGCTTTAAAAGAAATACTAACAAATCCAGAAAAATATGGTTTTGAATTTGAGACTGAAGATTTATACAAACTAGAAAAAACAAAAATTATTAAGGTTGATTCTGTAATAACAGATATTGCACAGTTTTCAAAAAATTTAGGAATTAATTACAAAGTTTTAAAATTACACAACCCTTGGTTACGTGAAAATAAATTAAATAATAAATCACGAAAATTATATGAGTTAAAAATTCCTACTGAAAACTAGTATGAAACGAGCATAACAAATTTTAATACACAGAGGAATGATTAATAGCGAACAGCAGCTGTTTACCCCTATAAAATAAAATTTAAACAGATGAAAATGACATTTACAACAATTATTATCTTAATTATTATTGGGTTATTAGCTGGAATTTTAAGTGGTTTAGTAGGGGTTGGAGGTGGAATTATTATGGTTCCGCTATTTATCATCTTTTTAGGATTAACACAACACAATGCACAAGGGCTAAGTTTAGCCGTTATGCTTCCTCCTGTCACTTTTTTAGCCGTTTACAATTATCATACTGCTGGTGATGGTGGAAATATTGATTGGAAAGTTGCTTTAATTGTTGCTATATTATTTATTGTAGGTGGGTTTATTGGTTCAAAAATAGCACTTCAAATAGATCAAAGAATGCTTAAAAGAATTTTTGGTTTTATGATGTTAATAGTAGCAATAAAATTAATTTTCACAAAATAAACTTCACTTTTATAAGTTTTTAAGTAATAAAAATTGAATTTTTAAGCGTTAGTTAAAAATAACCTTATATTCGGCCTTTAATTTATACTAAAACCAACAAATGGATTTCACCAACCCATTAGTGTACGGAGTTCCTTTCTTCTTTGCGCTAATTTTACTCGAACTTACCTACAGCAAAAGTCACAATAAAAAAAATCTGTATGAATGGAAAGATTTTGGAGCTAGCCTATTCATGGGTATTGGCTCTGCAATAATTGCACCTTTAATAAAAACAGTTTCTGCAATTGTAATATTTAATTTCATTTTTGAAGTTTTCAATCCTGAAATAAATGGAATAAGAACAAATATTATGGGCTGGAATTCTTTTGGTTATGCTTGGTATATTTGGATAGCTTGTCAATTATTAGATGATTTTACGTACTATTGGTTTCATAGACAAAACCATATGGTAAGAGCATTATGGGCAGCACATATTGTACACCATTCCTCAGATAATTATAATTTAGGAACTGCAGTGCGTAATGGTTGGTTTACAATTTTGTATAAACCACTATTTTATATGTGGATTCCTGCATTGGGTTTTAGACCAGAGATGGTGGTTGTTTGTTTAGGAATTGAAGCTTTATGGCAATTTCAACTACATTCTGTTTATGTTCCGAAAATGGGATTTATAGAAAAAATATTTAATACACATACCATGCATCAAGTACACCACGCAAAAAATTTAGAATATCTGGATAAAAATCACGGAGGGTTTTTAAATATATTCGATAAAATATTTGGAACATGGAAAGAATTTGATGATACCGTAAAAGTTGAATAT